>Ga0247727_10005929_pt1 | contig 24317 bp, 24 predicted proteins | sample WisWelCaveWW1625_FD_202498 | JGI IMG/M metagenome (GOLD analysis project Ga0247727, IMG submission 202498) | Biofilm microbial communities from Wishing Well Cave, Virginia, United States - WW16-25 | ecosystem: Environmental > Aquatic > Deep subsurface > Groundwater > Cave microbial mat | place... | reverse complement strand
CATTGCTAATGGATGAAAGCGCCCCAGAGTCGGCTTCAGCCGACTTGCGTCTCTTAGCCTGATGGTTTACCATCAGGCGGTTTGCGAGGCGGCGCTGCTGTTTATTCCATTCGCGCATGAAGCGGCCCGGCAGACCATAAATTTTGGTCAAATTTTTAATGCGAATGCGCAGCGTCTCTTCCGCCAATCTCGCTTTCTCGCGGCGCACGGCGAAAAATTGTTGCACGCCGTAAATCATGCCGAGAATGCCGAACCAAACCGGCAATGCGACCAGACAGGTGTAGAGTTTGCTTTGATAGGATTGGTGAAAATAGTAGATCAATGCGGCTGCTGCACTTGTGCCAATGGTCAGCCACGGCCAGTCGATTTTTTTCATCCATTCTCTGGTTTGCTCGAGGCCGACGTAAAGCACGGGAATAAACACGAGCGTCGAAACGGTCGAAATCGCGAGGCCGCCGAGCACGGTGATGGCGAATGGCGGCCACAATTCCAACTCCGTGCCCTGTTTCAACGCGAGCGGAAAAATGCCGAGCACGGTTGTTCCCGAGGTCATGAGAATCGGGCGCACGCGGCTTTGCACGGAAACCATCACCGCACGTTGCCAGCGATAACCGTGTTGGTTGCGCAAAATTTCAATACGGTCGATGAGAAAAATGCCGTTGTTGACGACGATGCCGAGCAGCACGATGAAGCCGAGCAACGCCATCGGCGCGCCTTCGCTGAGCGACAACGGCGTGCCGCTCAACGCCAGCGTGAACAGCGCGCCGATGATGGCCGTCGGCACCGTGCCGAGAATCACGATTGGACTGAAGAACGATTCAAACTGCGCGGCGAGCAACATATAAATGAGAATCGCGCCGATGCCGAGCATCCAGTAATAAACCGTCTGCTTGTTTTCCGGCTCGATTTTTTCAAGGTTGAAACCGCGCGGCAAACGCAGCTCACGGACCATGCGGTCGATCTGCGCCTCGGCCAATTCCAGGCGCGCTTTGGAATTTTTTGCCTCGTTTAAAAACTCGTACGTGATTTTGACCTGCCGTTCCTGATTGTAGCGCACGATGTTGCCCGGCCCTTCATCGACGCGAATGTCGGCGACTTCGCGAATCGGCACCGGCTGCCCCGAAGCGTTGATGACTTTGGTGTTTTGCACATCATCAAGCGTGCGCTCCTCAATGTCTTTCAATTGCATTTGTACGTCGACTTCGCCGCGACTCGCATAAAACGGCGTGGCGGAATTTGCGCCTTCCGCGCGCGTCGCCCAGATTGCGTTCATCACGTCCTGCATGTTCAAGCCCCACAACGCGAGACGCAAGCGGTCACCGCGAATCTGCAGTTCCGGCGCGCCGGATTGCAATTCCGATTGCACGGCGCGATCTTCAATATCCGGCATCGCCTGCAGCGTTTGCACGATCTGCTCGCTGATCTGCCGCAGGCCTTGCAAATCATAACCGCGCAAACGCAACGCTTTTTCATTGCCTAAAAGCGAAGCAACGTTATCGCCGCGCGGCGCGCCACTGATTTGCCGCGGCTGATCAAAATTGATATCGACATGCTTGAGCCGCTCGTTCTGCCGCCGCAGTTTTTCTTTGAGCTTGTCGAGATTCAATTCTTCCGTGCGCTTGGCCGGCTCGACAAAACTTACATTGATATATGCCTCTTCGGCCCGCACGCTGGCGCGCGTTTCTTTGCGATTGGAAAATTCCGCAATTTGATTTTCCAAACGCCGCACGATTTCATCGGTGGCGTCCAGCGTCGCGCCGCGCGGGGTGTTGATGTAAATTTCCAAACGATCGGCCGGCGTGGCCGGCGCAAAATTCATTACATAAACGACGCCGATGAATAAACTGAAGAGCAAAAATATGACGACCGTCGCGATGGTGCGCACGCGATGGCGAATGCAGGATTTGAGCAGCAGACGAAAAATTTCCAAAATGCGCCCGCTCCCAAATTGCCGCGGCGGCTTGCCTTTTAGCGTGCGCGTTGCCAGCAACGGAATGATGGTGATCGCCACAACCAGTGAAGCCAATAATGGAAAAATCACCGATAGCGCCAATTCGCGCACAAAAAGCTTTGCTTCACTTTCGACAAATAATACGGGTAGAAAGACGAGAACAGTCGTTCCCGTTGCGCCGAGGATCGAACGGCTGACTTCGCGCGTCCCGTCGTAAACCGCAGCGAAGACGCTCTTGCCGCGTTGATAATGCGCGAAAACATTTTCCATCACCACGATGCCGTTGTCCACCAACATGCCGACCGAGAGCGCCAAGCCGCACAACGAGAGAATATTAATCGACAGATCGAAGCTGTACATTAAAATGAATGTGCCCAGCAGCGAAATCGGAATGGCGATCATCAAAACGAACACGAAACGCATTTTACGCAGAAAAAGATAAAGCACGAGCAGCGCCAGCAATGCGCCGGTGAGCGCATTGCCTTCCACGCGGTCAATGGCCTGTTGAATCAGCTCGGCCTGACTCATGTTCACGACCAGCTCAAATCCCTGCGGCTTGAGTTCGGCATTGAGCGCGTCGATTTGCTTTAACACCGCGTTGGCGACCGCGAGCATGTTGCTGGAGTTATCTTTTTGCACGAAAATGCCGACGCCGGCTTTGCCATCGACGCGATACAATTGCGTGCGTTCGGCTTGGCTGTAACCGACGTCCGCGACATCCGCCAACCGTACCGGCCCGGCGGGATTGATGACGAGCTCGCGCAGCTCGCGCAGATCATCGACGCGACCGAGCATATTCACGTCAAGCACGCGACCGGCAGAAATAACGCGACCGAGATGCTCCGGCTGGCGATGAAACGCATTGATCTGCTGCTGCACGCGCGTGACGGGAATGCCCAACGCTTCGCAACGCTCTTCGTCGATTTTAATGCCAATCGTGCTTTGCTGCCCGCCGCCGATATTGACATTCACCACGCCGTCGACCTGTTCGAGCTTCGTGCGCACGCGCCGTTCGGCCATCTCGCGCAGCTCGTCGAGGCTCGCGTCGCCGCGAATGCTCAAATCCATCAGATACGAGGAGAAATCCGCGGTGTCGAAGCGATTGACTTCAATGCGAGTGCCCACGGGCAAACGATTTTCGAGCGCGTTCATTTTCTGCTGCAATTTCAGCAGCGCAAATTTCATGTCCGTGCCGAAATTGAACGAGACTTTCGTCGTCGCGTAATCGGCAAAAACATTGGTCTCGAGATCGTGCACGTTTTCGAGCGTCGCCAATTCCGCTTCAATCGGAAACGCCAGCTCGCGCTCGATCTTCTCCGGCGAGGCGCCGGCCATGCCGCTGCTCACATAAACTTCCGGCAAAATAAATTGCGGCATGAGCTGCACCGGCAACAGCTGCCATGAAATCGCGCCCAGCAAGCACAAGCCGAGCGCGAGCATCAAAACGGTAACGGGACGTTTGAGGGCGAAGGAGGTCATGGTTACGAAAAAGATAAAAATATTTGGAGGGCACGACGCAGTTAGGAGCGCTTGTTTATTTTAACACCGGATGACGCGGCCATTTTTTATCTTCAGCTTAACGATTTCCGGTTTAATACGCCGCACTGCGCGGTTGAGCTTTTCATCAAAAGAATAAAACTCTTCGACCTCCCAGTAGAGCGCACAAGAAGCGACGATATAATCCATGGATTTCAAAAACAGTTTGGGAAAATTGGCGGGCAAAATTTCGTCCCAGAATTTTATCTCAGTATACCGGATCTCGACATGGGGTGACATGCTGTGTAATTCGCTATCGATCTCGCGCACACGCTCATGATTCAAAAGCTCGTGTGTCAAAGCGTTTTGCAATTCAAACCGTTCCACTTCCGATAGCAGAATCGTCATTCCATCCGCGATCAGCTCATTCACCAGCGCATTTGCATCGTGATGAAAAAGATCGTTTTTATCAAAATAACCGAACCATACACCGGTATCAAGAAGCACCTCCTGCATGCTATTTTTTCCTCCCTTTCTGCGCACGTGCTTTTGAACGGCGCGGATAGCGATCACGGCGCAGCGCTCGAATAATCTTCACGGAATTCGTCGGACGTCCAGTATCAAATTGCAATGCTTGAAGCCTTTTCAATGCCTCTGCGGCACTCATTGGAGGTTTTGTTTCTTTTACAGGAGGCAAATCAAATTCGATGATGCCCTTTCCATCTTCTCTACGAAAGAGAAAAATCGGGCGTTTATCAGGAATGCCTTCGCGTTGAACTAATTCGGGGAGTGTTGAGGTTTGCATGGCAAAAAACTCTCGGTCAAGTTGTTTATAAAATTAAGGAATAAATCATCTGTTGATACGCCCCAAAAGATAACATGTTTCAAAGAATCAGGCAAGAAGAAAATAATTCTCCCAGATGGAAAACGCCAGCTCGCGCTCGATCTTCTCCGGCGAGGCGCCGACCATGCTGCTGCTCACGTAAACTTCCGGCAAAATGAATTGCGGCATGAGCTGCACCGGCAACAGGTTCCACGAAATCGCACCCAGCAGACACAAGCCGAGCGCGAGCATCAGGACGGTAACGGGGCGTTTGAGGGCGAAGGAGGTCATAAATTTTTTATTACATTTTTATACGGATGCAACAAGCTCATTTCTTAATTTGGCTTGAGTTTAATCCGGCAAAATATTCCTGCAGCTGCGGGTGTATAAAAATATAACCACTACCGGCCTTTTCAAGTAAAATCCGCTCAACAGCCCAATCAAGAAAATGCGCATAATTCCATGGGATATGCCCTTGCCGGTATAGTATAAATCTTAACACAAAATGTTTGATACATGCGAGACCTCCATAAAATAGTCCCACAAGGAGCCCCAGAACGCTTCCCAATCGGATCAATATTAGAATGACATCAAATTTAGAATTGATGAATGTGGAAAAAAAGGCGAAGATTTTCCTGCCAGTTGGCATTGGATTCTGTTGAATTAAACTAAAAATCAACCATAAAACCAATAATGCAAAGGTGATCTCATTACAGTTAATGTCACGAGAATTGCGTTTATTGCCGATTGTCGAATGCCCTGATTTGGCGTTGTCTTCGTGTTCAAAGCTTTACTTCTAATTCCACCTATCAGCAATCCAAAAGACGATAAGAAGAACCCCATTATTACTATACTATCAAAATTCTCAACAGCAGCATCCAGCGTCAACTTTGGAGGTAGAGTTGATAGCAACCAATCTTTTATTATCAAATAAAAGAAAAAAAGGAATATTGCTGATGCTATTCTCGCAGACCAAATTCTCGGTGTTTTTGGAAATATAGATGCGCAAATCTGTAAAAAACTTGCATAGAGAATTATAACCGATGGCCAATATCCCAATTTTATAAGAACCCATGTCCAAAGTTGGATGAATGCAGCAAAAAAAACAAAACCTTGAAGCATTAACACTGCAATTGCTACTCCCTTTCGCCAAGACCATTCCAATCTTTCAACTGTTTCTATATTGTCTCCTGCAATAAATATAGCAACTATCAACCCAATACCTAAAAAGATTAATAAACCTTCTAAAAAGAAATTGCGGGCCAGAAATAAGGGAAGATAAAGCAATAGGAAAAAAATTATAGTTCCTAACCCGGCGCCGACTCTGAATTGCCAAAAACCTGCTTGTAACCAACTCGGCTGTATTCTTTCAATAAGAAATATTGATTGCGAATGTAGATACATCTTTTGCGCTAGCCGAGTTAGCCACTTACGGGATTGCTCCTTCGAATATCTATGAGCACCATTTGGGCGCTGGTTACCACGGGGACGCTCTAACATTTTTTGAACATAGGTATCAAAAAGAATTTTTCGCCAGTGTTCGATCGATTTAAGGCTTGCGCTGGTTTCGTTTGGTATATCATCATAAGCGGCGATTATAATGTTAAGCATTAGAGGCGTCTGTGCTAATTTGCGAAGCGTTGAATCAGTTTTTAATGCTTCTTTTAAGGCCGCGAATTTTTTACCGGCTTTTTCGATATAAGTGAAAATTTGAGATGGTGTTAGAGGTTGTAAACTAACAGCACCTCGAAAATTCAATTTTTGATTTATAGCATTATACTCTGCAGTACGACTACACACTACTATTGGAGAAAGCCCGTGTTTCTGGTGGAAGGAATTAATGGCGTTAATACAATCTCCTTGATGCTCCTTCTTAACTTCGTCAAGCCCATCCAGCAGCAATACAAGCTGGTCATTATCAATCCATGAATTGATAACCTGCTTATTGATCATATATAGAGAAGCGAGCTCACATTCCAACAAATCTTCAACTGCTTTTTCGGTGCCTTTCCATGCTGCCAAGTTTAAAACAATTGGAATTGGCTGTTTCTTATCTTGTTCAGCTCTGATGAGTAAGTCGCGAGCCAATTGACGCAGCAAAGTGGTTTTTCCTGAGCCTGATGCACCTAAAATCAATAGTGTTCCAGCCGTCTCGTCAAAAATATTAATGATTTTCGCATGTTGTACTAGTAAACGTTTTTTTCCACTATACATTTCTAACGTTAATGCACGAAGATTCTCTATTGCGTTCGCCTCCTCCTGCACACCGATTTCGATAAGTGCCAAATCGTGTAATGAGCTTACTTGCACATCTTGATTCACGAGTTTAAGAATTTGACTACGATAGCGTTGCGTTTTGTCAAATAGATTTTTTGATTTTTCTGTTTGCTTCAAAGACCGATCAAAAAATTTAGCACCTCCCCAGAAGGTGGTGGCAACGAGAGTTAATATTGCTGCTAAAGGTTCAAAATTTGAATATTCAAAGAACCAAAGGGAAGTTCCTCGCAACCAAAGCAAAAGTGATATGAATGTTAAGATAGATGCTAAAACTGCGATGAAGCGCAGGATTTCTGATAAGAACCTCAATGACGAGCGCGAATCGGACAATACCATAATTACGATGTTTGTTTTCGAGGCAAGAATATATCGAATAGATTATAACTATTACGATGAAGTTATTCAGCGATGAATTGACTTCAGAATAACACTGAGCCTTGCAGGGTGAATTTCATAAATAATCCGATAATCACCAGCGCGAATTCGCCAACCGCTCCGACCGATCAATTTCTTGCAACCGGCAGGACGCGGGATGTTGGCTAAATCTCGAATCGCATCGCGCACGCGTGGATACACCTGTGGCGGCAAACCGGCAAGCTCTTTTTGCGCCCGCCGAAAAATTTGAACGGTGTAGCTCATCTGCGGCTTGGCTCGATTTCGGCGACGGCTTGCTCAAAAGGAATGGCCTCATCGCCGGAAGCTTTGGCCGCATCATACGCGCGCAAAGACTCCAATTCTTCGAGTTCTTCGAGCAGTCTGCGGTAAGTTTCGATATCCAAGAGCACGCTCAAGCGCTGCCCGCGCTCGTCCACGACAAAACGTTCTTGCAGGGAAATCATTTGTTTCTCCAGAAAAACTTTGTAAGAGTCGATTGTTTTGATTAGCTAAGAATAGTGTTTTTCCGGCTTATAATCAAGGGAATTTAGCGCCGCTTTTCGGTTTCAATTCAAATGATTTACGGCAATGTCGCTCAAAAGATGCACTGAAAAACTGCGGCAAAAAACAAGATGTCTCAACATGGTTATCAAATACAACATATATTCAGCGCCAACCGGACTTTCGTGGTGTCAATGTTTTTAATACCAAACAAAAGTCCGGCCGGCTCACCGCTATTTCCGCGTCACTTCACTCATCAGCGCCAAAAAATTGTTTTCCGAGTCGCGGAAGAACGCCATCCACAGATCGTGGTCCGGCATTTTCGCGATGAGATGAGGCGCGTCCTCGAATTTTACGCCGCGCCCGGAAAAGGTTTGGAAAGCTTTTTGAATGTCATCCACTTTGAAATAAATGACCGAGCTGGGATGATTAAACTCCGGCTTTTCCGGCAGGCCAAGCATCAAGCGGATGCCGTTGCAATCGAAAAAAGCCATTTTCGGAACCGTGAACAAATGCTTCATTTCCAGGGCGTCGCGGTAAAACGCCGTGGCGCGCTCGAGATCGTGGACGTTGACGGAAATTTGTCCGATTTGCGAAAGACCAAACGTAATGGGTGACATGATGGTTCTCCTTTCTGTTAAGTTGGCCGGTTAGCCAGTTTGCCGGTTGGCCGGTTAGAGGCACACTGGTCACCCAATATAGAAAAAAGCGAAAAATTCCGCTTCTTCAAAATCACCTTTCTTGAGATGCCGTTTTTTGCATTTTTCGCCGGCGAAAGTTTTCCGGCGACATGCCAACACGCCGCGCAAACAACCAACTAAACGAGCCTAAACTTTCGAAGCCGACCATGGCGCCGATTTCCGTCACCGAGAGGCCGGTCTGCGCCAGCAGGCGCCTGGCATGATCCAAACGCAACTGGGTCACAAATTGATGCGGCGTTTGCGCGAAAGCTTGTTTGAACGTTCGCAGAAAATGATTCGGCGATAAGCACGCGACTTGCGCCATTTCATCAAGAGTCACCGGGCGATTGAATAACGCCGTGATATAATCTTTGGCGCGATGCAAGCGCCGATACAACTCTTCGCGCGTCGCGGCGCGCAGATAGGGCAACGTTTCCGCTTCCGCAGACACCTGCTGATGCACTTGCAACAGCCGTTGCAAAATGAAATGAAGTTGCTCGTTCAGCCAGCCGCGATCATCTTGGCGGCGAGGCAGCCCAGCGCGCAGGTGCAGCAACGCCGGCGTCAATACCTCGTCGTGCGGATAGGTGCGTTCGAAAAAATGCACCGGCGCGACGCGCGGACTCTCCGGCGCGTCCAACAAACTGGCGGATTTGGTGACGAGGCTGCGACAAACTTCTTCCGCCAGGCCTTCGGCAAAGAAAATACAAAACGATTCGAGCGGTTTTGGCGCGTCGATAGTGATCGAGTAGGACTGCCCCGGATTCAACACCAAATAAGAATCGTCGTTCACGGCGTGACAACCCTTGCCGACGTTGTAAAAAGCCTGCCCATGATAAAACGATTTGATGGATAACGCGCCGGCGCCTTCCCAATGATGTTGCTTGCCTTTTTCGTGCAAAATGAAACTGGCTGGCGCTGCCGAGGCGGCACCGCGAGTCGTTTGAGCTTTTGAAAAATTCAATGGCAAGGTGATAACCATGAAGGTTTTTTTACTGCTTATGATTTCAACAACTCCCGCAGTTGGTTAAGCGTGATATTGCCGCCGCTCATCACCAACGCGATATTTTTTCCGGCAAGAGTGGTTTTCAATTTCAGCGCTGCCGCCAGCGGCGCCGCACCGGCGGCTTCGGGTAAGTGGCGCGTGTGTTCGATCAAGAGCCGCATGGCTTCGCGCATCTCTTCTTCGCCGACCAGAACAAAATCATCCAACCACTCGCGCATGATCGATTGCGGCAGATCGAACGGCGCGCGGGTTTGCAAACCTTCGGCGAACGTTTCCATTTTCGCTTCGACACGCGAGCGCGCTTTCCACGAGAGATATGCCGACGGCGCTTTTTCCGCTTGCACGCCGATCACGCGAATATGGGGATTGAGCGTTTTCGCCACCACACAGCATCCCGCCGCGCCGCTGCCGCCGCCGACGGGCACGATGATGGTTTCGACTTCCGGCAAGCTTTCGATGATTTCAAGCGTGTAGGTTCCGACGCCGGCAATCAGCAGCGGCTCGTCGCCGGAGTTAATGAAACGCGCGCCGGTTTGTTGCGCTTGCGATTCCGCAAACACTTTCGCCTCATCAAAATCACGGCCATGAAAAACAATCTCCGCGCCCATGCCGTGAATGGCCTCGGCTTTGACCGGATTGGCGTTTTTCGGCAGCATGATCGTCGCGCGGACGCCGAAGAGCCGCGCAGCAAAGGCAACGGATTGGCCGTGATTGCCGCTGCTCGCCGTGATCACGCCGCGCCGGCGTTCATCGGGCGAAAGATGGGCAACGAGATTCACGCCGCCGCGCACTTTGAAGGCGCCAGTTGGATTATGGTTTTCATGCTTGATATAAACTTGCGCCTCGAGCAACCGGCTCAAGCCATGATAATGCCGGTGCGGCGTCGGCTGCAAATACGGCGCAATGGTCCGGCGCGCTTTGAACACGTCGGTGATGGTGATCGGCATGGATAACATTTTTTCTCACGTTAGAATTTTTCCAAACCCTCATGTCATTTTTCACTTTTCTCTTGATACTTGGATGACGAGTGTTTAAACTGTCACATGCCAAAAAGAACTGCCTTCGTTTTATTCGCCGCCATTTTCATCAGCTCGTGCGCCAACGAAAAGCCGGCTTTTGAAAGAGTTGTTCGTGAACAATTGCAACGCTACCCCGCACTGCAAATCCAGGATTTGTACAAGCTCGTTTATCAAGCAACGATGGGCAACGAGCATCTCATGACGGATAGCGCGGCGGTGCACGGTTATCTCATTCACGAACTCGAAAGTATTCAAGCTTCAGCCGGCGAGCCCCTGCTGGAGAAAATTTCTCCGAACGGCGAAGTCGTGCGGATCAATCTTCGTCCCTTCAAAGCTCGCAACGGCAATCATCGCGCGTTGTTTCAAGCCATGATGCAGACGGCGCGAACGTTCCAAAAATCGCCGGCGCAACTGGAGCGGCACTTGCGTGAATTGGAACAAACGGCTTGCTTTGACGCCGCGACAATGCGAGCCTACTTTCGCGAGAGGCGCGAGCAAGCCTATCCGGCGGCGCATCATTCAGCGGTTTATGAAGAGAAATATAAACCGGCGTATCGGGTGCTGCTTAAAAAGTTTACGCCGGCGGTCAAATAAAATTGCGCCGGCTTTTCCCGTGGACATTGTTTAAAATAACACCAGTTCAATTTGAGCGCAAGACATTTTTGGCATGCCCTGAAAACCATGATAAATATCTTGGGGAGGTCGTCGCCCATGAGCATCTTCGTTGGTGCCGCCCAGCTTGTGGATGATTGTTTTGAGTTTGCACTTGATCCGACAATTCGTTAAAATGTAACATTTTCGTCGCAACCTCTGTCTAAAATATCAGTAAAAGAACTCATGTCTATTCAAATCCGCGGCCTGCACAAAACTTATGTCGGCGGCGTTCATGCGGTGCAGGACGTCGATCTTGATATTACCACCGGCCTATTCGGCTTGCTCGGCCCGAATGGCGCCGGTAAAAGCACGCTGATGAAAATTTTGGCGACGCTGGAAACACCGTCGGTCGGCGAGGTTTTCATCGACGGCGCGGAGATTCGCACGCAACGGCAACAGATTCGCGCTTCGCTCGGCTACTTGCCGCAATTCTTCGGCGTTTATCCCCCGCTCACCGGCGCGGAGTTTTTAACTTACATTGCCAAACTAAACGGCGTCCCGCGAAAAAATCTTCGCGAGACCGTGCACCAGACCTTGGCCAGTGTCGGCCTACTCGAAGCGCGCGACCGCAAAGCTAAAACATATTCCGGCGGCATGATGCGCCGCCTCGGCATTGCGCAAGCCGTGATCGGCAATCCGCGTTTGTTGATCGTCGATGAGCCAACCACCGGCCTCGATCCCGAAGAACGCATTCGCTTTCGCAATCTGCTCACGGAGATTAGTCGGGACAAAGTCATTATCCTGAGCACGCACATCGTCGGCGACATTTCGAGCACTTGCGAAGATATTGCCGTGTTGACGAAAGGGAAGGTCGCCTATCGCGGCCACCCCGCCAATTTGATTTCACAGGCTGCCGGCAAAGTCTGGCAAGTCTTGTGTACCGAAACGGATTTTCCGAAAATCGCCGGCCGGATGCAAGTGATCTCCACGGTTCCGAAAGCACCTAATCTGCTCCTCCGCGTCGTCGGCGAGCCGATTGCCGGTTACGACATGCAAAGTCTGTCGCCGAATCTCGAAGACGCGTACATGTATTTCATGGAATCGGTGGTCGGGCAGAAAGTTGCGGAAGACGAAGGAAATGAAAGCCCTTAAAAGCCTTTGAGCACGGATTACGCGGATGACACGGATTTTCGCGGATTTTTAATTTCTGCTTTATCCGTGGCAATCCGCCAAATCCGCGTCATCCGCGTTCAAAGCTTTTGACTCATCATCTGTAATTTACAAATTATTTTTTGTGACCAAAAGCCTCAAATACATCCTCACCATCGCCGATACGGAGCGCGTCATGCTCTATCGCACCGCCAAGTTCTGGGTGTTGGCCGGCATCGGCGTGCTTTGCATCATTTTTTTCATGGTCGTCATGACCGTCGTGACCATCGTCGAGAACAACATCCCCGCCGAGTTTATGCTCGAAGGCACCGACGGTTTGCTCGCGCTTTATTTCTTCAGCTACGTGCAGGCGATTTTGACCATCTTCGTCGCCGGCGATTTTCGTAAAGCCGAGGAAAAGGCGCGTCTCGATCAGGTGATGCTGTCGCGACCGATGACCACCGCCAACTGGGTCATCGGCAAATATTTTGGTGTGGTCGGCGCGCTCGCTTATCTCAATTTGTTTTTGCTCGCACTCGCCGCGATTGGCCGCACCTTCAAAGTCATTTTCACCGGCGCGGGTTTCAATGTCCTGCCCTTCATCCAATATTTTTTCATCGCCAGCGTGCCGTCCATTTTATTCATGACCGCGCTGGTGTTCTTTCTCGTCAGCCTGCTGCGCTCGCAGGCCCTTGCCATCATCCTCTCGCTGGGATTGGTCGCCTCCATTCTGTTTTATTTTCATCACAAGTTTCTCGGCCTGTTTGATTACGGCGCTTTTTTCGCCCCGCTGTTTTACAGCGATCTCATCGGCTTCGGCGACATCACCACGATTTTATGGCAGCGTCTTTTTTTCGTGTTTCTCGCTTTTTCATTGTTGGGTTTTTCAATCATCCTTTATCCTCGTTTGCAGCAATCGATTTTCTCGCAGCGCCTGCCGCAAGCCGCGGCAATCGTCTTTTTATTTGCGGCGGCGTTGGTGGCCGATAAAATGATTTCGTCGCATCGCAGCCAACAAGTGGCACACGGCGCGGATTTGCAGGCGCAGCAACAATGGGTGGCGCAACCGGCCTGTCAAGTGCGGCATTATAATCTCGACGTGAAACTTGACGGCAAATCCGCGCCACTGCACGTTGTTGCGAAACTCGCCGTGGCCAATCCGCATTCACAACCGCTTTCGCAACTCACTTTTGCTTTGAATGGCGCGCTGCGCGTAAGTGAAGCTCGGTGGCGCGACGGCAGCGAGATCGCGTTTCAACAGAAGCACCAAACTTTACAATTGGATTTAAGTATGCGCCCTTTGCAACCCGGCGCGATTGATACGTTACAACTCACCTACGCGGGCACGATTGACGCGGACGGTTTTATGCTGGATCGATTGCCGGATACCGAAGGCCTTGTCAAAAAAGACGACGGCCCATTCATCAAAGACAATATTTCGGCCTATCTCAGCGATGAAATTGCCGTGCTGCCGGCGCAATGCGGTTGGTATCCGATTCCCGGCGCCGCGGCAGGATATGCTTATGAATCGCCGCGCCCACTGAATTTTGCCACGGCGCAAATTCGCGTGCAGGCAAATAAAAAACTCACCGTCGTCACGCAAGGTGAAAAACGCGACGAACGCAACGCCGGCGAGAAAACAATTTCAACTTTCGTGATGGAAACGCCGGCGCCCGGCCTCTCGCTGAATATCGGCGCGTACAAAACCTTAAAACGAAAATTCAAACAATTCGAAGTCGAGCTTTGTTTTCGCGACAAGCATCTGTTGGATTACGATGTCTTCAGCGAAGTGGCCGACACTTGCTTTCAGGCCGTCGAGCGCGTGTTTGAAATTTTTGAAGAAGTCGCGGGCGTGCCATATCCGTATCAGAAGCTCACGCTCGTCGAAGTGCCTTTGCAGATGCAGTTTTATGCGACGCGCCACGGGTTCGACAACATTTTATTGCAGCCCGGCGTGGTGATGCTCGATGAAATCAAACTGGCGCGCAACCGTTTGAAGAAGCAAGTTGAAGAGCTCACCAAGCGCACGCGCCGCCGCGGTCAGGATGATTCGCCCGGCCGCGTCAAGCGCGATGTTTTTATCGGGGCGGTGCTCGATATTTTTATGGATGATGAATACTGGCACGATGACAGCAGCTTTTTGACGCCGCTGCGAAATTATCTGCACGGCCAAATTGATTTTGCCGATCCGATGTTCAGCCGCGCGATGGAATTGCAGATTTACGAAGAGTGCGAGCGCCGCGCCCAAGACACGTTTTTCCCGGATCGGTGGAACGCCAAGCTCAGCACCCATGATCGCATCCGGCAAATGGAAGAATGGGCGCTGAGGCGCCGCTATGACACCGAAGTCGATACGCTTCTCCCCATGTTGACAAAGACGCCGTTGGCCACATTGCGTCCGCAGGGCAAAGGCAATCTCTTTCGCGCCGCCGTGGAAATGAAAGGCCCACCGGTTTTGCAAATGCTGCGCGAGCGTATCGGCGAAAAGAATTACGTTTTAGCCTTGCGTAAATTACTTGAAGAATATCGCTATCGCCAAGTGCGTCCGGTGGATTTCATGAACGTCGTGCAAACGGTGACGACGGAAAATGTGCAGGATTTTTTCACGCAATGGTTTGAGCAGGCGACTTTCCCCGGCTATCGCATTACGCTGGCGGAAGCGGAAAAAATGGACACCGGCAAAATGCGCATCGTGCATCAAGTGAAAGTGCGCGTGCAAAACGGCGAACGGAGCGACGGCTTCGTGCGCGTGGTTTGCGAAACGGAAAACGATAAAATCCGGCGCAATCTCGCTCTCGGCAGCTATGAAGAGAAGGAGATTCGTTTTCCCGTCACCGAAGTGCCAAAGCAAGTGCAAATCTTCCCGTATTTCTCGCGCAATCGCGGCGAGATTGTGAAACAAATTACGGTGAATGATCGCATTCGCCGCGGCACGCCGGTGGACACTGTGTTCGCCACCTCGACTTCGTTGAACGATTCGTTGTCGTTTATTTTGGATGATCAGGACAACGGATTTTTCACGCCGGTGAGTGAAGAAACGAAATTTCTGCGCCCGCGGTCGAAAGGCCAAAGCTGGGGGGAACGCACCAATGCGTTTGCGTATGGCAAATATTATTTCGGCTGGCGCATCAAACGCGGCAGCAGCGGCGACTATCCCGCGCGCTGGGAAACCAAAGTGCCGCGCACCGGCGATTACGAGCTGAGCTTTCATTTGCCGATCACACACGGTTGGTGGTCGCGCAATTTGAGCCAAAAATTTAGCCTCAAGATCACCAGCGCCGATGGCGCGAGTCAGCTCGACTTGCAGCCGCAAGAAACCGCCGAAGGCTGGCTGCCGCTCGGACGTTATCATTTTCGTCAAGACCAAGCCGCTGTCATCGAGCTTTCGGATGCGGGCAGCGGGTATATCGTTGCGGATGCGGTGAGATGGGAGTTTGTGGAGTAGTTGGTAGTTGCTGGATGTTAGTTACTGGTCGGTAATGCGATTGTTAGCTGGCGGTCCAAAATTGGAACGGCTTCTCGACAGTCATGAAAATTTAGTGTGGCTCCTCGACAATTTCGTAGTAAATAGAAGTTTTGTTGTGCATTTACGCGAGTTCGTGACGGAGACGCAGCGTAATGCGCGATTTGAACCAAGCGTTGTGCTGGCTTCACAAAACATTGTGCAGAATAGTTACAAACATTTTGACTCAGCGAGGTGGCAAAATGAAACTCTCATTCGTCGCTATGGCTAGTTGTTTGGGATTTGTTTTTTTCTGTAGTTGTTCTAGTCCAGATGAAAATGCAAATAAGCTTTTTGTAGAAGCTTCACAGCTTGTTCAAAAAGCAAAAGAAATTGAAGGTGCGAGTTATGTAGATGCCTTTGATCTTTATAATGCTGCACTAACAAAGCTGGAAAAGATAACGTCAAAATATCCCTCATCTCAGTTGGCTGTGAATCTCGCTCAAGGTGAACTCAAAATCGGACCATATACAATTACTGATTTTAAAGAAGGGATTGTTCGACAAGCAAAGATCAAGGCCGATGCTGAAAAAGACGTACTAGCTTGTGCAATTTTTTTAACTACTAAGATTGATGCACCATTATACAAATATAGGGCGTTGGCTGAGATAGCAAACACATATACGGAGATTGGGGAATACGATAAGGCTCTTGAAGTTACCAAAGCAATAGAGGATACCTCGCGTAAAGCAGAGACGTTAAATAAAATAGTCAATAAATGCATTGAAGCTGGGCTACACGATAAAGCTTTTGATATTGTCGAAACAATTGATGATTCTTATAAAGCAGAATTGTTTAGTGGAATGATTGAAAGGTATTATAAATCCAAACAACACAATAAAGCTATTACTATAGTTCAGAAAATGATTGATGAAAGAATACGCTCTGAAACTATATATGAACCACGAGGGTTTTTAGCTTTATTGTATGCGCTTGATGGACAATCTAATAAGGCTGTTGAGATTCTAAAAAAACTAGATGATAAATCCTTTCAATCAGGAGTATTTGCAGAAGTAGCTCAGTCGTATGCGAAAGCCGGCAAGTACACCAAGACTATCGAAGCTATTAAATACATTGATGATGCTAAAAATAAAGCTTCGGCCTTTGTTGATGTAGCTATAATCAATTCTGATTCTGGGCGTAAAGATATTGCCTTTGAAATGTTGTTACATGCTGCTAATCATGCTTCCCAAATAAATGATACCATCGCACAAGCCTCTTTTCTGAATGATGTGGCTACAACATATATGAACCTCGGAGACAAGGATAAAGCTTTTGAGGCACAATCTCGTATCTTTAAAATCGCTAGTGCAGTCAAGAACTCTTCCGACAAAGCTAAACTGTTTTTATCAATTACTGAAATTTACGTGCTAGCTGGGCAGAAAGATAAAGCTTCCGAAATGTTATCGCGTGCTTTAGATTTTACAAAATCGATCAAGGATGTTACGACTGAATCTAATATTTTGTATCATATAGCCGAGAGTTATGCAGAAATTGATCAATTTGACCGCGCTATCGAAGTTTCGAAAAAAATTAGAAATTTCAGTAAAAAACTCGCATTGTTTGAAGTAGCCAAAAAAAGTACAATAACAGGCTATTTTGATAAAGCTCTTGAGGCTGCTAGTGCAATTGAAGAAACCTCATTCAGAATTATTGTATTGGATAGGATTTCTTGTGATTACGCAGGTGCGGGTAAATATGACAAAGCCATTGCGCTTGCCAGAACAATAAATGATCTCACGCATAAGTCATCAGCTTTGTCTTGTTTAGCTCTGAACTATTCGGAAAGCGGTCAATACGATAATGCTGTCAAAATTGCTAAAACGATAGAGCGCTTATCAACTAGATCATCTGTTTTGGTCCAAATTGCAGAAGAATGCATAAAACATCAACAATACGACCATGCTTTTGCAATTGCCACAACGATAGAAGATGACTATGATAAGGCGAAAATATCTGGAAAATTTGCGGAAGCAAGTCAATACGATAAAGCTATAGAGTTTGTGAGGCTAATAAAAAATACCCCATCTCAATCAATCGCTTTCGCATATATAGCTAAAAATTACGCAGAAACCAATCATTACGAAAAAGCTCTTGAAACTGTACTAAAAATCGAGTATGCTTCTGTTAAAGTCAATGCGTTAGTCGACATTGCTGATAAATATAATCAAGCAAAACGGAAGGATAAAGCCTTAGAAACATTATTCCACGCATCTGCGAATATTCCCTTTATACAAAAAACTACAGACCAAGTTAGTGCATTGACTGAAATAGGTGGTAGGCTCGCAAAAAATAAACAGAGAATAGACGATAAAGTCAAGAAAGTTTTGCATACTCTAATAAGGCAATAATAAAAGGGGTTGTTTCAATATCGTGGCACGCCCAAAAATGAAATTCGTAATGGCTTCGCGTAGGTGTGTAAATAAAAATCCCCGATTCTACAGAGCAGAATCGGGGGCCAATGAGACCCTTTGAAGTCTCAAAGGGGTGATGAGCTAACATACAATTTTAGTTTGAAAATATCAAGCAAAATTTGCGTTACGGACGATTGCCAAACCCGTTAGGGTTGAAATGTTTATAGGATAGATTCTTCAGATGATTGAAACTCCGAAGGAGTGAAATGTAATGTTTGACAAATCATACGAAGAATAAAAACATGCCACTCCTACGGAGCTCCTATCGTTTCGCTGATGTTTATCTATAAACATTGCACTCCTAGCGGAGTTTTCAGACTCGTTTAGAGTTACAACGTTAGCTTCGCGACATGGAAAGTTGAATGATCTCCAAATTTTTGAAAGCTTCTCCGCTTTTTCTCATTTTGTTCGGATGCGGAAAAAAGTACGACTATATTGAACCGCGCGCAGTGACCACGATACAAGTCAATTTTAAAGAGCAAAGCGGCAGCGCCAGAAACACCATCAGCTTATATTCTGTGCCCGATCAATATACGCCGGAACAAGCTTGGCCTTTGGTCGTCGCTTTGCACGGCTACGGCGACCATGCGGCGGCATTTCACGATTTGTGGAAATCCGGCACGGATTCATTGGTGGGGTAAAAATATGCAATTAAATTTTGGCGATGAGCCCCGCGATTATCGGAATAATTCGGAATGCGAACCGGTGCGAATCAGGATGATTTCATTTTCCGTGCTTTGGTAAATCAACAACCAATCAGGCTCGATATGGCATTCTCTGCAATCTTTGAATTGTCCGGAAAGTTTGTGATCTTTGTATTTGTCTTCCAATGTTTCCGTGCTGGTCAATTTGGCCATTAACGTCTCGAATTTGCTTTCATCTTTTCCCTGTTTCAAGATTCTTTTGTAATCTTTCTTGAAGCGCGAGGTAAAGATCGGTTTCTTGTTCATTCATGAAGCTTCCTAAGCAAATCGTTGACATCGTCGCATGCTGTCAAATTTTTTCTGTCTTCGGCATCTTTAATCGCTTGCAAGGTTTCATCGTTGGGTATTTTAACATCAAAAGGCAGATTTTTTTCAAGCTTCACCATACGATAAAACAACTTTATGGCTTCCATCGGCGTTAAGCCCAATTTTTGAAAAACTGTTTCCGCCTCTTTTTTCAATTGAGGCTCGATTTTGACTTTGACCGTTGCTAGATTTGGCATGATGACACCTTTGATTTTCAAAACTACGTCGGAATAAAAACCGCTATTAAGCCGATTCGTTATTCAATATAAGCTATTTCACCCCAAAAAACAAGGCGTGCATTTGACTTTTTTGAAAGCTTCTCCGTTTTTTCTCATTTTGTTAGTATGCGGGAAAAAGTACGAGTATATTGAATCGCGCGCAACGGCCACGATACAAGTCAATTTTAAAGATCAAAGCGGCAGCGCCAGAAACACCATGAGCTTGTATTCCGTGCCCGCTAAATATAGGCCGGAACAAGCTTGGCCTTTAGTCGTCGCTTTGCATGGCTACGGCGACAATGCGGCGGCATTTCATGATTTGTGGAAATCAGCCACGGATTCATTGGGCTTCGTGCTGCTCACGCCGCAAGGTGAAGAGCGGACGAAGGAAGGATTCGGCTGGGCGTGGGGCAGCAACGCAGAACGCGCCGTTCAGATCAGCATCGATATTGTCAGAAAAGTTGTTCACGTCGATCCCAAGCGAGTTTATTTAACCGGATTCTCTTTAGGCGGTTCGCTTTGCTATAAGCTGGGTTTGAAATATCCTCATATCTTTCATGGCCTCGCGCCGCTTGGCGCGCCGTTCGATAAAAAATTTTTATCGGAAAATAGAACTCTGCAAAATTTGCGCGTTTATATCGGACACGGAACGCTGGAAAACAATTTTTCAACTTCGGCACAAGCTGCGGCCAATATGCTTCAGGACTTGGGCGCAAAAGTAAATTTGGTTCCGTACGAGGGAATCGGGCATGGCTTGCCCGAGCCGAAAGAAAAAGAGTTGATAAAGATTTTGACATTTTTAGATTCTGGGGATTGACGCTAAAGAAGCAATCCTTGCAAAACTAAGAGACGGCGTTCGTAGGATTGCTTCGGCAAAAAACGCCTTCAAGAAACCGTCACTGCGAGCGCTTTTCAGCGAAGCAGGCTCTTCTTGCCCGCGAGAAGATCGCTTCGGCAAAAAGCGCCTCGCGATGACAAGTGGTTTCTTACGGAAAAAATGGCTGAAATCCAAGTGATGTTCGCAATGACGACCGTAAAGTTTTCAGCAATCGGATGGGCCGAAACTGAATTTAAGGAACAGCGATGCACAAAAAAAATACGATGCGATTTTTTACTTTTCTGTTTTTATTTTCAACCGTCGTACTGCGGGCGCAAAGCGCGCGGATTTTGACATTGGAAGAAAGCCTCAACATCGCGCTCGGCAAAAGCTACCAAGTCAAGCAGCTCGAGCAATCGCTGTTCAATTCGCGGATGAATTTGCAGGCGGCGCGCGCCAGTTTCAAGAGCAACGGGCAATTGCTTTTTTCAAGCTTACCGAATTACCAACAAAGCGAGCAACAAACGCCTTTGCGCGGCGGCGGTTTTGCGTTTGATCGCCAGAAAATTTTGAATCTCCAAACCGAGGTTTATGTCAATCAACCGGTGTCAACCACGGATGGCATCTTCTCGCTGGTGGGAGTGATGCAGCGCTTTCAGCAATTTGGCAATATCGAGACCGGTGAATTTATTCTCACGCCGAACGGACCGCTTGCCGTCACGCGCAAAGATCCCAAAGACTTTGCGCCGCAGTTGCGCTTGCAATTTCGCCAGCCGCTGTTTACCTACAACCGCTTGAAAACCGGCTACAAACGCGCCGATCTCAATCTCGAAAACACCGTGCAAACGTACAGCCGCAGCCAGCTTGATATCATTTACAACGTGACCACGGGTTTTTATAATCTTTTTCGCGCGCAACAACAGCTCGAGATTGACCGCGCGCAAGTGCAACAATCCGAAAATGCCCATCGTCTCGCCAAGCTCAAACAACAAGCCGGCTTGTTTCCGGAGCTGGAAGTCTTGCGCCTCGAAGTGGAAGTGGCGAATGCCCGCAATACTTTGACCAACAGCGAAGCGAATTTGCAGCGCATCGAAGACAATTTCAAGCTGGAGATCGGGTTGCCAATTGAAGAATCGGTGCAAGCGAATACCGCGTTGTCATACCGGCCCATTACCGTGGCGCTGGAGAAAGCCTTGAGCGAAGCCCTGCAGCGCCGCACTGAATTGCGCTCGGATGAAATCAGCGTGCAGTTAAGCGAACTCAGCGTGCGCGAAACGGATGCCGCCAGCGAAGTTCGCGGTGAGCTGTTTCTGAGTTACGGCATTTTCAATCGCCGCGAAAAATTTCAAGACGCTTTTCAGGATTTCAGCAACGACCGTCGCGCCACATTCGAGCTGACGATGCCGTTATGGGATTGGGGCAAAAACGGCGCGGAAGTGCAAGCGGCGCAAGCTTCGTTGGAAAGCAATCGGCTGACCAAACAAAACCGCCTCGATCTCATCAAACAAGAAATTCGCGACGCCGTGCGCAGTTTGCAATCTTCACAGCAACGTTTGGAAATCTCGCGCCGCAGCGAAGAGTTGGCCGAGAAGAGCTATAAAATCAGCCTGCTCAAATTTGAAAACGGCGATTTAAGCTCGCAAGATTTGGCATTGGAACAAAACCGTTTGACGCAAGCTAAAACCAATTCGCTCAATGCGATCATCGATTACAAGCAAGCCCTCGCCGATTTGCGCCGCAAAACGCTGTGGGATTTTGAAACGGACACGCCGGTGAAGATCGCGGTGCCGAAAGAGGAGTGAAATCGGATCAGTGGATTGCTGGATTTTTGGAGTGCTGGATTAATGGATTGGTAAGTTGGAGTTTTTGTTTGCAGCTAAAAACGGCGGAGAGGTTGTCATTCTGAAAGAATCTTTTTTAAATCTAGCACCGTGCTTGATAATAAAAAGGATGCTTCCAGCATGACAGTGACAAAGATTCTTTTGCTGAATGTGAGTTTTGTTTCTATGTTAAAGCAACGCCATATTTGGCGCAAGCGAGAATATCGTCCTTTGTAATATGAGGAAAAATCTGCAAAATGGTATCGGCTGTTTCTCCGGCGTTTAACCAGTCAAGAATGATATGGACGGCAATTCGTGTGCCTTTGATGCATGGCTTGCCATGACATATTTTCGGATCGACAGCTATTCTTTCCATGATTCATCTCGGGTGAATATTTTTTGTTATGGATCGTTCTGAACAAGATACCAATTAAAATACAAAATTGCAAATGCATCAATTGTCAACAATCTGAACGGAGCCTGCATGAACTCCCCAACGCGATACACTAAATTTTTTGTTTTAATCTTTCCGTTTCTGCTCTTGGCCTGCGATTCCGCCGAGGACAAATCCGCCGCCGATCTCACCATTCCAGTGGTGGTGGAAAAAGTGAAGCGCGGGCCGATTGCGTCGTATGTTTCGGCGACGGGCACGTTGCGCGCGAAACGGGAAGAGCGCGTAATCGCCGAAGTTGAAGGCGTATTGCATTTGGCGAAAACCAACGGTGCGGCAATGCTCGCCGGCGCGCGCGTGCAAGCCGGACAATTTCTCGCTGAAATCGAGAATCAAGAATATCTGCTAAACGTCCGCGTTGAGTCACAAAAGCTGGCAATGGAAAACGCCACGCGTGAGTTGCAGAAACAGGAAGCGCTTTACAAAGAAGGCGGTGTCACGGAAAAAGAGCTGGAATTGGCGCGCCGCAATGCGCTCGATGCGCGATTGAATTATGAAACGGCGCAACTCAAAACTGATAAGCTTCGTTTGAAGGCGCCCATTACCGGTTTCCTCGCCAACTTGCAATCCAACGCCGAAGGCACGCGCGTGCCGGTTGGTTTTCGGTTGTGTACGATTATGGATTACAACGCCACATTGGTGCAAGTGAATTTACCCAACACGGATGCGGAGCGCGTGCAAATCGGGCAGGACGTCGCGGTGAGCAATTACGCTCTCACCGACCAAACGTTTCGCGGTAAAGTGACGACGATTGACCCGACCATCGATCCGCAAACAAGAACCTTTGTCGTCACCGTTGAAGTGGCCAATGATAAACTCTTGTTGCGTCCCGGCATGTTTGTCAAAGCCGATATTATTATCGAAAATCATCCGGAGGCCGTCGTTATTCCCAAAACAGCTTTGCAAACGCGCGACAACAAACCGGTGACGTTCATCGTGCAAGGCGCCAGCGCCGAAATGCGTGAAGTCTCAACCGGCATCGAAACACGCGAAGAGATCGAAATTCTCGAAGGCTTGACGGAAGGTGAGCGGTTAGTCGTGAAGGGGCACGAGACGTTGCGGGATAAATCGAAGGTGAGGGTGACGGAGTGACAGTGTCCGGTGATCAGTGTTCAGTAATCAGTGACAAATGCTAAATGAGCGCTGCATCGTGAGTGATTTCATATTTCTCGTATTGTTCTTCGGTTAAAGCAAGGAGTATCGTAATCTTAACAATATCGGCGTCGCCCAGTTTTTTTCTCAGAAACCAATAAAGATCGTTTTCGCGTTCAGTTTGTTCCCAATTTTCAAATCCCTTGCTGGTGACGACGATAACGTCAAAATCGTCCGGAAGTCCTGTGGGATTTACTTCAACGGAGGCCAGTTCGACAGCGGGATGAAGTTTTGCCCATTCTTGAATGGTCGTTTTGACTTTTTCAATAAATTGGCGTTTCATGGCGAGTGAGTTCGTATTGTTCGTATTCATCTTCCGTCAAAGGCAAAATTTTGGAAATCTTTACAACATCGGTGTCGCCAAGCTGTTTCCGTAAAAACGTAAAGAGATCTTTGCGTATGGCCAATTGCCTCCAGTTTTCAAAGCCTTTTGCAGCGACGACAATAACATGAAGATTTTCACCAATGCCGCTGGGATAGACCTCCACGATATAAAGCTCCACTTGCGGATATTGGGCCGCCCAATCTTGTATCGTTTTTTTGATTTTTTCAATGAATAATCTTCGCATCGGCATGCCTCATAAAATAGAAGTTAGAAAAGTTAAAACGCCGCTGGATGTATCAAAAAGCGCTTGATGAAAATCATCCGAATCTTGCTGGTTAACTGTCGCTCCTTTATAACGCAGATCAATCGACCATTTATCGGCAATGAGATTGAAATTGTCATAGAGGTTTGCATTATTTTTAAAGGCTTTCTCCAAACCGGAACAATACAGAAGAAATTCGAGCTCGTGAACTTGAAAGGCCTTGGGCAAACGTATGGCATCCATGTTTTTGCAAATGGCAATCTTCAATGCCAACTCCAGCAGCATGCCGGCGTGCATGACCGCACCTGCCCATTCTCCGGCAGAACGAAGGGCGTTATATTCACGCCCTCGCAGTTAATAGGCTTGGCGAAGCGTTGTGACGTCTTCTTTTATTAATTTGCTCTCAAGAGTAGTCATGCAGTTTGTGAGATCTTTGATTTTAGAGGTTATCAAACAGCAGCGCTGTTAACACTTGAAATATAGCTAACACTAACA
>Ga0247727_10005928_pt1 | contig 24319 bp, 21 predicted proteins | sample WisWelCaveWW1625_FD_202498 | JGI IMG/M metagenome (GOLD analysis project Ga0247727, IMG submission 202498) | Biofilm microbial communities from Wishing Well Cave, Virginia, United States - WW16-25 | ecosystem: Environmental > Aquatic > Deep subsurface > Groundwater > Cave microbial mat | place... | reverse complement strand
GACCGCTACGACAGGCTGGACAAGCCCTGCTACGACATGGCCGGGCTGACACGGCAGTACGACTTCCTCACCACGGTCTCGCGCTACTGCAACGAGCTCGGCTGGGGGAACTACGCGAACGACCACGAGGACGCGAACGGCCAGTTCGAGCAGAACTTCGTCTACGACGACGCGCTCACGACGTGCGACCGCGCCATCTTCTTCCGCTACATGGTGCACACGCTCGCGGAGAAGCACGGGATGGTGGCGACGTTCATGCCCAAGCCGTTCACCCATCTCACCGGCAACGGGTGCCACTTCCACATGTCGCTGTGGCGGGACGACGAGAACGTGTTTCTCGACGAATCCGACCCACGCGGCCTCGGGCTGTCGGCCACTGCCTACAATTTCGTCGGTGGGCTAAAGGCGCACGCACGCGCGTACAGCGCGATCACGGCGCCGACCGTCAACTCGTACAAGCGGCTCAAGCTGGGGTCGACGACGAGCGGCGCCACCTGGTCGCCGGTGTGGATCTCGTACGGCTACAACAACCGCACGCAGATGCTCCGCATCCCGGGGCCGGGTCGCATCGAGGACCGCACGATCGACGGCGCCTGCAACCCGTACCTGGCGGCGGCCGCGGTGCTGGCGTCCGGACTCGACGGGATCGAGCAGGGGACGGACGCGGGTGAGCCCAACTCCGAGAACCTGTACAGGGTCTCGTACGACGAACTGACCGCACGCGGGTTGCGCTCGTTGCCGGCCAACCTCCTCGACGCAACCCGCGAGTTGGAGGCCGACGATGTGCTGCGGGCCGCGCTTGGCCGCGGCCGCGACGAGGACTACGTCGACTACTTCATCAGGGTCAAGCGCGACGAATGGTTCCGCTACCACGAGCAGGTGACCGCCTGGGAGCTGCGCGAGTACCTGACGCGGTTCTAGGCGGACACGCACACCCCGGGGAAGGGTGGCAAGCCGCGCCCGGCATGGAGCCCCGGGCTGAGGGGAAGGGTGGCAAAGCGCGCCAGGGGCTGAGCCCCGGGCTGAAGGAAGGAAGCCCCGGGCTGCGCCCGGGGCGTGCTTTTCCGCCCCGACGAGAGATATGGAGAAAACCTCCATATCTCTCGTCGGGGGATAGCAGGAAATACCACGGTTCTTTCCTGCCTCCGCATGTAAGTTGTGACCATGTGTGGGATCGTCGGGCTCTTCGCCAAGACAGGCGAGATCGAGCAGAGCCTGGGCGAGCACCTCGGCGCGATGCTCGTGCAGATGGACGACCGCGGCCCCGACTCGGCCGGCGTCGCCGTCTACCGTGACCCGGCGCCTGCGGGCGCCTCGAAGCTGACGCTGTACTCGGCCGACCTGCTCGCCGACTGGACCGCACTTGCAGGCGAGCTCACCGCCGTGATCGGCGCGGCCGAAGTGACGTCCGTCCGCTCCAGTCACGCGGTTGTCGTGGTGGAGGCTGGCGCCGCCGAGGCCGAGGACTGGGTGCGGGCCAACCGACCCGATCTGCGTGTCGTGAGCGCCGGCTCCGTGATCGAGATCTACAAGGAGGTCGGCCGCCCGCACGCTTTCGCACGCCGCTTCTCGCTCGGCGACTTTCACGGCACGCACGCCCTTGGCCACACCCGCATGGCGACCGAGAGCCGGGTCACGACCGAGGGCTCGCATCCGTTCTCGACCGGGCTCGACCTCTGCCTCGTCCACAACGGGTCGCTGTCGAACCACAACCGCCTGCGGCAGGAGCTGCGGCGGGAGGGGATCCGGACCCAGACGGAGAACGACACCGAGGTCGCCGCCGGGTACCTGGCCTGGCGGCTGCGGGAGGGCGCGACGCTCGAGCAGGCGCTCGAAGGGTGTCTCGACGACCTCGACGGCTTTTACACGTTCCTCGTCGGCACAGCAGACGGATTCGCGGTGCTTCGCGACCCGATCGCCTGCAAGCCCGCCGTGCTTGCGGAGACCGACGAGTGGGTGGCAATGGCATCGGAGTGGCGCGCGATTGCCGTGCTGCCCGGCGCGGGCGACGCGCGTATGTGGGAGCCCGAGCCGGCTGTCGTGTACGCGTGGGAGAAGCAGGCGGTCGCGTGACGACGGTCGGCGAGGTCACGTCGGTCGAAGTCGTCGATCTCGCCACCACGCCGTTGCGCGAGCTCAACCAACGGCTTCACGACCTCGCCGGCGGTGCTCCCGGCCCGCGGCACTGGCGGGTGCTCAATCCGAACGGGGCGCACGCGATCGCGTGCGGCCTCGACGCCGAGATCGAGGTCGAGGTTAAGGGACACGCGGGGTACTACTGCGCCGGCATGAACAAGCTCGCCACTGTGCGGGTGCACGGCAACGCCGGCACGGGCGTTGCCGAGAACATGATGTCCGGGCTCGTCGTCGTCGAGGGCAACGTGAGCCAGTCGGCGGGAGCGACGGGGCGCGGCGGGCTGCTGGTCGTGCACGGCGACGCGTCGGCACGCTGCGGGATCTCGATGAAGGGGATCGAGATCGTCGTGCGCGGCTCGGTCGGGCACATGAGCGCGTTCATGGCACAGACGGGCTGCCTCGTCGTCTGCGGCGACGCGGGCGACGCCCTGGGCGACTCGATCTACGAGGCGCGTCTGTACGTTCGCGGCTCGGTCAAGGGCCTGGGCGCCGACTGCGTCGAGAAGGAGATGCGCGAGGAGCACGTGGCCCAGGTGCGCGGTCTCCTCGACCGGGCGCAGATTGACGACGCGGACCCGTCCGAGTTTCGCCGCTATGGCTCTGCCCGGCAGCTGTACACGTTCAAGGTCGACAACGCGGGGGTGTACTGATGGAGGGGAAACCGGTGTCTGACACCGCCACCGCGCTGTCGGCCGAGGCGGTGTCTGACACCGCTGTCGCGGTATCAGGTCAGGCGGTGTCAGACACCACCGGCGGCTGGCAGCCGGGGCTGCGCGAGTCCTATCTCTTCGACCGCAACGTGATCGCCGAGATCCACCGCGCCGCGCGCGAGGGGATCTACGACATTCGCGGCTTCGGCGCCAAGCGAAAGGTGCCGCACTTCGACGACCTGCTCTTCCTCGGCGCGAGCGTCTCTCGCTACCCGCTGGAGGGGTATCGCGAGCGATGCGCGACCGACGTCGTGCTCGGGACGCGCTTCGCGCGCGCGCCACTGGAGTTGAAGATCCCCGTCACGATTGCCGGTATGAGCTTCGGCGCCCTCTCGGCGCCGGCGAAGGAAGCACTTGGTCGCGGCGCGACCGAGGTCGGCACCTCGACCACGACGGGTGACGGCGGCATGACCGCGGAGGAGCGCGAGCACTCGAGGATCCTCGTCTACCAGCTGCTGCCGTCCCGCTACGGCATGAACCCCGACGACCTGCGCCGCGCCGACGCGATCGAAGTGGTGGTCGGCCAGGGCGCAAAGCCCGGCGGGGGCGGCATGCTGCTCGGCCACAAGATCTCCGACCGCGTGGCCGCGATGCGTGACCTGCCGACGGGGATCGACCAGCGCAGCGCGTGCCGGCACCCGGACTGGACGGGGCCGGACGACCTGGAGATCAAGATCCACGAGCTGCGAGAGATCACCGACTGGGAGAAGCCGATCTTCGTCAAGGTCGGTGCCACCCGCACCTACTACGACGTGCAGCTCGCAGTGAAGGCCGGCGCCGACGTGATCGTGGTCGACGGCATGCAGGGCGGTACGGCCGCCACGCAGGACGTGTTCATCGAGCACGTCGGCATTCCGACGCTGGCCGCGATCCCGCTTGCCGTGCAGGCGCTCGCCGAGCTTGGCCTGCACCGGCAGGTGCAGCTGGTCGTGTCGGGCGGCATCCGCACCGGGGCGGACGTGGCGAAGGCGCTCGCGCTCGGCGCGGATGCCGTGTCGATCGGCACCGCGGCGCTGATCGCCATGGGCGACAACAGCCCCGAGTACGAGCAGCAGTACCGCAAGATCGGCAGCTCTGCCGGCTTCTACGACGACTGGCAGGCCGGTCGCGACCCTGTCGGCATCTCGACCCAGGACGACGAGCTGGCCGCCCGCTTCGACCCCGTGCTCGGTGGGCGCAAGGTCGCCAACTACCTGGGCGTGCTGACGCTCGAGGCGCAGACGCTCGCTAGGGCCTGCGGCAAGTCGCACGTCCACAACCTGGAGCCGGAGGACCTCGTCTCGCTCACGATCGAAGCGGCAGCGATGGCGCGCGTGCCGCTCGCGGGGACGAGCTGGATTCCCGGCGCAGACCACCAACTCTGATTCCATCTCCGGCGTGAGCGGACGCGCGGGGCTCGCCGGCTTCCTCCTCGCCGCGGCCGGGATGTTCGCGACGATGTACTCGACGCAGGCGATCCTGCCGGAGCTGTCGCGGGAGTTCGACGTCGGCGCCGCGGAGGCGGGCCTCACCGTATCGGTGGTCGTCCTCTGCGTTGCGCTCGGCGGCTGGGTCTGGGGCCCCGTCTCCGACCGGATCGGGCGCATTCGCACCATGCGTCTCGCCAGCCTGCTGCTCGTGCCCCCGACGATCGGCGTCGCGCTGGCTCCCACGTTCGGCCTGCTCCTCGTGTGTCGCGGTGGGCAGGGCCTGTGCATGCCGGGGCTGCTCGTCGTCGGCGCGCCCTACGTGGTCGAAGTGCTCATCCCGCGGGTGGGGGCACGCGCGATGGGCTGGTATGCGGCGGCGCTCGTCGCCGGCGGCCTCATCGGCCGCGTCGGCGTCGCTCTCGCATCTGCGGTCGTAGGCTGGCGCGTTGCGATCGGCGTCCTCGCTGTGCTGCCCGTCGCCGCGGCGCTCGCGATGAGTGGGCTGAGCGGCGACAGTGCCCGCCCGAAACGGAGCGGTAGCACGGCGCGCGGGTTGCTGAACCCGCGACTGTTTGCGGTCGCCGTGGCCGGCGCGGCGCTCTTCTTCACGTTCGTCGGCACCTTCACCTACGTCCCCTACCGGCTCGAGGAGCCGCCGTTCTCGCTCAGCACTCACGCGGCGAGCCTGGTCTTCCTGCTGTGGGTGGTCGGGCTGGCGAGCCCGGTCGCAGGGCGCGCGGCCGAGCGGTTCGGTTGGTGGCGGCTGACCCTGGCTGCAAGCGGCGCCGGTGCGCTGGGATTGGTGGTGACGCTGCCCGAGCGGCTGCCGCTGACGGTCGCCGGGCTTGCGCTCGTGGCGACGGCGATGTTCGCCGGCTACACGGCCACGCAGTTGGGCGTCGGCGACGCGACGCAGGTCGACCGGGGGGCGGCCACGGCTCTGTACTTCAGCGTCTACTACGGCGCCGGGGCGCTCGGCGCCTATCTCCCGGGGCTGGCGTGGGAGGCGTGGGGGTGGGCCGGTGTGGCCGTATGCGGGCTCGGCGCGCTCGGCGTCGCAACGCTCGCGCTCGCGGCGGCGAACGCGGAATGGTTGGATATGGGGGAGCAACGGAGGAGGCGCACGTGACGACAGTGGAGGAGCCCCGGGCATTCATCCGCCCGGACGGGAAGGAAAAGGTCACCGGAACGGGCCGCTACACGGCCGACCTCAACGTCACGGGGCAGCTCCACGCGGCCTTCCGCTACGCCGACCACACGCACGCGCGCATCCTCTCGATCGACACGACGAGGGCGCGCGCGCTTCCGGGCGTGCTCGCCGTCGTCACGCACGAGGACGTGCCCGACGTGCTGTACGGCGGCATGGTGCAGGATCGGCGGCTCTTCGCGCGGGACACTGTCCGCTTCGAAGGGGACATCGTGGCCGGTGTGGCGGCGCTCACTCCGGAGCTCGCGCGTGAGGCTGCAGCGCTCGTCGACGTCGTGTACGAGCCGCTCCCTGTCGTGACGGATTTTGACGCCGGGATGGCGGAAGGCGCCACGCTCGTGCATCCGGCGTGGGAATCGTACGACGGCGACGAGGCTCTGGGACGCAACGGCAACACGCTCGGCTACTCGACGATCGTGAAGGGTGACGCCGACGCGGCGATGGCCGAGGCGGACGTCGTCGTGAAGGGGCGCTACACGACCGATCCGGTGCAGGGCGTTCCGATCGAGCCGCGGGCGGTGATCGCCGAGTGGTCGGGCGACAAGCTGACGGTGTGGACGTCGACCCAGGTGCCGTACGCGGCACGCGGCGGGCTCGCGAGGACGATGGGGATCCCGGAGTCGCACGTGCGGGTGATCGTGCCGCTGCTCGGCGGCGGGTTCGGCGCCAAGTGCGACTTCCACTTCGAAGGCCACGTGGCCGCGCTCGCGCGGGCTGCGAGCCGCCCCGTCAAGCTCGTCTTCTCTCGCCACGAGGAGTTCTTCGCGGTCGGCCACCGGCGCGAGGGCATGGTGATCGAGCTCGAGACGGGTGCCCGCGCCGACGGCACGCTCGTTGCGCGGCGCGGCCGGCTCGTCCTGGACAAGGGCGCCTACTGCGGCGAGGGCGGCTTCTTCGCGCAGATGGCGGCGATGCACGCGTGCGGGCCGTACGTGATCGAGAACGTCAAGATCGAGTCGTACCTCAACTACTCGAACAACCAGCCGTCGTCGTCGATTCGCGCCCCGACCGCTCCGCAGGCCTGCTGGGCTCTCGAGCAGCACATGGACGAGCTGGCGGAGGCGCTGGGCCTGGACCCGGTCGAGCTTCGCCGCCGCACGCTGATCGAGGAGGGCGCTGAAGGCCCGACGCGTCAGGTGTTCGACCGCATCGGCATGAAGGAGACGCTCGAGGCCGCGGTCGAGCTGATCGGCTACGGCCGAGAGCTGCCGGACGACGAGGCGATCGGCGTCGCGTGCGGCTGGTGGCCGTGCTTCGCCGCCAACGCGGGCGCCTACGTACAACTGAACCCCGACGGCACCGGGACGATCATCACAGGCGCCCAGGAGAACGGCACCGGCGCGGTGATGGCCATGCCCGCCTTCGTCGCCGAGGAGCTGGGTATGAAGCCGGAGGACTTCACCCTCCACTACCAGGACACCGATGCGGCGCCGTGGGACATGGGCTCGTGCGGCTCGCAGACGACGTTCAACGGCGTGCGCGCCGTGCTGGCGGCTACGGGCGAGGTGCGCGATCAGCTGCTCGACCTCGCCTCGGAGCACCTGGAGGCGGCACGGGAAGACCTCGAGCTCGTCGGCGGCAGGGTGCGCGTGAAGGGCTCGCCGGACAAGTCAGCCTCGATTCGCCGCTTCGCGGCCGGCGGCACCATCCACGGCAAGGGCTCGGGCGAGCTGCCCGAGTCGCCGCCCGTCGAGGCCGAGGGGTGCCTCGGGCGCCTCGGGTTGGAGTCGTTCCTTGCGCCTCAGCTGATCACGCACGCGGTGCGCGTGAAGGTCGACCGCGAGACGGGTGTGGCCCGTGTGCTCCAGGTCGCGGCGGCGCACGACTCCGGCATCATCCTGAACCGGATCGGGGCCGACGGCCAAGTGTACGGCGGCGTCGTGATGGGCATCGGCCAGGCCCTCTCCGAGGGCACGCAGCTCGACGAGGAGGGACGTCACCGCAACGCGCATCTGCTCGACTACAAGCTGGTGACGGCCTCCGACGCGCCGCAGATCGACATCGCCTGGGTGGAGATCGACACGCCGAACGCCGGGCCTAGAGGGTCGAAGGGGATCGGCGAGCCGCCGTGCGTGCCGACCGCCGGTGCGGTGGCGAACGCGATCGCGAAGGTCGTCGGGGGGCGTGTGCGACAGCTGCCGATGACCCCGGAGCGCGTGTGGGCGGCCGGGAGGGCCGAATGACCGTCGCTTCGTTCGTCTCCGCGACGTCGGTTGACGATGCCGTGGCCGCCATGGCCGCCGGCGCAAGGCCGGTCGCCGGTGGCACCGATCTCGTCGTCGGGTCCCGCCAGGGGAAGGCGCCCCTGCCCGCGAGCCTCGTGGCTATCGACAGAGTCGCCGATCTGCGCGGGATCAGCGAGCTCGACGGCGCTCTTCGCCTCGGCGCGCTCGCGACGCACGAGGAGATCGCGGCACACACACTCGTGCGGGAGCGCTTCACCGCCCTGGCCGACGCGTCCGCGATCGTCGGCTCGCACGCGACGCGCGCGCACGGAACGATCGGCGGCAACCTGATGAACGCGTCGCCCGCGATGGAGAGCGGTGGGCCGCTGATGTGTCTCGGGGCTTCTGTGATGCTCACCTCGCCGCGTGGGAGCCGTTGGATCCCCGTCTCCGACCTGTGCACGGGGCCAGGATCGACGGTGGCGCAGCCCGACGAGCTGCTCGTCGCGGTCGACGTGCCCGCACCGGCGGAGGGAACCGGCAGCTGTTACGTGAGGCTGGAGTACCGTCGCCAGATGGAGATCGCGGTCGTCGGCGCCACCGCCGCGGTCACGATCGCAGACGGTCAGGTGGCGGACGCGCGTGTCGCGATTACGGCGCTTGCCCCCACGATTCGTCGTGTGCCCGAGGCGGAGGACGCGCTCGTCGGATCGGACGGGGGCGACGCTGCGGTGGCCGCGGCGGCCGCCGCTGCCGCAGCGGGGAGCGCGCCGATCTCGGATGTCCGGGCCTCGGAGGCGTACCGGCGCGCGATGGCCGAGGTGATCGCCCGCCGCGCGATCGCGGGCGCGCTTGCCCGTGCGCGCGGCGAGCAGGTTCCGATTCCGGCGAGTGGGGGAGGTGCGCTGTGAAGGTCGCCGCGACACTGACGGTGAACGGATTCGCCTACCCCGTCGAGCTTGACCCGGGCACGTCGCTGCTGAACGCCGTGCGCGACGCGGTCGGCCTCACCGGCTCCAAGGAGGGCTGCGACGACTCCGAGTGCGGCGCCTGCATGATGCTGCTCGACGGCAAGCCGGTGAACGCCTGTTCGTACCTCGCGTTGCAGGCGGAGGGGCGCGAGGTGACGACGGTGGAGGGGCTCGCCACGGCGGGAGAGCTGAGCCCCCTGCAGGCGGCTTTCCTGGAGCAGGGCGGCGTCCAGTGCGGCTTCTGCACGCCGGGCATGCTGATCTCGGCGACGGCGCTGCTCGCAGCGAACCCGCAGCCGACCGAGGACGAGGTCCGCATCGGGCTGTCAGGGAACCTGTGCCGCTGCACCGGCTACGACGGCATCGTGAAGGCGGTTCTTGCGGTCGCCGAGTCGTAGTGTCGTCGCGAGGCTCGAGCAGCAACGAGACCGCCGCAGAGCGGCGGGTGGAAGACACCAGCCTGTTAAACGCGGTGTGCTACCGCACCAAGGCAGTGTCTCCGTTGGGCGTGTCAGCATCGGACGATAGACAGATCATCTCCTATCAGCTATCTTAAAGTATCTATTTCAGATAGATACTCTATGAAGACATCGCTCTCCATCGATCGCGAGAAGGCAGATGCGGCTGCTGCTGTGCTCGGCACGTCGACGCTCACCGCGACGATCGACGCAGCGCTGACGGAGATCGTCAACATGGACCGGCGCCGTCGGCTCGTCGAGCGTATCCGGCGCGACGGCGGGATCGGCCCTTCCGACGCCGAGCGCCGCCGGCTGCGCACACCGTGACTCCTCCGTACCTCCCCGACACGAGCGCGTGGCATCGCAGCGGCGCCAATCCGGAGATCCGGGACCGGTGGAGCGACCTCCTGCTGAGCGGATCGCTCGTCACCAGCTCGCCGGTCCGGCTCGAGCTCCTCTACTCGGCGCGAGGTCCAGCTGACTACATGGCTCTGGCCGATGATCTCTCGGCCCTACCCGAGCTCCCGCTCGACGAGGCCGTGACGGAGAGAGCGGAAGAGGTGCAGGCGGTGCTGGCCGGACGCAGCCATCATCGCGGTCCGACACCTGCCGACCTCTACATCGCAGCGGTCGCCGAGCTCAACGGGTTGACGCTCGTCCATTACGACCGGCATTTCGATGCGATCGCGCGCGTTACCGGCCAGCCGACCGAGTGGATCGCCCCGCGCGGGACACTCGACTGACCCTGATCCGATATCGAGACGGGTGAGATGGAGAATCCGAGAAAGAAGGTCGAATCACGAGCGATCTCGAGTGGTTTCTGGAGCTGACGGGTGTCGTATGCCTCATCGTCGCGTGACGCGGGAACGTGATCGCGTCACGACCGACCAAGCGCTGCAGGCTGGTGTCTTCCACCCGCCGTTTGCGGCGGTCTCACTTCTGCGTTGACGATCCGAGGACGATGCGGGCATCGAGCGCAAGCACGCCGTCTCGCAGCACGAGCAGCGGGTTGACGTCGAGCTCGGCTACGTCCGGGCACGCAGCGACGGCGCGCGAGAGCGCCGTCACCGCGCGGGCGGCGGCGGCGACGTCGAGCGGCAGGCGCCCGCGGACGCCGGCCAGCAGCGCCGCGCCGCGCAGCGAGCGGAGTAGCCGCTCCGCCTCCCGCTCGTCGACCGGGGCGAGCGCGACTACGACGTCGTCCATCACCTCCGCGAGGACGCCACCCAGGCCGACAAGCAAGAGCGGGCCGAAGCGCGGATCGCACTTGGTGCCGACGATCAGCTCCACGCCGTCCGCGACGGGCGCCATCCGCTCCACCGACAGCTCCCGCGTACCGAGCCGGCCCACGAGGTCGGCGGCCGCGGACGTGAGCGCCTCGTCGTCCGCGATCCCGAGCACGACACCGCCGGCGTCGGACTTGTGGAGCAGGTCGGCTGCCTTGAGCGCGACCGGGTAGCCGATCTCCCCGGCGGCCGCGACGGCCTCCTCCGCGGTGGACACCACTCGTCCCGTCGCCACGGGAACGCCGGCCGCGGCCACGAACGCGCGCGCGGAGGCGTACCCGGGCGCGGGCGGCGCAACCGGCTCCAGCGAGTCGAGCTCGGGTGGCGTGCCGGCACGGTCGAGCGCCTCGGCGTGCTCCGCCAGCAGCGCCAGCGCCGCCACGGCCGACTCGACATCGCCGTACGTCGGCACGCCTCCCGCCCGCAGTGCCGCCGAGGCCGGGGCGCCCGGGTAGGACGTGTGCACCGCCAGCGGCACGCCGGTCTCGGCCGCGGCCGCGGCGAGCGCTCGCGCTGCCGCAAGCTCCTCGTCGAGCTGCTCCGGGGTGTCCACCGCGTAGCCGCCGAAGTAGCCGGTGAGGAGCACGGCGTCGATGTCCTGCGACGAGAGCAGGACGCGGCCAACGTCGGCGTAGGCGACCAGGCTGCTCGCCGCGCTGCCGCCGAAGTCGACCGGGTTGGCGAGGCTCGCGGTGTGTCGAAGATGCGCGGCCAGCGCCGTCGTGGTCGCGGCCGAGAGCTCGGGCACGTCGAGACCCGCCGCCGCCAGCACGTCCGCCGCGACGACGCCGTGGCCGCCGCCGTCCCCGTAGACGCCGACGCGGCGGCCCCGTGGCAGTCGCCCGGGCAGAAGCGCCTGCGCCGCGTCGACGAGCTGCTTTGGCGTTGCCACCGCCACGATCCTCGCCGCACGGCAGGCGGCTTCGATCGCGCGTGCGTCGGAGACGAGCGCGCCCGTGTGGGAGAGCGCCGCCTTCGCGCTCGCCGTGCTGACTCCGCCGCTGAGCAGCACCACCGGCTTGCCGGCCCGTGTGGCCTCCGCGGCGGCAGCAACGAACGCGCGGCCGTCCCGGAAGTCCTCCAGGTAGAGCGCGATCACGCGGGTCGGCTCGTGCTCGACGTACGCGGCCAGGACGTCGGCGGCGACGAGGTCGGCCTGGTTCCCGAGCGAGGCGAACCGTGAGAAGCCGAGCCCCGACGCCTGCGCGAGTTGCGCGAGCTCGAGCGCGAGATTGCCGCTCTGGGAGATCAGCCCGACCGGCCCGGCCGGGAGCTCGCTCCAGCCCAGGTCGAGCTCCTCTTCCGCGTCGAAGACGCCCAGGCAGTTGGGGCCGAGCATCACCGCACCGGCGGCGCGGACGCGCTCGGCGGCAGTCTGCTCGAGCCCCCGTCCGTCCTCGTCGTGCTCGCCAAGACCGGAGCTGATGCCGACGATCGCGCGGGCGCCGGCCTCGACCGCCTCGTCGACTGCCGCTGCGAAGCCGGCCGCCGGCACCGCCACCACGACGAGCTCGGGAGCGTCGGGCAGCGTCGCCAGCGACGGGTACGCCTGCTGGCCAAGGATGACGCCGCCCGAGCGGTTGACGAGGTAGACGGGCCTGCGGTGTGCGCCGCGCAGCGCGCCGCGGGAGAGGACGTGTCCCCACTTCGCCGGGTCGGCGGACGCGCCGACGACCGCGACCGACCGCGGCGCGAACAGCGGTGTGAGATCGCGGCTCATGCTTCTCGCTGTCCGCAAGGCAGGAATCCGCAGGAGCGGATCCCTGCCGCGGAGATCCGCCTTCGGCGGCAAACCCCTGAAGCGGCCGCTGCGCGGCCGGGGGTTGACCCAGGACAGTTCACGCTTCTCCCTGTCCGCAAGGCAGGAATCCGCAGGAGCGGATCCCTGCCGCGGAGATCCGCCTTCGGCGGCAAACCCCTGCAGCTGCCGCTGCGCGGCCGGGGGTTGACCCAGGACAGTTCACGCGAGCAGACGGCGCGAGATGATCAGGCGCTGGATGTCGGACGTGCCTTCCTCGATCTCCTCGAGCTTCGCGTCCCGCATCCACTTCTCCACCGGGTACTCGCGCGAGTAGCCCCAGCCGCCGAGCGTCTGCACCGCCGCCCACGTGCACCACATCGCAGCCTCCGAGGCGTGGAGCTTCGCTATCGCTGCGTCGAGCGTGACGTCCTCGCCGGCGTCCGCCTTGCGCGCCGCGCTGCGCACGAGGAGGCGTGAGGCCTCCACTTTCACCGCCATGTCCGCGAGGCGGAACGCGACCGCCTGGTGCTCGGCGATGGGCTTGCCGAACTGCTCGCGCGTCTTCGCGTACTCGACCGCGTACTCGAGCGCCGCTCGTGCGAGCCCTGTCGCGGCGCCGCCGAGCGTGATGCGGGAGTGGTCGAACGTCCGCATCAAACCGCGGAAGCCGTGCCCCTCCTCGCCGAGGCGCCGATCCTCCGGCACGAAGCAGTCCTCGAAGAAGAGCTCCGCGCTAACCAGCGCGCGCTGCCCCATCTTCCGCATCGGCGGGCCGATCGTGAAGCCCGGATCCCCCTTCTCGACCACGAAGCCGGTGATCCCCTTCGAGCGGGTGCCGGGGGCGACGGTGGCGAACACGACGTAGTACTCGGCCGGGCCGGCGCTCGAGATCCAGCTCTTCTGCCCCCGCAGCACGTAGCCGCCGTCGACGTGCGTCGCGGACGTCGTCATCGCTGCCGCATCCGACCCGACTCCCGGTTCCGTGCTCGCGAGCGCGGTCAGCGGCGGGCGCTCGCCGCAGAGCGGCGCCACCCAGCGCTCCGCCTGCGCCTCGGTTCCGAGCACGAGCACCGGCTTCGCGAAGAAGCCGTTGGTGGTGATCAGGTTGCCAATCCCAGAGCACCCGAAGCAGAGCTCCTCCTGCACGATCGCCTGCGTGAACGCGTCCGTCATGCCACCGCCGCCCAGGCGCTCCGGGAGCATGAAGGAGGTGAGACCGAGCGCGGCGGCCTTGTACCAGATCTCCCACGGCGTCTCCGTGTCCGCCTCGTCCACGGCCAGCGAGATCGGCCGGATCTCGCGCTCGGCAAACTCACGGCAGAGGGATTGGATGGCGTGCTGTTCGGGGGTGAGGTCGTCGAGGTCTGGCGTCATGGGGAGTGATCTTCTCAGAGCGGGATAGCGAGCGGCGTGAGGCGTCAGGGGGTCACGTGTCGAGGAAGGGAAGACCGCCGCAGAGCGGCGGGCAGTAACACACAAGCCCGAAGCGCGTCGTCCTCGGAAGTACGAGGCGATGAAGGCTGGTGGTTGACCACCCGCCGCTCTGCGGCGGTCTCCGATCTCTTGCCTCCACGCGAGCGCGTCGACCGGGAACACGGGTGCCTGAAGAAGTAGGCTCATCGCGTGACCGACTGGGGAGTGAATTCCGAGTACGGCCGTCTCCACGACGTCCTCCTCTGCCGCCCCGACCATTTCCGGTGGCTGCCGACGAGCTCGATCTCCAAGGCGACGCTCGCCTCGGGCGCGGTCTTCGATCACGACCTCGCCATGCGCCAGCACGCCGAGATGGTCGCCGCCTACGAGGACGCCGGCGTCACCGCCCACTTCCTCGAGCCTGATCCGGCCCTGCCGTACCAGGTGTACGCGCGCGACTCGAGCTTCATGACACCGAAGGGCGCGGTCGTGACGCAGATGGCGCAGTGGTGGCGCCGCGGCGAGTACGCGCCGGTGATCCGCTTCTACCAGGGGCACGGGATCCCGATCTTCCAGATGGTCACCGCCGGGTCGTTCGAGGGCGGCGACTTCGACGTGATCGAGCCGGGTGCGGTGCTGATCGGCTACTGCGGCGAGCGGACGCAGGAGCAGTCGGCGCGCCAGGTCGGCGCGTGGTTGGAGGCAGAAGGGTGGGAGGTGCTGCTGGAGCCGATCCCGGAGCACTACGTCCACATCGACCTGATGGTCTGCATGCTCGCGCCGAAGCTCGCCGCCGTGTGCTTCGACACGACCTCCGACCGGGTGCTCGACTGGCTGCGCGGCAAGGGGATCGAGCTGATACCCGTCAGCTACCGCGACACGATGCTGCTCGGCTGCAACGTCGTCTCGCTCGGCGACGAGCGCGTGATCTCGACCGCGCAGTCGGTGGAGCTGAACGCGAAGCTGCGCGCGCTCGGGTTCACGGTCTACGACCCGGACGTGACGATGTTCACATTGGGTGGCGGCGGGGTGCACTGCATGTGCCAGGCCTTGAGGAGGGATCTCGTCTGAGTCGTTTCCTTTCGTCGCTCGTGCCTGCGGATCGAAGACCGCCGCAGAGCGGCGGGGAGTAACACACCAGCCTGAAGCGCGCCGTCCTCGGAAGTACCTTGCGATGAAGGCTGGTGTTGACCACCCGCCGCTCTGCGGCGGCCCGAAATCCTTCTCGTCCGAATACAGACGACTCAGGAGACGACGAACGCCCACGCCCGCAGGAGCACATTGGCCGCTGACTTCGGCATCGCCGCCACCTCGTCGCCGCGCTCGGCGAGCTCCCACGCTCCGTCGTCGAGTAGCCCCTGCATCACCCCGTCGAACCCAGGCGGCACCTCGTCGGAGCGCAGGGTGAAGATCACGTGCCCGCCGCTTCGCGTGATCCGCACGAGCTCCGCGAGACCCGACGGGGGCGCGTGACCCGTCGTGAAGACACCCGAGGCGACGACGGCGTCGTAGGCGCCGTCCGGATAGTCGAGGGGATCGCCGAGGCGGCCCTCCCGCAGGTTGGCGTAGACGCCTTTCGCCGTCGCCTCCGCGAGCATCCCCGGCGACATGTCCATGGCGTCGACGCGTAGGTAGCCGGCCTTCCGCAGGACGACGCCCAACTGCCCGGTACCCGCTCCGGCGTCGAGCAGGAGCGAATGGCGAGGCACGAGCCGCTGCACCTGCTCGACGATCATCGCGGGCCCGAGCCAGTCCCAGCCCTCACCGTCGTACATCGTGGCGATCCGGTCGTACTCCGCGCGCAGCTCGTCGAGGTCGCGCGCGGCGTAGAGGCGCTGGAGATCGAAGGGTGGCGTGTCGCTCACGGCGGCGGGATTCTTCCAGAGTCGGGTTGTGGGAGGCACGCGCGAGCGGAGCGTGTCTCGCCAGACCGAAGATCGCCGCAGCCCGGCGGGTGGTCAACACCAGCCTTGATCGCACGACACTTCGAGACCGGGCGCGCTTCAGGCTGGTGTGTTACTGCCCGCCGCTCTGCGGCGGTCTCCTTCTAACACGCGAGCCCAGGCCTTCCCGCGCGAGATCAGCTGCGGTCCGTCAACCTCGATCCATGCGTCGCCGGCGCCAGGCCTCCGTGTCGGCGACGTCGTTGAAGGTGAAGATGTGGAAGCCCGCGATCTTGCGCTCCGGGTCCGTGACCGTATCGCCGAGGCCGTCGATCAGCGGGTCGGGGTCGAAGCCGCCGTGCATGAAGCGCGACACGAAGCTCGAGTTCTTGCGCAGGAAGCGGAGCGAGTCGCCGATGCCGATGCGCGTGGAAACCTTGAGCAGCTTCGTGCGCGGGACCGCACCGGGGATGCCGACGAGGATCGGCAGCCGGGTGCCGCGCTTCCAGACGTTCTCGATCCACTTTGCCGTGATCCGCGGATCGAAGCACACCTGGCTTGCGATGTAGGTGGCAAACCGGGCCTTGTCGAACATCGCCTGGATCGTCGTCTCGTCGTCGATCAGCGGGTGGCTCTCCGGATAGCCCGTGATGCCGACGTCGGCGAACGGGTGCCCCAGCGCAGCCATCTCCTCCAGCAGCTCCACCGCGCCCGTGTACGGGCCGTGCGGTTCCTGGGCGTCGCCGGCGACGACGAACACGTCCGCGACCCCGATCTCCGCTAGACGCGAGATCAGCTCCGCCAGGTGGTCGCGGCTCGCGACGAGCCGTGCAGAGAGGTGCGGCGCGACCTTGTACCCCTGTGCGACGAGCCGCTCCGTCAGGTCGACCGTCGGCTCCAGTCCCTTCGTCGGCGAGGCGGTGACGGTGACCGTCACCTCGTGCGGCACGTGCTCGAGCACCTCCTCCTCGATCCCGTCAAGCGGGAGCACTTCGTAACGCGACTGCGCGAGCAGCTCGGCGACGCGCTGGCTGCGGGTGACCTCGGTCTGCGACATCACACGTCCGAGTCGGGGAAGGAGGCCTTCTTGCGCTCGATCCACTCGCGCAGCTCCTCGTCGACCGCGTCGTCGATGGGGGGCGCCTCGTACTCGGCGAGCGTCTTCTTCCAGATTGCGTTCGCCCGCTGCGCGGCGTCGGCCGCCCCTTCGGCTTCCCACTGCTCGAAGCTCGAGTTGTCGGCGACAGACGACCGGTAGAAGGCGGTCTCGAAGTTGGCGAGCGTGTGCTCGTGCCCGAGGAAATGCTGGCCCGGCTCGTTGGTCAGGAGTGCGTCGATCGCCTGGCCGTTCGGCGTCAGGTCGACGCCCTTGACGAAGGCATGCCACATCCCGGCCTGATCGGCGTCGAGCACGAACTTCTCGTAGCCCATCGTGAGCCCGCCCTCGAGCCACCCCGCCGTGTGCAGGACGAAGTTGACGCCTCCGAGGATCGTCGGCTGCATCGTGTTCGTGGATTCGTAGGCGGCCTGCGCGTCGGGGATCTTCGAGGCGCATAGCGCTCCGCCCGAACGGAATGGCACGCCCAGCCGCCGCGCCAGCGACGCCATCGCGTACAGGATCAGCGCCGGCTCGGGCGTGCCGAACGTCGGGGCGCCCGACTGCATCGAGATCGACGAGGCGAAGGAGCCGAGCACGACGGGCGCGCCCGGCCGTACGAGCTGGCAGTACGCCATGCCCGCGAGGGCCTCCGCGAGCGTCTGCGTCGCTGCACCCGCCACCGTCGCAGGGCTCATCGCGCCCGCGAGGATGAACGGCGTGATCAGCACCGCCTGATTCGCCTCCGCGTACACGCGTGCGGCGCCGAGCATGGTCGCGTCCCACACCATCGGCGAGTTCGCGTTTGCGAGGCTGAGAATGACCGTGTTGTGCTCGAGGAACTCCTGGCCGAACACGATCCGCGCCATCGACACCGTGTCCTCCGCCCGCAAGGGGTGTGTAACGGAGCCCATGAACGGCTTGTCCGAGTAGCGAAGGTGGGCGTGCACCATGTCCAGGTGCCGCTTGTTGACGGGTAGGTCGACCGGCTCGCACACGGTCCCTCCCGAGTGGTGGAGGTACGGCGAGGCGTAGGCCAGCTTGACGAAGTTGCGGAAGTCTTCGATCGTCCCGTACCGCCGACCGCCGTCGAGGTCGCGCACGAACGGAGATCCGTATGCCGGCGCGAAGACCGTCGCGTTGCCGCCGATCTGCACGCTGTTGTCGGGATTGCGGGCCGCCTGGGTGAATACCGACGGCGCAGTCGCCTGCACGAGCTGGCGGCAGAGTCCACGCGGGAAACGCACACGCTCGCCGTCGACCTCGGCTCCTGCCTGCCGGAAATGGTCAAGCGCGTCGGGGGCGTCGTGGAACTCGATTCCGACCTGCTCGAGGATCGTGTCTGCGTTCTCCTCGATCAGCGACAGGCCCTCGTCGGACAGCACCTCGAACGGCGCCATCGTGCGCGTGATGAAGGGGATTCGCTCCACGACTGCGTGCAGTCGTGCCGCCTGGCGCCCCGCGCGACCGCCGGAGCGGCGTCCCGTTCTCGTCTCGCTCATCCGGGTCTCCTCTCTCGCGCGCGACGGCGCGGGCGTTGAGCGCGCTCGGCCGACATCGCTTCGCGCCGTGGCGGAAGCTTGATGGCGGCAGCGAGTCGCAGGTACGGGTCGGTGTCGTGCGGAATCGCCATCGCGTGCACAAAATGCTCCTGGAAGCGGGGCTCGACGGCGGTCTCGACCTTCTCGACGCGGCGCACGACGCTCTCGATCTCCGCGCGCGCCGCGCGGTTGAGCAGCGCAATCCGGGCCCCCGTGCCGGCGGCGTTGCCGGCCGCGGTGACCCGGTCCGGGTGACAATCGGGTACGAGCCCGAGCACGAGGGCGTGCACGGGGTCGATGTGGCTGCCGAAGGCGCCAGCCAGCCGGACACGGTCGATCCGCTCGAGGCCGTAGCGGTCCATCAGGAGGCGGCAGCCGGCGTGCAGCGCCGCCTTCGCGAGCTGGATCTGCCGCACGTCGTTCTGCGTGATCGTGAGCAGAGGCTCGCCGTCCCACAGCACGTAGGAGAACGTGCGCCCGTCCGCGACGATGCGTGGTGTTCGCGTCGCGAGATCGCCGTCGATCGTGCCGTCTGTGGTGAGGATTCCCGCCAGGTGTAGCTCGGCGATCGCCTCGATGATCCCCGAGCCGCAGACCCCGGTCACCTGCGCGCCGTCGAAGCCGGGCTCGTCCGACCAGGCCTCGCAGCCGATCACCCGCACGCGGGGCTCGAGCGTCGTGGGGTCGATGCGGACGCGCTCGATCGCGCCGGGAGCCGCGCGCTGTCCGCAGCTGATCTGAGCCCCCTCGAACGCCGGCCCCGTCGGGCTGGAGGCGGCGAGCAGTCGTTCGCGGTTGCCGAGCACGATCTCGGCGTTGGTGCCGACGTCGACGATCAGGTTCACCTCGTCGAGCAGATGCGGCCCCTCCGACAGGATTACCCCGGCCGTGTCCGCGCCGACGTGCCCGGCGATGCACGGGAGCACGTACACGCGCGCCCCCGGGTGCACCGGGAGGCCGAGGTCTCGGGCGGGCAGGCGCAGCGCCTCGTCCACGGTCAGCGCGAAGGGCGCGCCGCCGAGCTCTGTGGGATCGAGCCCCAGCAGCAGGTGGTGCATGACGGGGTTGCCGACAACGGTCACCTCGAGGATCTCCGTGCGCTCGACCACGGCCGACGACGCCAGCTCCGCGGTCAGCTTCGCGAGGCACCCGCGCACGGCCCTCGTCAGCTCCTTCTGCGAGCCCGGGTTCATCATCACGTAGGAGACGCGGCTCATCAGGTCCTCGCCGAAGCGGATCTGCGGGTTCATCTCGCCGGCGGAGGCGAGGACGTCGCCGGTGGAGAGGTCGCACAGGTGCCCGGCCACGGTTGTCGAGCCGACGTCGAAGGCGATCCCGAACATGCGGTCGTGAAGACCCGGCCAGACGCCCGTGATCGTGTCGCCGTCGTGGACGGCCACGGTGGCGCGCCACGACCCGGAGCGAAGAGTGGTCTGCAAGGTGGCGAGCACGGCCTGGTCGCAGGAGAGCCCGGCGAGCTCCCACTCCCGTTCGAGCGCCTCCCGCAGCCGCATCAGGTCGCTCTTGGACGAGGCCAGCTCCGGCTGCTCGACGTCGACGAGGTAGAGACGGACGACGGGGTCGACCTCGATCGGGTGCGCATCGGCCTCCTTGCGCACCACCTGGCGGTAGAGCTGGCTCTCGGGCGGCACGTCGACGACGACGTCGCCGGTGACACAGGCCGTGCACCCCAGGCGCCGGGCAGCGGAAAGCCCGCGGTCGGCCGCATAGGCACGCTCGACGCCGCCGATCGGGGAGAGGTTCTCTGCCGACGAGCTGATGCCGAGCTTCGCGTGCTCGCCCTCCGACACCTCGACCTGGCAACGGCCGCAGATGCCGCGACCGCCGCACACCGAATCGAGGTCGACGCCGAGCCGGCGCGCCGCCTCCAGCACCGTCGTGCCGCCGGCGAAGCTGCCGCGCCGGCCGGACGGTAGGAAGACGACGCGGTGCTCGCTCACGCGGGGGCTCTCCGCCGCCCGTCGCGTCCGCCGCGCCGCCCGCCCTGCGGCCCGTCAGGCGCGTCGCCGTGGCGGGAGATCCAGGCGGCGCAGTGCTCGTCGTTGCCCATCATCACGTCGGCCGCCCACACCGCCTTGCGCATCTCCTCGTGCAAGGGGCTGGTGATGGCGGAGGTCATCCCCGAGGCGATCGCCATCGGGAGGAAGGCCGCGTTGAGGCCCGGGCGGTTGGGGAGGCCGAAGCTGATGTTCGAGGCGCCGCAGGTCGTGTTGACGCCGAGCTCCTCGCGGAGGCGCCGCACGAGCCGGAACACCTGTCGCCCGGCGGTGCCCATGGCGCCGATCGGCATCACGAGCGGGTCGACGACGACGTCCTCCCGGGCGATGCCGTGGTCGGCGGCTCGCGACACGATCTTCCGGGCCACCTCGAAGCGGACGTCGGGATCCTCGGAGATGCCCGTCTCGTCGTTCGAGATCGCCACCACCGCCGCACCGTGGCGCGCCACCAGCGGCAGCACGCGCTCCATCTGCTCGTCCTCGCCGGTGACGGAGTTGACGAGCGCCTTGCCACGGTACGTCGCCAGACCGGCTTCGAGCGCCTCGACGATCGACGAATCGATGCACAGAGGCACGTCGGTGATCGACTGCACCAGCTCGATCGTCTGCGCCAGGATGGCCGGCTCGTCCGCGAGCGGGATGCCCGCGTTGACGTCGAGCATCTGAGCGCCCGCCTCCACCTGCGCGATTGCGTCGGCGACCACGGTGTCGAAGTTGCCTGCGGCCATCTCGGCCGCGAGCTTCTTCCGGCCCGTCGGGTTGATCCGCTCGCCGATGATCACGAACGGCCGGTCGAAGCCGATCACGACCTCTTTGGTGGCGGAGCTGAGAACCGTGTCGGTCACGGCGCACCCTTGCGGGCAGGCAACAGCTTCATGCAGATTCCTTTCCGTTCATGGCGACGAGCCGCTGGAGGACGTCGTCGGGGTAGGCGGCATCGAGCCAGGCTGCCTCCTCGGTCACCTCGGCTTCGAGGTCGTCGCCGCACTCGCGCGACTCGCGACGCCACTCGCCGAGGTAGGCGTCGGTGCCGAACAGCCCGGCGCGCATGGCGGCCGCGTCGATCGCCTCCTGGAAGCGGTCGGCGAGCGGCCTGCGGGCAGCGCCGCGCCCGGTGCCCGCCGTCACCTGCGCCGGGATGTCGCGCCACCAGATCACCGTCAGCTCAGGCACTGCGTGCCTCCACGAAGCGCTCGAGCGAGGGGGCGAGCTCGCCGTAGCCAGTGCGCCGGTGCTCGAAGGCGAGGCCGAGCCGCTCGGCGGCGTCGCGCGCCCGCGCCACGAGTCCCGGGTCGTCGGTCTGAGCCAGGTACACGAGCCGCCGGTAGTTCCCGAACAGGTCGGGCAGCAGCTGCGGATGACGGTCGAGGCCGAGCCCGCGCCACACGAGTGAGTCGAAATGCCGGGCCAGGAAGTCGGTCAGGTAGAAGGTGGCGGGGTCCTCCTCCTGCATCGCGTCCCAGGCGTCGTTGCCCGCGAGGAATCCGTAGCAGTGCGCCCCGGGCAGCCGTTCCACGCCATGCGCCGCGAGCACGGGGTCGAGCGCGCCACCGGTACCGCAGTCGGCGTAGGCCACGAAGACCCGCTCGTAGCGGCCCGCGAGCTCGTGCAGCTTCGCGTCCACCGCGGCGGGGATCTGCTGCGGCGTGGAGTGGAGCTTCGCCGGCAGGCAACGGACGGTGACGTGCTGCCAGCCGTTCAGGCGGATCACCGCCAGCACCTCCCGTGCGATCGCGCCGCAGGCGAGGACGAGCACCTCCGGCCGTTCGGCCTCGAAGGTCGGGCTCTCGTCAGGAAGCAGGAGCGGCAGCGGCTGCACGGCGCGCCAGCACCAGGGCCTGGGCGGTCTCGGCGGCGATCGCCGCATCGCGGCAGTACGCATCGGCGCCGACGGCCTTCCCGAACTCCTCGTTCAGGGGCGCACCCCCGACGAGCACGATGTGGTTCTCACGGATGCCCTTCTCGACCATGGTGTCGATCACGACCTTCATGTACGGCATCGTCGTCGTCAGCAGCGCCGACATGCCGACGATCTCCGGTGAGTGCTCCTCGATCGCCGCCAGGTAGTTCTCGACGGGGTTGTTGATGCCGAGGTCGACCACCTCGAAGCCGGCGCCCTCCAGCATCATCGCCACGAGGTTCTTGCCGATGTCGTGGATGTCGCCCTTGACCGTGCCGATCACGACGGTGCCCATGCGCTCGGCGCCGGTCTCCGCCAGTAGCGGCCGCAGGATCGCCATGCCGCCCTTCATCGCGTTCGCGGCGAGCAGCACCTCGGGCACGAACAGGATCCCGTCGCGAAAGTCGATGCCGACGATGCGCATGCCCTCGACGAGCGCGTCGTTGAGCACCTTGTCGGCCCCCCAGCCGCGCCCCAGCAGGATGTTCGTGCCTTCGGCGATCTCGGGTGCGAGCCCGTCGTAGAGATCGTCGTGCATCTGGCTCACCAGCTCGTCGTCGGTGAGCGCATTCAGGTCGAGGTCGTCACTCACGCTGCACCCTTCTTCCGGTCGTCATATCCCAGTCGGGCCGAGACAGTGTCGGCCTCACGTCGTGTGAGTCGTCCGAGCTCGTCGAGCAGCCCGTCGCGCAATCGCAGAGTGGGGCCGGCGATCGACAGCGCCGCCACCAGCGTTCCGTCGGCGTCGTGCACCGGTGCGGCGACGGCCCACAGGCCGGGCTCGAGCTCGTCCACCGCGGTCGCGTAGCCACGAGCGCGGACGGCGTCGAGGTCGCGCTCGATCTCGTCCCGCCGGACGAGCGTGCGCGGGGCGAGCGGCTCGAAGGGTCCGTGCGGGAGCGCGAGCGCGCCGTACGCGTAGAACACCTTGCCGAGCGCCGAGCCGTGGGGTGGCACACGGCGGCCGACCCAGTTGGTGGAGCCGAGGTAATGACGGCTGTCGCGCTGGTCGATCTGCTCAACGGCGCCGGCGGAGGGAACCCCGAGGTTGACGGTCTCCCCGCTCGCGGCCGCCAGCCGGTCGAGGGCCTCCGCAGCGACCTCCGCCAGCTCGGCCTCCCCGGTCTCGCGCCTGGCGAAGCGGACGAGGACGGCGCCCGGTCGCAGCTGGCCGCTCGCCTCGCGCTGGATCAGCCCCTGACGCTCGAGCGCGCCCACGAGCCGCGAGGTCGTGCTCTTCGGCAGCCCCGTCCGGTCGGAGAGCTCGCCCACGGTCGGCGGTGCCGCTGTCTCCACGACGTGCACGAGCAGCTGCGCCGCGCGGTCGATCGATTGTGTTCCCGTCTGTGGCATCAGGCGCTAGCCCATCCTGTGGAACTACCGTTCCATGATGTGAGTCTAGGGCTTGGGATGTGCCTCGTCAACGCCCCGGCTGCTCGTCTAGTCTCACGACCGTGCGCAGCCTGTGGCTGGACGAGGCGCTGAACCGGCCCGGCGAGGACGACTGCCCGGCGCTTGCAGGACCGGTGCGTGCCGACGTCTGCATCGTGGGCGGCGGGTACGCGGGTCTGTGGACGGCGCTGCGGCTGAAGGAGCTCGAGCCGTCGCTCGACGTGGCACTGGTCGAGCGGGACGTGTGCGGCGGCGGCGCGAGCGGCCGGAACGGGGGCTTCGTGCTCACGTGGTGGGCCAAGTTCCTCTCCTTTGAGAAGGCGCTCGGCACCGAAGAGGCAGTGCGGCTGGCCCGGGCCTCGGCTGACGCCGTCGTGGAGATCGGCCGGTTCTGCGCCGAGCACGGGATCGACGCGGACTACCGGCGCTCCGGGTGGCTGTGGGCGGCCACCAACCCGTCGCAGCTGGGCTCGTGGGAACCGACGGTCGCCGCAGCGGAGGCCGCGGGCGCGAGCGTCTTCCGGCGGCTCGAGCCTGGCGCGGCGGCGCGGCTCGCGTGCTCCGAGACCCACCTGGACGGCGTCGTCGAGGAGGTCGCGGCCACCGTGCAGCCGGCGCTGCTCGCGCGCGGCATGCGCCGGGTGGCGCTGGAGCGCGGCGTGCGCATCTACGAGCGCTCGCCGATGACCGGGCTCGAGCGCGACCGCCCACCGGTCGTCCGCACGACGGGCGGGTCGGTCTCTGCCGCCACTGTCGTGCTCGCGCTCAACGCTTGGGGTGTGCGGCTGCGTGAGCTGCGTCGTACGATGGCCGTCGTGGCGAGCGACATCGTCGCCACCGAGCCCGCGCCGGACCTCTTCGCCGAAGCCGGCTGGACGCCGGGCCTGTGCATCTCCGACTCGCGCCTGCTCGTCAACTACTACCAGGTGACGAGCGACGGACGCATGGCGTGGGGCAAGGGCGGCGGGGCCCTCGCCTACGGCGGTCGCGTCG
>Ga0247727_10005927_pt1 | contig 24323 bp, 21 predicted proteins | sample WisWelCaveWW1625_FD_202498 | JGI IMG/M metagenome (GOLD analysis project Ga0247727, IMG submission 202498) | Biofilm microbial communities from Wishing Well Cave, Virginia, United States - WW16-25 | ecosystem: Environmental > Aquatic > Deep subsurface > Groundwater > Cave microbial mat | place... | reverse complement strand
GGTCCTGGATCGACGCCGTCAGCTGATCGGCCGAGGTGAGGAGCTCCTCGCGCCTGCCGGCCCAGGCCTGGGCGACCGCCGGCAGCAGCTCCTTCATGCCGGCCAGCTCCCCGTGCCGCTCGGGCGGAAAGTAGGTGCCGCCGAAGAAGGGCTTGAGATCCGGCGTGAGGAACACCGTCAGCGGCCAGCCCCCGCGCCCGGTCAACAGCTGCACCGCGCTCATGTACACCTGGTCGACGTCCGGATGCTCTTCGCGGTCGACCTTGATGTTCACGAACCACCGGTTCATCAGCTGCGCGATCTCAGGGTCCTCAAACGACTCGTGCGCCATCACATGGCACCAGTGGCAGGTCGAGTAGCCGATCGACAGGAGGATGGGCTTCTGCTCGCGCCGGGCCGCCTCGAAGGCCTCCGCGCCCCACGGATACCAGTGGACCGGGTTGCGCGCATGCTGCAGAAGGTAGGGGCTGTGTTCCCCGCCGAGCCGATTCTCCGTGGATGCGCCTGTGCGGGGTGTGCGTTCCATGACCGACGATTCCTCACGACAGCCAGCGGCGAGCGTGGTGATTAGGATGACGAGCCAGCTAGCAGTTGCGTCAATCTGCCTCACACGTAGTAGCCTAATGGACGGCCTCGGCAGCGTCAAGCGCGATCGGGCGGCGGGCGTACGCGCAGGCGGTGCGGCGGACGGACCGCGAGTGATTGCGCGGGATCAGCCCGGGGGCGGCGAACTATCTTTACCGCACGGCCGGCTTGTCCGACGAGCCCCCAGCCGGGGCGAGGAGTTGGCCGGCCGGTTCGCCGGCCCTGGGCGCCCGGAGCCCGCGCCGGAACGAGCGGCCGGCCGCCGCACCGCTGAGGACCGCGGGGTCGCCGTTCATTGACAGCGTCGACCGGCACGTGTTATGCTGCCTGCTCGTATGGCGCTCCGTGCGATTCTGACCGATCTCCTCTATCCTCCCGCCTGCCTGCTCTGCCGCGCCGACCTGCGAAGCCGTTCCGACAGCGGTAGCACCGGCGGGGCGTCGGGCCAGCCCATCCTGTGCCCGGCGTGCGTCAGCGCCCTGCCGCGCAATGGGCCGCCGGTGTGCGCGCGCTGCGGGATGAGCCTCTCCGGCGCGTTCGACGCGGTCCTTGAGTGCGCCCGCTGCCGCCGCAGGCCGCCGGCCTTTGAGATGGCCAGGGCGCCGTGGCGCTATGCCGGCAGCGCCCAAGCGGCGATCCGGCAGTTCAAATATCACCGCCGCTGGCGCCTGGGGCGGTGGCTCTCGGACGCGATGACGGCGACGGCGCGCGCCTGCCTGCCGATGGAGGAGATCGCGGTGGTCGTGCCCGTCCCGCGGCACTGGCTGAAACGCCGGCTGGCGGGAGACGATCCGGCTCGGCGGCTGGCCCGGGTGGTGGCGCGATCGCTCGGCAAGCCGTATGTGCCCTCGGCGATTCGCCGGACGCGCTGGACCGCGTCACAGACCCGTCTGCGCGGCATCCGCCGGCGCCGCAACGTCCAGGGCGCCTTCCGAGGCTCTTCTCGGTCGGTCAATCGGCTCGCCGTCCTGCTGATCGACGACGTGCTGACCAGCGGGGCGACCGCCGGCGCCTGCGCTGCGGCCCTGAAGGACGCCGGGGCCGCGCGCGTCTTCGTCCTGACCGCGGCCCGCACTCCCCTCGCATGAGAATCCTGCGAACGTACGTGCTGCAAGAGCATGTGGCACCCTTCGCCGTGACGATGGGGGGGCTGACGGCCGTCCTGCTGATCGGCAACCTCCTCAAGTTCGCGGAGCTCGTAATCGCCAAGGGGGTCAGCGTCTTCGACGTCCTGCGCCTGGTCATCTACCTGATCCCCTACCTGCTCAGCTTCACGATCCCGATGGCCTGCCTCATCGCCATGGTGCTGGCGTTCAGCCGCCTGAACACCGATTACGAGCTGATCGCCATGCGGGCGTCGGGGGTGGCACCGATCCGGTTGGTCTGGCCGATGCTGGTCGTCGGGCTGATCCTGAGCGTGCTCCTGATCATCGTGAACGACCGCATCGTCCCACACGCGCATCTGGCGTTCCGCAAACAGCTCAAGGCGATCGGCGTCAAGCGGCCGGCCGCCTACATCGAGGCGGGCACCTTCATCAAGGAGTTCCCGCCCTACATCATCTTCGTCTACCAGGTGCACGGCCAGAAGCTGGATGACGTCCGCGTGTATGAGCCGCAGCCCGAAGGGCCGACCCGGACGATCATCGCCGACCGCGGCGAGTTCGAGCGGATGCCGGATCGGCGGGGGGTCCAGTTGAAGCTGTACGACGGCACGGTCGATGAATGGGATCCGCTGCGCCCCGGCTCGTTCTACAAGGTCACCTATACGACCTACACAATGGCGCTTCGCTCGGAGCCGGAGAACCCGCAGCGCCTTAGCCGGAAGCTGAAGGAGATGACGTTCAAGGAGCTGGCGGCCGAACGCGTCCAGCTGACCCGTCAGGGAGTGGACCCGCTGCCCGCGAGCCTGGAGCTGCACCGGAAAATTTCCTCCTCGTTCGCCGCGTTCGTCTTCGTGCTCTTCGGGCTGGCCTTCGGGCTGCGGCACCAGCACCATGAGCGGCTGGCCACCTTCGTCTGGATCTTGGGGATTTTCATCGCCTACTACCTGGGCACGGTCGCCATGAACGCGTTGGCCCTCAAGGGCTGGCTGTCGGCGTGGCTGGCCATGTGGTGCCCGAATGTCGTCGGGGCCCTGGTCAGCGCCGTCCTGGTGGCCCGCGCCGTGCGCCGATGAGGATCCTCGACCGCTACGCGGTGCGGCAGCTCATTCCGGTCTGGCTCTGGTGCGTGACGGTCTTCATCTTCCTGAGCTGCCTCATCGACCTCTTCGAGCATCTGGACGAGATCCTGCGCTACCGCATCCCCGCGGCGACGGTCCTGCGCTACTACCTGAACTTCACCCCCCTGGTCTTCATCCGCGCCTCCCCCTTAGCACTGCTCTTCAGCGCCGCCTTTGTGGCCAGCCGCCTGGCCCGCCATCAGGAGCTGCTGGCCATGAGTGCCAGCGGGACGAGCCTGCTGCGCGCTAGCGTCCCCTTCGTCTTCGTCGGATGGCTGGTGAGCCTGTGCGCCTTCGCCGTCAATGACCGGCTGGTGCCGCAGACCTCGGCCGCGTACGAACGGATGCGGCAGGAGGTCTTCCGGGGCCGCAAGGCGGAGGAGCCGGTGGAGAACGTCGCCCTCATGGACACCTTCAACCGGCTCTACCACGCCAGGCAGCTGCGCCTCAAGGAGAACGAGCTGCGCGACCTGACGATCCTGGAGCACGACTGGCACAACCGCCCGACGAAGAGCCTCTACGCCACCCGGGCCATCTGGACGCCGCACGGATGGCTGCTGCTCTATGGAACAATCTATCGCATCGGCGCGGGCGGCGTCGTCCGGGGCGATCCAGAGCCGTTCGTCGAGCGGCTGATCAGCTTCCCGGTGACACCGGCCTCGTTCACCCAGCCTGAAGCCAGGCCGGAAGCGATGCGCTACGCGCAGCTGCGCCTGCTGATCACCCGGCTGAAAACCACGGGCTTCACCAACCTGCGCCGCTACCGGGTAGAGCTCCTCTCGAAGCTCACGTTCCCGCTGATGAACCTCGTGGTGTGCCTGCTGGGGTTTGTCGGCTCGACCCAGCCCCAGCTGCGCGGACACCTGCGCGGGCTGGGGATGAGCCTGGGGTGGGGGCTGCTCTACTACTTAGGGGTCGCGGTGGGTCAAGGCATCGGCAAGGAAGGCATTCTGTGGACGCCGGTGCCGATCGCCGTCTGGGCGCCGCACGTGCTGGCGGGTTGGTGGTGCGTGCGCCGCCTACGGAGAACCCAGTAGGCAGTCGGCAGCCGTCAACAAATGCTGCCTACTGCCTTCTGCATACTGCCTACTATTACGTGCCAAGTTCCCAACTCGTCAGATACGTCTTCTGCGCGCTCGTGAGCCGGTCGAGCCGTACCCCGAGAGCGGCCAGCTTCAGCCGAGCGATCTCGCGGTCGATCGTCTTCGGCACCGGATAGACGTGGGGAGCCAGCCGATGGCCCTGCCGCGTCAGGTATTCAGCGGCGAGGGCCTGGTTGGCGAAGGACATGTCCATGACGCCCGGCGGATGGCCTTCGGCGCAGGCGAGGTTGACCAACCGCCCCTGCCCCAGGACGTTGATCCGACGCCCGCTCTTCAGCACGTACTGGTCGATGCCATCGCGCATCGTCTGACGGCGCGTGGAGAGCCGCTTGAGCGCCGCGAGGTCGACCTCGACGTCGAAGTGGCCCGCATTGGCCACGATGGCGCCGTCCTTCATCCGGAGAAAGTGCGACGCCGTCAGCACCTGGGAGCAGCCGGTCACCGTCACGAACAGCTCGCCGATTTGCGCGGCCTCGGCGAGGCGCATGACGTGAAAGCCGTCCATCACCGCTTCCAGCCCGCGGATCGGATCCACCTCCGTCACGATTACCCGAGCCCCCATCCCCTTCGCCCGCTGGGCGAGCCCCTTCCCGCACCAGCCGTAGCCGCTGACGACGAAGACCGAGCCGGCCAGCAGCCGGTTGGTGGCGCGCAAGATGCCGTCGATGGTCGACTGGCCCGTGCCATAGCGGTTATCGAAGAGGTGTTTCGTGTCGGCGTCGTTGACGGAGATCACCGGATAGCGCAGCTTGCCCTGGGCATCGAGGCTGCGCAGCCGGATGACGCCCGTCGTCGTCTCTTCCGTTCCGCCGATGACGTTGCGGCCGAAGCGCTGCGGCTGCTTGTGGATGCTCGACACGAGATCCGCCCCATCGTCCATCGTCACATGGGGCATGATCCCCAGCACGGCGTGGATATGGTCGTAGTAGGTGTCCCGATCCTCCCCCCGGATGGCATAGACGGCGATGCCGTGATCCGCCACCAGGGTGGCGGCGATGTCATCCTGCGTGGAGAGCGGATTGGACGCGCAGAGGGCGACCGAGGCACCCCCGGCCTTGAGGGTCAGCATCAGGTGCGCCGTTTCCGTGGTCACGTGGAGGCAGCAGGCCAGCCGAATGTGCTTCAGCGGCTTCGTCCTGGCAAAGCGCTCCCGGATGAGCCGCAGGACCGGCACCTGCCCCTCGGCCCACGCAATCTTCGACCGCCCGGAAGCCGCCAGCTTGGGGTCCTTGATGTGGCGTGCTAAGGTCATGTGGCGTGCCTCGCCGCCCGCTTGATGTCGTTCACCCGGTCGAGCTCTTCCCAGGTGAACCCTTCGTTCTCGCGCCCGAAGTGGCCGTAGGCCGCCGTCTTGAAGTACATGGGCCGGCGCAGCTTCAGCGTCCGGATGATGCCCAGCGGTGTCAGGTCGAAGAGCTCCCGGATGATCGTGACGAGTCCGGCGTCGGAGAGCTTGCCGGTGCCATGGGTGTTGACCATGATCGACACCGGCTCGGCGATCCCGATGGCATACGCCAACTGGATCTCGCACCGGTCGGCGAGGCCGGCCGCCACGAGGTTCTTGGCGACATAGCGCGCCATGTACGCGGCCGAACGGTCCACCTTCGTGGGGTCCTTGCCGGAGAACGCCCCGCCCCCGTGGCCGATCACGCCGCCGTAGGTGTCCATGACGATCTTCCGGCCGGTCAACCCGGTGTCGCTCATCGGCCCGCCGACCTCGAAACGGCCGGTGGGGTTGACGAAGATCTTCGTCTTCCGATCGATCCACTGCTTCGGCACGATGGGCCCGATGACGAGCGCCTTCATGTCGCCGCGGATGCGCGTCAGCGGCACCCCGGCCCGGTGGTGGGCGCTGACGACGAGCGCTTCGACGCGCCCGATGTGGCCGTCGTGATACTCCACCGTCACCTGCGTCTTGCCGTCCGGCCGCAGGTAGTCCACCACGCGCTGCCTGCGCACTTCCGCCAGCCGGCGCGCCAGCCGGTGTGCGAGCATGATGGGCAGCGGCATGAGCTCGGGCGTCTCCCGCGTGGCATAGCCGAACATCATCCCCTGGTCACCCGCGCCGCCTTTGTCGACGCCCAAGGCGATATCCGGCGACTGCGCCTGGATCGACGTCACCACCCCGCAGGTCTTGGAGGCGAAGCCGTTGGCCGGCTCATCGTAGCCGATGCGGTGGATCGTCTCCCGCACGATCTGCGGAATCTCGATATAGCAGGAGGTGGTCACTTCCCCCGCCACGCAGGCCAGGCCGGTCGTCACCAGCGTCTCGCACGCCACCCGGCCGTTCGGATCCTTCTCATAGATGGCGTCCAGCACGGCGTCGGAAATCTGGTCGGCGACCTTATCCGGATGCCCCTCCGTCACCGACTCTGACGTAAACAGATGGCGCTTCATGCTTCCTCCTGCTCCTGCCACGTGGCACGGACCTGTTCGTAGGCCTCAATGGTCCCAATGTCGTACCAGCCCGATCCCATGACGACGCCATAGACCGGCACGCGCCCGGCGAGCCACTGGATCAGGTAGCCGGGCGCATCGGCGCTCTGCCCGGTTGCCAGAAACTCCGCAATCTTGCCGCACACCGCTTCGGGAAAATAGTAGATGCACGTCGCCACCAGCTTCGAGGGCGGCGCCGGCGACTTCTCCACGAACCCCGTCATGCGCCCGTCGCCGTCCAACGTCACGACCCCGAATTGGGTGGCCGCCTCCGCAGAGGGCGCCTCCCACAGGGCCACGCTGGAATGAGGCGCGCGGCGCCTCGCTGACGCGATGAAGTCCGCCAGCGGCCAGGTGAACAGGTTGTCGGTGCCGATCACGAGCAGATCGCCGACCGCGCCTGCCCGCGTCCGCGCGAGCTCCAAATCGCGGATCGCACCCAGGCGGGTTGGCACCGTCTCGGTGCCGTCGTCGAGAATGTCCATCGTGGCGCGCCGATCGTCCCGCCACTGGCGGAACAGGTGAGCGAAGCGGTGATTGGTGACCAGGATCCGCTTCGTCACCTCGGGCCCCAGCTCAGCCACGATCTCATCCAGGATCAGCCCATCGCCGAGCGGCAAGAGCGCCTTCGGCGTGTCCTTCGTCAGCGGATAGAGCCGGGTGGCGTAGCCGGCTGCCAACAAAATGGCCGTGATGGGCATCGGCTTCTCACTCGACGAGGGACGGGGCCACCTGCTTCAGGCTGGCCTCGAGAAAGGTCTCGATCTCCTTGCCCGTGTGCAGCTGCAGCGCCTGGTCGACGACCGACCGGGCGAAGGTGTATTCAACCGAGCGGATGACCTGCTTGACGATCGGCAGCTGCACCGGCGAGGTGGAGAACTCGTCCAGCCCCATGCCGAGCAGCAGCAGGCTTAAGGGGGGCTCGCCGGCCATTTCCCCGCACATGCCGACCCAGATGTCGGCGGCATGGCCGACATCGATAATCTGCTTGATGAGCCGGAGCATCGCCGGGTGCGTCGGCTGGTAGAGATAGGCGATCTTTTCGTTCACGCGGTCGACGGCCAGCGCGTATTGGATCAGGTCGTTGGTCCCGATCGAAAAGAAGTCCACCTCTTTGGCGATGAGATCGCAGGTCAGGGCTGCGGAGGGCACCTCGATCATGGCGCCGACCTCGAGGCGCTCATCGAAGGGCAGGCCGTCCCGCGTGAGCTCCTGCCGGACGTCCTGGAGAATCTCGTTGGCGCGGCGCAGCTCCTCGATCCCCGAGATCATCGGGTACATGAGCTTCAGGTTGCCGTGGACGCTGGCGCGCAGGACGGCGCGCAGTTGGATCCGGAAGATGTCCGGGCGCGCCAGGCTGAACCGGATGGCCCGCCAGCCCATGAAGGGGTTCATCTCGGAGGGCAGGTGCAGGGGGGAGAGGAACTTGTCGCCGCCTAAGTCCATGGTCCGGATGATGACCGGGTGCGGCTTGATCTGCTGTGCGACGACGTCGTAGGCCTCGTACTGCTCCTGCTCCGTCGGGAAGTCGTTGCGGTTGAGATACAAAAACTCCGTGCGGAAGAGGCCGACGCCGTGGGCCCCGTGCGCCAGGACGGAAGGCACCTCATCCGGCAGCTCGATGTTCGCGGAGAGGATCACCTGGTGGTGGTCAAGGGTCTCCGCCGGCAGGTCCTTCAGCTGCAGCAGCTGCCGGCTCAGCTCCTGCTGGCGCCGCTGCTCCACCTCATAGCGCGCCACGGTGGGCGCGTCTGGCTCGATGATGACTTCCCCGCGGGTCCCGTCAACGATGAGCAACTCACCCTTGCGGATGCGGGCCGTCGCGACTTCAAGCCCCACGACCGCCGGGATCTCCAGCGACTTGGCCATGATGGCCGTGTGGCTGGTCCGCCCCCCGATGTCCGTCACGAAAGCCAGGACGTGCCGCTTGCGCATCTGCGCGGTCTCCGAGGGGGACAGATCCCGCGCGACCAGCACCACCGGCTGATCCAGCGTGCCGAGCGCGTCGCCCTGCTTGCCGAGCAGGTTGCGCAGGATCCGCTTGCGGACGTCCTCGATGTCCGCGGTGCGCTCCCGGAGGTACTCGTCCTCCGTCCGCGCAAACGCCTTGAGGTGCCGGCGGACCACGTCGTTGAAGATCACTTCCACGTTGAGCAGCTGCGTCTTGAGGCCGTTGAGGATCTCCTCCCGCAGGGCTTGGTCCTCGAGCACCAGCAGATGGGCGTTCAGGATCTCGGCATGCTCCTGGCCCAGCTCCTCCGACAGCCGCTTCTGGATCTTGAGGATCTGATGGCGGGTCTTGATCATCGCCTCCTCAAGGCGCAGCACTTCCAGCGGCAGCTCCTGTACGGTGATCTGTCGGCGCGGGATCGACAGCTCTTCGCTGTCGAAGGGGAGCGCGTGGCCCATGGCGATTCCGGGCGCGGCGGGAATGCCCTTGAGCGTGTTCATGATGGAGCGGATTCTGGAGATTCCGGCAGCGGCGTCGTCACCAACTCGACCAGACCCTCCAACGCCTCCGCGGCGTCAGCCCCGTCGGCGACAATGGAGATCCTCGCGCCCCGATGCGCGGCCAACGTCAACAACCCCATGATGGATTTCCCATCGACGATCTTGCGGCCTTTCTTGACCGTGACGTGGCTTTCATAGCGCTTCGCCAGCTGCACGAACAACGCGGCGGGACGGGCATGCAGGCCCTGCCGATGCACCACCGTCACCGTTCGCTTGGCGACCGGCATCAACGTCCCTCCACCATCCAGTGGAGCCGAGCGGTCCAGGGCGTCACACCGCCCACCAGCCACAGGCAGAGCACGCACAATCCCTGGTAGGTCCGCTCCAGACCCTCCTCAGACTCTGAGATGGTTTCGATGGGGAAGTGCATGAGCGTCGCCGCCGGGTCGATCGAGAGCGTGAGCGACATACCGATGCCCGGCTCCTCGATCTGGAACCGGGTCACGCCAACCTGCTCACTCGGCGCGCGGAGGTAGCGCTCGTCGCGCAGCGCGAGGTTGAACTCCAGTCCTGCGACAGGCACGTCGAGTCCGTCCAGGCGATACACACAGTCGAGGAGGGGCCGCATGGGGTCCAACGACACCGTCTTGCGGATCGTCCCCCCCAAGAGGCTGCGCACCAGCTCCACGCGAAGCGGGCCGCCCGAGGGTCGGCGCGCGTCCTGCCGTTCCACCTGAAACGGCCCGGCGGACCACAACCGGCGCTCCCCCCACATCGAACGCACCACGTCATCACGGCTCGGCATGCTCTGGAGGGCGAAGTCCAGGAAGGCGCTGCGGGGATGGTCGTCGTAGACCAGATGCGAAGCCAGATGGTCTTCCTTGACCCCGAGCAGGTCGTGGATGCTCGCCGGCGCTCCGGCGCTCGCCGAGGCCGTCACCTGGGCCTGTCCGGCCTTCAACTTCTCATGGTAGGGCTCATAGCGTCGGCTCAGCGTGTCCAGGAGGTTGAGGCGGCAACCGTAGACGCTCCAGTCGGTCACGGCACCCCCCGCATCCGGATCGACCACCACGCTCATTCCGCCACCCGTCAGCGTCACGTCGTCGAGACCGTCCCCATCGGCGTCCCCAAAGGCGACAGCCGCCTTCCCGCCGGCGATCTGGCGCAGCAGCGCCTCCGCACCGATGAGGTGGGCGTACACCGCACGGCGCAGATGCGCAAGGTAGAGGCCACCGAAGACGCCATGCCAGTAGGCGCAGTTGCACTGGCCGGCGTAGAGTTCCTTCTGCGCCTCTCGGAGCAATGCTTCACGCTGCGTCGCTCCCTTCAACGCTGCGCCCTGAGCCCTGAGCGCCTCAAGCTCTCTACTCACGCGCAGCATTTTCTGCTGCATCGCGTTGGCTTCGGGATACTTGATGAAGAAATTCCTGAAAGAGCCGCCGGACCACTCCAGCATCTCTTCATAGCTGCCGCACGGCAGATAGATCCGGCCGTCCGGCCCGTTCGCCGCGAGGTAGTCGTGGAACGTCGCGGTCCTCAACCAGGACGCTTCCCGCTCGACGGCCGAGAAGAACTGCTCAAGCCACCCCTCGTCGTAGACCCAGTGGAACGTCTTGGGCCAGAGGCCGAACTTCTCCCCGTCATCGGCGAAGGTGATGGCGGATGGCTGATCCCGCTGCAGCCGCTGGAGAAAGCCGATCGTCTGCTCAACGGGCTGAAACGGCATCCAGTACCGCAGCCGTTTGGAGGCCGGAAACAGCACCACGGAGGCGCCCGCGTACTCCGTCACAAAACAGCCCAGGACGTCCCAGAACCATTCGTCCTGCACCTGGAGGGAGGGCGGCAGCCAGGGCCTCGCCGGGGCGAACTGGTTGGTGTCCACCATCGTGTAGCGGATGCCAGCCTTCGCAAGCGTCTGGGGCAGCTCCGGCTCCCACACCCGCTCGGTCAACCAGAGCCCCTCGCCGGCCGCGCGGAAGCGGTCGCGCAGCGTCTGCCGCATCTGCTGAATTTGACCGAGGCGGTCGCGCTCCGGCAACAGCGGCAGGATGGGCTCATAGTACCCGGAGACCAGCAATTCAACCTGTCCCCGGTCGGCCAGCGCCTTGACGCGCTCGAGGAATGCCGGCCGGTGCCCGGCAAGCCAATCGAGCAGGCAGCCGCTGTAGTGGAGGGCGATGCGGATCGCCGGATGCCGTTCGAGCACCCGGAGAAACGGCTCATAGGCCTTGGCATAGGCGTCTTCGAACACGAAGCCGAAATTGCCGACCGGCTGATGGCAGTGGATCGCCATCAGCAGCGTGACCGGCGAAGCCATTACGCCCCCTGCTTGGTGGCCGCACCCGCGGCGGCAAGCGGAGGCCTCCCGCGCGTCCCCACGATGAGCTGGACGATGAGCCGGGCGACCTTGTCCGGATCATGGCGGACGTAATTCTCCGTGCTGATGAGATCGTCGGCCACCACCTGATAGCCCAGCTCGCGGATGCGATCGGTGTCCGCCTCAACCGGGAAGGCCTCTTCCTGGCGGTAGCGCTCCAAGAGGTGCCCGGGGACCGCCTTGGTGTTGACCAGCACCAGCTGGAGCAAGCCGGGATTCGTATGGGTGACGAGTGCGCGCACGTGGTCGCTCGCCTTGAAGCTGTGGGTCTCGCGGGACTGGGTCATGACGTTGCAGACGTAGACCTTGACCGCTTTGGACTCCACGATGGCCTCGACCATCCGATCCATCAGCAGGTTCGGGATGACGCTGGTGTAGAGCGAGCCGGGGCCGAAGACGATCGCGTTGGCGTCCCGGATCGCCTCCAGGGCTTCGGTGGTGGGCTGGCAGCCGGTCGGCTCCAGATAGACGCGCTGGATGGGCACGGACGCGTTGGAGATCTTCGTCTCCCCCAGCGTCACGCTCCCGTCGTCATGCTGGGCGACCAGCCGGACTTTCGCGTTCGTGGACGGGACGACCCGCCCGCGGATCGCCAGGACCTTGCTGGACGCCTGCACCGCGCGCTCGAAATCGCCGGTGATCTTGGTCATGGCGGTGATGAACAGGTTGCCGAAGTTGTGCCCCTTGAGGATGGAATCCTCCGCGAAGCGGTACTGAAAGAGGCGCTGCATGAGCGGCTCGGTGTCTGCGAGGGCCACCAGGCAGTTGCGGATGTCCCCCGGGGGCAGCATGTCGAACTCCTGCCGCAGCCGGCCGGAGCTGCCGCCGTCATCGGCGACCGTCACGATCGCCGTGATGTTCGTCGTGTACTGCTTCAACCCATGCAGCAGCGTCGAGAGCCCGGTGCCGCCTCCCATGACCACGATCTTCGGGCCCTTTTCCAGATGGCGCCGCAGGAACACCAGCTCCACCAGGTCAGTCTGGCCCGGTGCGACCACCTCCAACAGCGAACGCAGAATGAGCCCCACGCCGAACGCCAGGCAGATCAGGCCGGTCAGCAGCATCACCAGGCTCATCAGCCGCAGCAGCAGCCCCCCCTCGACCGGCAGGAGTGCTGAGCCGATCCCGAAGAGAAAGACGCCGCCGACGGCCATCACCAGCCACCGCTTCACCCGCATGCCGGGGTAGAACCACTTCAAGAATCGCATGGGGTTCATTGACTGGGGCGGTTAATGGCGGCGTTCGTCTTCGTCACGGATGATGGTGATGAGCTGCCGTTCATCCCGGGAATTTTTGAGGCTGTCCCGGAACTGCTTGTCCTTGAGCAGCCGGGAGATGCGGGCAAGCGCTTTGAGGTGGGGCCCTGCGGAATCTTCGGGTGCCACCAGGAGGAAGAACAGGTGGACCGGCTCCCCATCGAGCGAGTCGAAGTTGACACCCGTCCGCGAGACCCCGAAGGCGGCGATCAACTCCTTGACGCAGTCGCACTTCCCGTGCGGGATGGCCACGCCCTGCCCGATCCCGGTGGATCCCAGCGACTCCCGCTTCAGGAGAATCTGCACCAGCTTGCCGGCGTCCCGCTCCTTCACGGAGCCGGCGCCAACCAGGAGGCTCACGAGCTCCTGGATGACGTCCTGCTTCTGCTGGGCCTTGATGTCGGTGGTGACCGCGCGCTCGTGCAGAAAGTCCATCAGGTTCATGATGCCCACATCCTCATGTTGGCCGGGTACAGACACCGGACGTTCGGCTGCAAAAAGAGAGCGGGAGACGGGATTTGAACCCGCGACATTCACGTTGGCAACGTGACGCTCTACCCCTGAGCTACTCCCGCGAGATGGGCATGGAGGGATTTGAACCCCCACCCCTTTCGGGACAGGCTCCTAAGGCCTGCGCGTCTGCCAGTTTCGCCACATGCCCGCCATCGGCCAGTGCCGGAGACCTATCCTTGAGATGCACGATCACGCCGTGTCAAAAGAAGTGGGCCGCGATGGGCTTGAACCATCAACCTTGAGATTAAGAGTCTCCTGCTCTACCAGTTGAGCTAGCGGCCCGAGACGTTCGAACCTTCCCCTACACAGTCAATGGTGCGCCCGGCAGGATTCGAACCTGCTGCCTCTTGGTTCGAAGCCAAGCGCTCTATCCGATTGAGCTACGGGCGCAAGCCTTGGGAATGGGAAGCCAGAACGAGAATTGTAACATGCTGAAAAAACAGGGGCAAGCCACGATTGGTTTACCGACCTCGGCTGAGACGGTGGGGATCCAGCAGCCGCTTGGCGGCGGCCGGCGGAAGCAGCCGGTGCTCGATAACGAGCTCCAGGGGAGACTTGCCGGTCTGCAACGACTCCTTCGCCACCCTAGCGGCGTTGAGGTAGCCGATGCGGGAATTGAGCGCCGTCACGAGAGCCAGGCTGCGGTGGGCGAAGAATGCGCAGCGTGCCCGGTTGGCGCTGATGCCGTCAATGCAGCGCGCCGCCAGCACCTGGGTGGTGGTCGTCAACAGGCGCATGGCCTGCAGCAAGTTGTACGCCACGACCGGCATCATGACGTTCAGTTCCAGCTGACCCGCCTGCACCGCGAACGCCACGGTCGCGTCGTGTCCCAGGACCTGAAAGCCCACCATGTCCACCAGTTCCGGAATAGCGGGGTTGACCTTGCCCGGCATGATCGAGGAACCCGGCTGCACCGCCGGCAGGTCGATTTCACCAAAGCCGGTGTTCGGACCGGAGCTGAGCAGCCGCAGATCGTTGGCAATGCGGATCAGCTCCAGCGCGTAGGCCCGCAGCGAACCGGAGAGCCGGGCGAAGTCGCCCAGGCTCTGCGTGCGCTCCATCATGTCCTGCGCGGGGCGAAGGGCCAGGTGCATCCACCGGCCCAACAGCCTGATGGCCAGCGCGCGGTAGCCAGGATGCGCGTTCATCCCGGTACCGACGGCGGTGCCACCCAGGCCCAGCTCGCGCAAGGCGGCCGCGGCAAACTCGACATGTCGCCGCGCCTTCTCGAGTGCCAGCGCGTAGGCGCCGAACTCGCGGCCCAGCCGCACCGGCACCGCATCCTGCAGGTGCGTGCGCCCGGATTTCACGATGCGGTCAAACTGGCGCGCCTTGGTGCGGAGGGAGCGCTCAAGCTGCGCCATCCCGTTGAGCAGGCCCGGCAGGCTCATGAGGCACGCCAGCCGCATCGCCGTCGGGAACGTGTCATTGGTGGACTGCGCCATGTTGACGTGGTCGTTGGGGCGGATGTGGCGGTAACTGCCCTTGCGTGCGCCGAGCCGCTCGTTGGCCCGGTTAGCGAGCACCTCGTTCATGTTCATGTTGAAGGAGGTGCCTGCCCCCGCCTGGTAGACGTCGACCACGAACTGGTCATCGAAGCGCCCGCGCAGCAGCTCGTCGCAGGCGCGGCTGATGGCGGCGGCGAAGGGCCGGGGCAACTGGCCGACCGCGGCGTTGGCCTGCGCGGCCGCCTTCTTGATGAGCGCAAAGGCGCTGACCATCTCCGGCTGCAGGCGCAGGCCGCTGATGGGGAAGTTCTCGACGGCCCGCTGGGTTTGAATGCCATAGTAGGCGGAGGCCGGCACCCGCTTGGTGCCGAGCGAATCACGCTCAATGCGGAGAGGCATCACATGACTCCACAGATTTCGAACGCGATTACGAGAACTCGGAGAAGATCTCTTCCAGGCGAGGGGGGCCGGCGGCCTGCGCTTTCGTGATGGTCTGGGCCACCCCCTCCTCGAAGGTCGGACGGGTTTCCTGGTAGAAGACGCCGAGCGCGATGCGGTCGGTCTGAAGGGCCAACTCAAACGCTTTCGCCCGGTTGGTGACGTCGTGATTCACCGGAACCTCCGCCAGGCGGGGCGGAATGACCTTATACGTGTTGTAGAACGTGATGCAGGGGCTGATGATGTTGATGAACGCGAAGCCGCGGTGCTCCATCGCGCGACGGATCATCTCGGCCAGCTCCCTCGGCTTGCCGGAGTAGCCCTGCGCGACGAACGTCGCACCGTAGGCGATCAGCATGGCCAGGGGATTCAGCGGCTGCTCGATATTCCCGTAGGGCGTTGAGCCAGCCTGGAAGCCGACCTGCGACGTGGGCGAATACTGCCCTTTCGTCAGGCCGTAGGTGGCATTGTCCATGATCAGGTATGTGAAGTCGGGGTTGCGGCGAGCCGCATGCGGGATGTGGCCTCCGCCGATGGCGAAGCCGTCGCCGTCACCGCCGACGCCGATGACCGTCAGCGAGGGGTTGGCAAGCTTCACGCCGAGTGCCACGGGCAGCACGCGGCCGTGCACGCTGTGGAACCCATAGGACTTCACGAAGCCCGACGTGCGGCCCGAGCAGCCGATCCCGGAGACCACGACGAGGTCCTTGGGGTCGATCTTCAGGCCCGCGAGCGCCTTGTACAGCGAATCCAGCACCCCGAAGTCCCCGCAGCCCGGGCACCAGATCGGATGTTCGTCGGTCTTATAGCTTTGCGGCGTGGGCTGGGATTCGGCGACCGGCGTGGACATTGACCGCCACCTCCTCGATTTTGTCGAAAACTTCCTTGGGCGTAAACGGCAACCCGATGCACTTGTTGAGCTGGACGAAGTCGTAGGCGAAGCGCTTGCGCAGCGACGTGGCAAACTGCCCGGTGTAGTTGACCTCGGGAATGATGATCGCCTTGGTCCCCTCGATGAAATTCCGCAGCTTGGCCAGCGGCTGGGGATACAGGATCTTGGGATGCAGCGCACCGACCGAGTAGCCCTGGTCCACGGCCATCTGCACCGCCTCCCGGATGACGCCTTCGGTCGAGCCCCACCCGATAATCCCGATCTCCGGGTGCGGCTCGCCGTACTGCCGCACCAGGTCGTTGGCGATGGCTTCCACCGCCTTGAACTTGCCATAACGCTTGCCGGTCAGCTGCAGGTGGTTCTCGTGGTTGGACGCGGCCGGATAGCCGACCTCGTCGTGCTCGAGCCCCTCGGCGACATACCCGCCGCCCTCCATGCCGGGGATCGACATCGGCGAGACGTGATCCGGCGTGAAGCGGTAGCGCTTGTACGCGACCAGCTCCTCGGCGCTCGGCCTGCGCCGCTCAAGGACCGGCACGCGCGAGGGATCCGGCACCGGCACCGTCGCCTTGCGGTGCCCGAGCGAGGCGTCGGAGAGGACGACCACGGGCATCTGGAACTGCTCGGCGATGTTGAACGCCCGCATGATGCCGTAGAAGCAGTCCTCCACGCTCGTCAGCGCCATGACGATGCGCGGGCAGCTGCCGTGGCCTCCATAGCAGGCGACATAGAAATCCCCCTGCTCGGTCTTCGTCGGCATGCCGGTGGACGGTCCGACCCGCTGCACGTCCACGACGACGGCCGGAATCTCCGCCGCGACCGCGAGGCCCAGCATTTCCGTCATCAACGAAAAGCCCGGGCCCGAGGTGGCCGTCATCGCCTTCTTGCCGGCGAACGAGGCACCCAGCACGACGCCGAGCGCGGCGATCTCGTCTTCGGTCTGCACCACGTAGCCGCCGAGCTTCGGCAGCTCTCTCGCCAGGAACTCCATGATGTCGGTGGCCGGCGTGATCGGATAGCCCGCGTAAATCCGGCAGCCCGCCGCGATGGCACCCAGCGCGAGCGACTCGTTGCCGGAGAGGACCAGTTCTTTGGTCTGCCGCGGCCCGCGGCCCATGCGGATCTCGTCGCGCTTCTGCTGCTGCGTGACGTAGTCCGCCCCGACGTGCAGCGCCTGGAGGTTCTTCTGGACGACCGCCTCGCCCTTGCGGGTGAACTTCTCCCTCAAGAGCGCTTCAAAGGTCTCCAGCGGGATGTCGAAGAGCTGGGCGCAGACGCCTAGGGCGACGATGTTCTTGGTCAGCTTAACACCAATCTTCTCCGTCGCCAGCGAGGTCAACGGGATACTGTAGTAGATGAGGGAATCGGCTGATGGTGGGGTGAAGCTGTCGGCATCGAAGATCACCACCCCGCCCGGGTGGACGTCCCCGACGTGTTTCTGATAGGCTTCCTCGTTGAAGGCCAGCAGGACATCCACCTTCGCCCCGTAGGAGAGGAGCAGCTGACCCGAAGCCCGCACCTGGTAGTTGGCGTGGCCGCCCTTGATCTCCGCGGGGTACGTCCGGAAGGTGTAGATCTCGTAGCCGGCGCGGGCGAGTGCGACGGTGAGCAGCTCCCCGGTGCTGATCACCCCTTCGCCGCCTTCGCCCCCGACGCGAAAGACGACGTCGATCACGCCCCGACTAGAGTTGTGCGGCTTGCTGAGTGTGCTCTCGCTCATACGGCTCTCGGCGCTGCGTCTGCCAGGTCGTTCCGTTAATCCAGAAGACCAACTCCGTTGCCTGCGGAAGCTTCTCCGCCTTCGTGTGCCCCAGGATGAGCGACACCGCCATCCCTCGGCTCTCGTCGTCGAGGGCTCCGGCGACAAGAGCCGCCGGCCCCGGAAACTGGGGCCTGATACAAGTATAGCCGTCCTGGGCGTGCCCCTCCAACAGCAGGTTCTCCACCTCATTGCGCCCCAGCACGATTTTCGTCTGGGGCCCGACCCGAAAGTGCCGGCCGATCGTCAACAGCTCCATGTCCTTGGTGGTCGGGCGCTGCTCATGCGCGAAGAGGTCCTTGGCCTTCTTGGCGAAGTGCTCATCCGTCAGCAGGCAGCCGCCGGCGGGCGTGGAGTAGCTGCTGATCCCACCCTGTGCGGCCAGAGCCATCTGTTCCTGGCGCGATCGGCCCGCGATGCGCAGCAGCCGCTCGCGGTCTACGACCCCCAGCAGCTCCGGTAGGGTCGGCTCAAGCAGCTGGGCCGACAACGGCCGCAGCAACAGGCCTTCCAGCCCACTCTCGGCTTCGATGAGCCCGAGGGGCCGGCGCAGCTGGGACATCGGCCGCTGGCCCAGCACCTCGCCGGTCACCACGAAGCCGGCGCCCAGCTCCTCCATGTACCGCTTGGCGATGCGGAACATGTAGATGCGGCAGTCGACGCAGGGGTTCATCCCGCTGCCGTAGCCATATTTCGGCGCGCGGATGACGTCGAGATAGGCGTCCCCCACGCTGAGGACCATCAGTGGAATGCCCAGCTGCTGCGCGCAGGCCTGCGCCTTGTCCTTCTCGCAGCAGCCCCAGCTCATCGAGAGGTAGAGCCCGTGCACCTCAACACCCTGCTCGAGCATGAGCCGGGCGGCGAGGGCGCTATCGAGTCCGCCCGAGATGAGTGCCACGCACTGCTTTTCCATCAGAACCGTTCTGCCTGTGTGGCCTGTGAAGCCGGTTGAGCCCGTTCCCCTTCGAACCGGCCTAACCGGCAACACGGGCTCAACGGGCTCGACGAAACAGTGGGATCAGATTGAAAGAAGGACGTCGTCGCCTTCGACTTTCACATCGTACTTCTGTACCGTAATCGAGGGGTCCATCGAGCACGCGCCCGAGGTGACGTCATACTCCCAGCCGTGCCAGGGGCACGTCACCGTCGAACCGGAGAGCGCTCCTTCCCCCAGCGGCCCGCCGCGGTGCTTGCACGTGTTGTCAATCGCGTAGAATTGGCCGTCGCAGTTGAAGACGGCGATGGCCTTGCCGCCGATTTCAACAACCTTGCCACTCCCCGCCGGAACGTCGGACTTCTTGGCCACCTTCGTCAGCGTCGGCATCGGCGTCCCTCCAGCTTAAATGAAGTCCTCCATGATCGCCGCCAGGTCGTCGCGCACAAGCGGCTGCTTGGCCAGCGGCTTGCCGCTGCGCAGCGCTGGCTCTTCGTCCTCGTACGTCGGCCGGTCGACCTTGTAGAAGAGCCCGATGGGGATGCGCGCGCCCCACTCGAACGCCTTCTCCATGGCCAGGCGGAAGTCCGAGGGGTCGTGGCGCTCATCTTCGAGCTTGTAGACCCGCTCGCGGAACCACGGGTAGGTGTTGTGCTTGTTGTAGGTCACGCAGGGGGAGAAGACGTCGACCACGGCGAAGCCCTTGTGCTCGATCGCCCCCTTCATCAGCTGTGCGAGGTGCAGGTTTTCGCCCGAGAAGCCGCGGGCAACGTAGGTGGCACCGCAGGAGAGGGCCAGCGCGATCGGGCTGAGCGCGATCTCGATCGTCCCGTCCGGGGTGGACTTGGTGCGGACGTCCTTCTCCGTCGTCGGCGAGGCCTGGCCGGTCGTCAAGCCGTAGACCTGGTTGTCCATCACGATGTAGGTCATGTTGATGTTGCGCCGGCAGGTGTGGACGAAGTGGCCCACGCCGATGCCGTAGCCGTCCCCGTCGCCGCCGGTGACGATAACGGTCAGATCGGTGTTGCCCAGCTTGGCACCCGAGGCCACCGGCAGCGAACGGCCGTGCAGGCCGTGGAAGCCGTAGGCGTTGATGAACCCGGGCAGGTTCGAGGAGCAGCCGATGCCCGAGACCACCAGGACGTTGTGGGGTGCGATGTCCAACTCCGCGATCGCGCGCTGCAAGGAGTTCAGCACGCCGAAGTCGCCGCAGCCCGGACACCAGTCCGGCTTGATCTTCCCGATGTATTCCTTCACCTGCGCCATGCGTTTTCCCCCTCAGCGGTACCTGGCACCGGCAGGTGCCTGGTACCGCAACTTGCATTAATGTTGTCGGACCGCTTCGGATCCCGTCGCCGGCGACTCGATCGGCGAGAAGTCCGGCGGCAGTCCTTCGTCGCTGACCACGGAGGCGACGACGGATTCCTTGGGCTTGGTCTTGAGGATCGTCCGCGCCTGGTCGACCACCTGCTTGAGCTCAAACGGCTCGCCGTCGAACTTGCGCAGGTGGTGCTGGATCGACAGGCCCGTCTCCATGCGGATGAGCTTGACGATCTGGCCGGTATAGTTGGCCTCGACCGACATCGTCATCTTGCAGCCCACGAGCAGTTTCGTCACCGCCTCGGCGGGAAACGGCCAGATCACCTGCAAGCAGAGGACGTTGACGTTTCCGCCAAAGGCGGATCCGCCTCCGGCGGAGAATCCTTCCTTGTTGAGCGTCTCCATCGCCTCGAGCAGGACCTGGTAGGTTGAGCCCCAGCCGACGAGTGTGAGGTCCGCGTTCCTCGGACCGTCAATCTGCGGTGCTGGCAGCTCCTTGAGGATGCCGTCCATCTTGCGCATCCGCTTGCTCATCATCTTGGCGCGCATCGGCGGGTTGGTGAACACGTCGCTGATGACCACGCCATCCTCGTCATGCTCATCCGTCGCCGCCGTGTAGATCGTGCCCGCCGTGCCGGGCAGCGCGCGGGGCGAGACCCCCGTGGGCGTGTCGAGGAATCGGCGGTAGCCGTTGCTGCCGGCCTGTGCCACCATCGGCCCGCGCTCAATCGGAATGTGGTTGATGTCCACCCCGTCAAACGTCTCCAGCCGTTCGGCAAGATACAGGTCGCTGCTGATGAGCACCGGGCACTGGTACTTCTCGGCGAGGTTCATGGCCTGGATGCCGGCGGTGTAGCACTCCTGGAGGGTGCGGGGAGCGAGGATCGCGCGGGGAAATTCGCCCTGCGAGGCGCCGAGCAGCTGGAACAGGTCGGCCTGCTCGGTCTTGGTCGGCAGCCCCGTTGAGGGCCCGCCGCGCTGGACCTCGACGATGACGACCGGGGTTTCCGTCATGCCGGCTTCGCCGATCGCTTCGGTCATCAGCGCGAACCCGCCGCCGGAGGTCCCGGTGGCGGCGCGCACGCCGACGTGGCCGGCGCCGATCGCCATGTTGACGGCCGAGATCTCATCTTCGCACTGCTTGACGAGCAGGCCCGTCTTGGCCCCGTACTTGACGAGCCAGTGGAGCAGCGAGGAAGCCGGCGTCATCGGGTAGGCGGAGTAGAAGCGGCAGCCCGCAGCCACCATGCCGAAGCCGACCATTGGGTTGCCCCCCGCCAGGGGGCGGCGCCTGCCGTCGCCCTGGCCGACGCGGATCTCGCCCGGCTTGCACTTCGTCTTGGCGAACTCCGTCCCCTTGTCGAAGGCGTCCGCGTTGACCTTGATGACCGCCTCGCCCTTCTTGGCGAATCGCTCCTTGATGAGCTCGAGCGTGGCCGCGGGATCGAGCCCGATGACCTGGATCAGCGCGCCCATGAGCGCGGTGTTCTGCATGAGCTGGTTGCCGGCCAGCTCCATCACGGGCAGCCCGATGAGCTGCACGTTCTTGGCCAGCCCGTCGGGCTTGGCCTGAAACTTGTCGGTGTTGTAGAAGATCGCCCCGCCCGGCATGACCCGCTTGGCGTAGCGCTGGTAGGTGTCCTGGTTGAGCGCGATGAGGTAGTCCAGCTCGTCGCCCTGGGTGTAGACCTTGTGCGTGCCGATGCGGATGTGCATGCACACGTGGCCGCCGCGGATCACGGACTGATAGCTGTTGTACGCGAAGACGTGGTAGCCCGAGCGCGAGCAGGCCTTGGCGAACGACTCGCCCGCGGAGGCGATCCCGTCGCCGGCCGCCCCGCCGATCCACACCGTCAGTTCGGTGAGCGTCTGCGTCATCTCCACCCCTACACCAGCGCGGCCTTGTTCGGGGCCGGCCGGCTGACTTCCTGGGTCATCTTGGTGATTTTGCCGGCGACCTCCAGGGCTTCCCCGAAGCGCCGCTGCCACATGTTCCGGCCGAAGATGAAGCCGGTCACCCCGGCTTCCAGGGCAACTTTGACGTCGTCGAACAGCTCCTCGTCGCCGCGCTTGGACCCGCCGGACATGAGTGTGAGGGTGCGGCCGGCCGAGGCGACCACTTTCTCCAGCATCTCCCGCTTGCCCAGCTTGAGGTCGCGGTACTCCTTGGGGTACTGGGCGCGCTTCTCCTCATCGACCTTGGGGTAGTTGACCTTGACGACATCGGCGCCAAGCTCCTGTGCGACCCGCGCGGCGTAGTCCACCGCGTAGAGGCTGTCCCGCCCGCCCTTCTGCTCCATGAACTTGCCGCGAGGGTAGGCCCACATGATGACGGGGATGCCGGCGCGCTCCGCCTCGCGGCGCACCGTCCCGAACTGCATGAAATCCTCATCTTGGCGGGGGGAGCCGATGTAACTGGTGTAGCCGACCGCGTCGGCCCCGAGCCGCACCGCGTCCTCGACGGAGGCGTTGCACGGAGAGAAGGCCTCGTCATCCGGCGGGATCTCGGTCTTGCCGTTGATCTTCAGGATGAGCGGCACCTTGCCCGCAAAGGCCCGAAGGTACTTTTCCGCCAGCCCCACCTGGAAGGCGATTGCGGAGAACCCGCCCTCGAGTGCTAGGCGCAGCTGGAACTCGGGGTTGAGGCTTTCCGGGTTGACGAAGAAGTCGCGCGGCCCATGCTCGAGCCCCTGGTCGATGGGCAGGATCATCAAGCGCCCATTGCCCGGCCCGTACTTGTGGAGCAGCCGGTACAGCCGGGCTTTCTTCCCGGTCGGCAGATCGAGGTCGTCAATGGTCACCAACCGCTTGGACATCTCGACTCCTTTAAGTTCGGTACCAGGTACCGGTCTTCAAAACTGGATGCCGGATTCTTTAAGGAACTGCCGGTCGGAGTCGGTTAACTCAAACCGCAGCTCCGCGCCGGCCGGCTTGCCGCCGATGAGCGGCACGACGTAGATGGCCAGCTCCACCTGCTCCTCGCGGAGCATCTTGCGCAGCTCGCCGAAGTCGGACGATTGAGCGACGAGCTTCTGGATCGCCCGGTTCAGCCGCTTCAAGTACTTCGCCAACCGCTTCTCAAGCTCCATCCGGCCTCTCCCCCCGTCGCTGGACGTCCACTCCTGACTGCGTGCAGACCGTCATGAAGGTCATGAAGAAGGCGAGACGCTCGGTTCCTGTTCCAGCAGCTTTTCGACCGTCTGCGTGATCCGCATCGAGCAGAATTTCGGCCCGCACATGGAGCAGAACTTGGCCTCCTTGTAGAACCCGTCCGGCAGGCTCTCATCGTGCATCCGCCGCGCCGTCTCCGGATCCAGCGAGAGCGCAAACTGCTGCTCCCAGTCAAAGCCAAACCGCGCCCGCGACAGCGCATCGTCCCGGCCGCGCGCGCCGCGCCGCCCGCGGGCGACATCCGCCGCGTGCGCCGCGATCTTGTAGGCGATGACCCCGTTGCGCACGTCCTCCTCGTTGGGCAGGCCCAGGTGCTCCTTCGGCGTCACGTAGCACAAGAGGCTTGAGCCGTACCAGCCGACCATGGCCGCGCCGATCGCCGAGGTGATGTGGTCGTAGCCGGGGGCGACGTCCGTGACAAGCGGCCCCAGCGTGTAGAACGGCGCCTCATGGCAGTAGCGCTGCTGGAGCTTCACGTTCTGCTCCAGCTGGTCCATCGGCACATGGCCTGGCCCTTCGATCATCACTTGCACGTCCCGGCCCCAAGCGCGCTGTGTCAGCTCCCCCAGCGTCTTTAGCTCCGCCAGCTGCGCGTCGTCTGAGGCGTCCGCCAGGCAGCCGGGGCGCAAGCTGTCGCCGAGGCTGTAGCTGACATCGTGCGCGCGCAGGATGTCGCTGATCTCGTCAAACCGCTCGTAGAGCGGGTTCTGGGCCCGGTGGGCCGCCATCCACTGCGCCAGCAGGCTGCCCCCGCGGCTGACGATGCCGGTGATCCGGTGCTTCACCAGCGGCAGGTACTCATAGAGGATGCCGGCGTGGATCGTCATGTAGTCCACGCCCTGCTCAGCCTGCTCCTCGATCACGTCGAGCAGGATCTGCGGGGTCAAGTCCTCCACCCGCTTGACCCGCGCCACCGCCTCGTAGATCGGCACCGTGCCGAGCGGCACAGGGCTGGCGTCGATGATCGCCTTGCGGATCTCCGGAATGTTGCCGCCGGTGGACAGATCCATGACGGTGTCGGCGCCGTAGTGCACCGCCATGTGGAGCTTTTTGAGCTCCTCGTCGACGTTCGAGGTAATCGCGGAGTTGCCGATGTTGGCGTTGATCTTGACGGTCGCCGCGATGCCCACCCCCATCGGGTCGAGATGGCCCGCCAGGTGGTGGATGTTGGCCGGGATGATCAGGCGACCGCGGGCAATCTCCGAGCGGATCAGCTCAGCATCCAGCCCCTCCCGTTCGGCCACCCGCCGCATGGCGGGCGTCACAACGCCTTGTCGCGCAAGGGCCAACTGGGTGATTGCCTGACCGTCTGTCGCCATCAGATAAGAAAGTCCATTATAGCACACTCGGTTTGGCTGTGCTAGACGCAGCCCTCAGCGCCCGGTCGACGTGGGAGGCCAGCAGCTGGGCCACCTGGTC
>Ga0247727_10005926_pt1 | contig 24325 bp, 23 predicted proteins | sample WisWelCaveWW1625_FD_202498 | JGI IMG/M metagenome (GOLD analysis project Ga0247727, IMG submission 202498) | Biofilm microbial communities from Wishing Well Cave, Virginia, United States - WW16-25 | ecosystem: Environmental > Aquatic > Deep subsurface > Groundwater > Cave microbial mat | place... | reverse complement strand
AGACCAAGCCGCTTTAGTCCAGCAGGAGAAATCCTGATCCGATCCATTGATTGGATCAGCCAGAACCCCTTGGCCAATGAGTATTTCTAATTGTCGCCATGGGTATTTCTAGTTGTCGTTGACAGCCACCCAGCCGCGCAAGCTGATTTGCCCACCCGCGGCTGTAAATTTTATGGCGTTGTGCACCAGATGGTAGACCACCTCGGCCAGACGTTCTTCATCGCCATGCACCGACGGCAAATCAGCTGGCAGTTGTACCGCGAGGGTCAACCCTTTGCGATCGGACTGAAGTTTGAGCGGCATCAGCGCCCTCTCCACCACTACGCGCAGATCGACCGACGTCAGGCGCAGTTCGCCCTGCTTGCTGATCAGTGTGGCAAACTTGATCAGGTTGTCTATCATCAATTGCGCGGATTGGACCCCGGCCGTTAATTCCTGGAACTGCTCGCGTTGTTCCGGCAGCAGGCGCTCCAAACCATGACGCTCCAGCAACGCGAGGGACAACGCAATATTGACAAAAGGGGTGCGAAGTTCGTGGGTAATCACACCGAGGAAGGCGGATTTTAGACGGTCAAGCTCCTGCAATTGGCGGTTGGCTTTCGCCAGGGCGGCATTGGATTCTGCCAATTTTGCCGTTCGGTCGCGCACTTTTTCCTCGAGCCGGGCGTTCGCTTCCCGCAACAGGGCCGCCAGGCGTTCAACTTCCTGGCGCGCGAGGCGTTCTTCGTGCCGGGCGCGAAATTGGTCGCGGCGATATTGATACAGTTGTTGCGAGATCAAGACACCCAGCAGGTTCCCAAATATCAGGCCCGTGCCGATGGCCAAAGCGTCGCCCAGCCCATTGTCCGGGCGATAAAAGAGGAAGACCCCCAGCGCGCCCGCCGAAAAGCCGAGCGCCGGGAGCAGGCGATAATAAAACCGGTTCGGGACGATCAGGTAAATGGAGATGAGGATAAACAGGAGATCGATATGGGCGAGGGTGGGCGGGCGGGTGGAGCCGACGTATACATGCAGTCCACAGGAAACGAGGACGATGCCCAGTATGAACCGATCCCTGAGTTCGTAGGAAGTTACCCGTTTGATGAAATAGAGCCCGATCAAAGGGATGACGACCAGCGCGGCGCGCACCAGCGCCAACCGCCACAGGGAAGCCGACCACCCGAAGAGTTGGTAATCGCTGACCAGCAGGAAGAACATGGCAGCCGCCAGGATGCCTAAAACGATCTTGAGTTGCTTCACATCCGCCTGGAACGTGGCGCGGCGATAAGCGGTCTCCAATGGGCCTAATTCGGAATCGGGATGCGCCAGGCGCTCACACCAGGTTCTTTGAGGATCATTCATGGTTGCCTCATCTCCCACGCCTGGCCTTGATTAGCCAAACGACGCGGAAATGCCGGGTGGAATTTTGGATTGTCCGGCAGCGCGACATATTGGTTGCAACGGTTGAACTTTCGCAGGAGGTGGTAGCGCGGGAGTATAACATTTGCACCTGAAAACGAATGCTGTTCAATGCACGCCGGGCAGAGCGATCTGCTTTGAAGTTGCCGGAGGACTGATCGGCCGGCTGCCTGTTCGCAAGAGAACTTTGGCAAAGGTGACGGTCACGGGTTGAATCATGCCGGTGCACGGATTGGCGACAAAGACACTCTGGTTAATGTGTGCCTCAAACGCTTGATCACCTCACTATCCTCGATTTGAGGTGCAGGTCCCTGCTTTGCTTGATGCCTGTGTTTCAATACCCGGATGGATCCTGCTCCCCACCTTCGCCGGTTGGAGGCTCGAGTAGCTTAGGTTCGTCTGCCTCTGGGGTGATCGCCTGCAGTGCCTTCAATTCCCGGTAGGTTAGCGTCCACACACTCGACTTGAAAACCTCTCCCCATCCGCTCACCAACAGGAGCGGGGAAAACGCCACGATCAGGAAGAATGGGCCAACGATGATCGCAGCGAAGATCCAGGGCCAGTATTCGGGGGCAGCCAGCAAACTGGCGAACCCAGCGGTGAGCAGGGCGGGAATGATCGCTGCCAATACACCGCCGAACGCCGTTATGAGGGAGACAATCAGCAAAGGGAAGACCAGGATGATGAAGGCAATTCCCCAGGCGATTTTGAGGCCGACCACGACCAGCCACATCAGGCCGACATTTTTCCACTGCCGCCGCACCAGTTCAAACGCCATCCGCAGCGATGCGCGCACCCCGGCAGTCTCGAGCACAATCATTCGCCAGGCGAAATCGCGCAGGACGTAGAGGAAGGTCTGCAGGATCACGGTCAGGAAGATGGACAGGAAGGCCAAACCGCTGCCGGCAATCAGGCTGCTAATGATAGCCCATTGTACGCCACCTATTAGGGCAGAGATGATCCACCAGCCAATCAGGGCAAGTACGACGAATAAAACCAACCCGGGCAAGTTGACCAAGAAATTGACCAGGAAGAGCCGCCACGCATCGCGGTTCCAGCCATACTTCCAGGCCTGTCGAAAGCGGACCTTGACCTCGCTCCGCTCGTACTCATCCACCATGCGGATGGTGGCTGTTTCAGCGGCATACCGTAGAACGGCAACCACGGTGCCAAATAACAAGATCACGACGAAAAAGGTGATCATCGCCGCAACGCCCATGCGGAACTCAACGGGATACTGTTCCTGCAGGCGCTCCATACCCTCCCCCAACTGCCGGAACGCATCATTCATTTTTTGAGCGAAAGTGTCTCCCTCCAGCCCATGCCAATCCTCCGGGAATTGATATTCTGAGGGAGGAGTATTTTGTTCACCGCTGACGGAGTAATTGCTGTTGCTGCCTAGATTGCTGCCTCCCGCTCCCAGGGCCAGGATGAAACCGAACACCCACAACAAACGGTAGGTCCACAGGATATGCCATGATCGGCTTAGGATTTTTTTGATATCTAACATCGGACGTACTCCTTCTGCTTGAATTGGTTTGGTTCAAACGACATTGAACTTTAGGAACCCCTTTGGGTTTCAGGCTTGGAAAAACTTCCTGGAAGAGGTGCGGGCGGATCGTGTTGGCGCACCCACCAGGTAAACAGCCAGACCAGGTAGCCCGCAGCGAGAACGGCCTGGGGAATAAGCCGCTGCATAAGCTGGGCGATGACCAGCTGGACATCATTGACGATGACGAAGATCGTTGTCCCGGGCGTGCTGAGCCGATCGCCAAACAGGCGCATCCCGGTGGAGAGCCAATCCATTCTGAGTGCTTCCCCGTGCAGCCAGGCCAACTGGCTGCCAAAGATATCGGAATTTGCGGTTAGGGAAACCACCGTTCCGAGCGCAGACGTAATTTGCAGGCAGACCCCAATGACCAGCAAACTGACCGGAACCAGCCACCAGCGGCTGGCGATTGCGGATTGCAGTTGGGTCCGCTGGGGACGGCGTGGCAGTTGGAGGGCCAGATTGGCGGCAAACCGCCCGGCAGGCAAAAAAACTACGGCCGGATCGGAGATCTGCAGCAGTGCAGAGAGGTTTTGTAAAGCCTCCAACTCCGCCTGGCAGGAGAGACAGGTGGCCAGGTGCTGTTCGACCTGGCGCAGCCGCAAGCCCCGCAGTTCGCCATCATGGTAAGCGCTCAACCAATCGGCAACATGATTATTCATATTCAAGCTCCATCTCGATGGATTTCCTCTGCAAAGCCTGCTTTAGCTGACCGCGGGCGTAGTTTAGGCGGGACATCACTGTGCCCAGCGGGATGCTCAGCACCTCGGCAATTTCGTTGTACGAAAGCTCCCCGTATTCACGCAACACAAGCACCTTTCGGCCGGCTTCAGTCAGCCCCTTAATGGCTCGCTGGACAGCGGCGGCTTGTTCTTTGCGGATCAGGGCCGCTTCCGGGCCGTCTTGAAAATCTGTAAGAGTCAGGGTCGCGATTTCCATGTCCGTGGTCTTTGTCTCTCTTCGTAGAATATCAATGGCGGCATTGACCGCGATGCGGTAGAGCCAGTTGCGCAGAGAACTGCCAGGGCGAAAGCTGGGCAGGTGCGACCAGGCCCGGATGAACGCATCCTGAGCTGCATCCTGTGCCAGTTCGGCATCGCCGCACATCCGATAAATGACCTGGATAACGCCGCGCTCATGCCGCCGAACGAGTTCTCCATAGGCACTGCGATCACCGTTTTGGGCTAATACAATGAGTGACGCTTCGGTCTGCGCGTCCGGGCTGCCTCTTTGCTGTTCCACTTGTTCAATCTTACTTATTTAACGGTAGTGCGCTTGGTTTTATTCGGAAATTGGGGAAATGAACAAATCTGATGACCGCGCGAGACAATTGGCTGTGCGACCCGCTGGCCCGCCCTCCAGCCCGGCACCTGCCCAACCTCCTGGAGGCGCGTCACGACTCTCATCGGGGCCCAGGTATCTGTGACTGACCGGTATGTCCGCATTCCCGCCCCCGCCCTAGCCGGTGGCATCCTGGAAGGTCTGATCTCTACGCCTATCGTCTTAAACTCAAAGGAGATTCCCTGCGCAAAACCCATTCCCCCTTGAACGCTTCTGAGTCTTGGCTTTATGGTGTATGTCGCCAGCCAGGCGCTCCCCCTGGCGTTGATCGGCATGGCCGGAATCCGTGATCGGCATCAGCTGGAATCCCTGAGCGTTTTCGCCGGAATGCGCAATTGTCCACTTCCAGTTCTTCCCCGGCTTTGCGGGGCAGGCGCATGGTAGTGCGGTGGGCTTGGTGCCACCATCGGTAATATTCGGTGTGCGGCTTGCTCAGTTTTATGCAGGGAACACGCTTAAGTGGTGGATCCACCGCCTCTCGTTGAACTCCTGGCATACTGTTAATGGGATAATGATGCCAACTCACCTGAAACTGGCCGCTGCTGGTTGTTTCCCTGCTGGGTTTCGCCAGTCAATTGCTAAAAACATGCGGATTGCCCATTTTACCAATACCTTTTCGCCCACGATCAGTGGTGTCGTCCAGCATGTTGTGATCCTGCAACAAGCCTTGCGAAGGCTGGGCCACGAGGTTTTTATCTTTACCGAAAACCGCAGCACCAGCCAACCAGACGACGCGCAGGTGTTCCGCTACCCGACCCTCGATCTGCGACTCCCAATGGATTTCCCGGCCATCTTCCCATATTCCCCTCGCATGGAGCGCATCATTGCCGGCTTAAGCCTGGATGTGGTCCACCTCCATCACCCCTTCTCGCTCAGTCACCGCGGGTTGACCCTGGCACGGCGGAACGACCTTCCGGTCGTCTTTACCTTCCACACCCAATACTGGCACCATGCCCATTATGTCCCATTCCCCTTTTCAACCCTGGGCGGGAAGTTCATCAACCGCAGGATCGCCAGATTTGTAACCCAGTGTGATCGGGTGGTGGTGCAAAGCAGGGCCATGCAACAGGTAGTCCGGCAACGTTACCCTGACCTGGCCAACGTTGCGCTCGTACCCGGCGCAGTTGAGCCAGGGTGCAGCCGCCCTGGCGAGGGTGCTGCCGTGCGGCAACAGTTGGGTTGGCAGGATCAGCTGATTTTGCTTTCGGTGGGCCGGCTTGGCCAGGAAAAGAACTGGACCACATTCCTGGAAGCGGCAATCCTTGCCATGGATGCCCTGCCAAACCTCTGTACGGCCATTCTGGGTGGCGGACCCGAACAGGCCCACCTCAGCCGCTTGGGAGAACGCCACATCAAAGCCGGCCGGTTGAAATTATTGGGCAATGTCCCTCCGCAGGATGTGCCCGGGTATTTGGCCGCCGCCGATTTGTTCGGATTTGCCTCGGTCACTGAGACCCTGGGCCGGGTCATTATGGAAGCGCTGGCGGCAGGCCTTGCAGTCGTCGCTGTGGAGGCCTGGAGTACGGGTGAGTTTATCCGCAATGGGGTGGAGGGCTACCTGACTGCCAATCATGCGCCAGCCCTTGCCGCAGGTTTTATCAAAGTCCTGACCGACCCGCAATTGCGGGAGCAGTTGCGCGCAGCTGGTCTAACAAAAGCGCAAGCCTTTGATCCCCGGATCGAGGCGCGCCGGCTAATCAAGGTGTATGAGCAGGTGGCGTAAAGGTTTAGGTGGGTCCCGCAGGGCAACCTGAGCGACACGCCCGGCTGCGCAACCAGCGCCAGAACCGCGGGGCATAGGCGATGGATAACAGCAAGCCAAAGCCAAGCAACACGCGGACCACTTGTAGATAAACCGCGTCCCCCCGGATCAGAACGATGACGACCAACATACCAATGGCGGCTGCCTCATTCAATCGGCGGGGCTGCCACCATAAGATGACCCAGGCGAGCGACACCCCGCTCAGGGTCGCCAGCGGCGCAAACCACAAAAGAATGCCAATCAGCGGGGCGAGCCCCTTGCCGCCCCGGAATTTTAACCAGGGGGGATATGAATGCCCCAAAATAACGGCCCAAGCCACCAGCGCCGGATCGGCCACTCCCAAACGATGGGCGGTCCAGAGCGCCAGCCAGGCTTTGGCCGCATCCAGGGTGCCCGCCAGAATTCCCCAAAATGTCCCAAGGTGATGGGCCACATTGTAGGCACCCACATTGCCGTATCCCGATATCCGCAAGTCCAGCTGGCCGACCCGCAATGCCAGGATTTGGGAAAAGGGAATCGAACCCAGCAGGAAGCCGGTCACGACTGCAATGGACTGCATACCCCCTACTGTACCAGGCCCTTTACGAAATCAAGGACCTTCTCCGTTACCAGGCTGATCAGTCCCGCGATAATTGGACTTGAAATGGCTACGAAAAACTTGCGCAGGGTCTCTGCATCGAAGGGCCAGATGGGAAAAGACTCTGTAATGCTCTGCATCTTTTGCAGCTGCTCGATTTTTTCCAGGGTGGCCTTGAGTGGTTGCGCATCACCGTCCAGTTTGCCAAAAGCCGAGGTGTAATCAGAGTCAAACTGGTGCGAAATTTCCAACAACGCTTTCGTTTTGGCGATTTTCATGGCCTCCCGTGCGGTCCCCAAGGGGGCGAAGAAGCTGTACGGGGCAGCGATCACGTAAACGATAATGCCCAGCACCAGAAAAGCCGCTGAGGCGGAATTTTGGCTGGCGATCACCACTTTGAGACTGAACGCTACGACAATCCCGGCCAGGGCAATCAGATAGCTGGTCCTGAGGGCATATTGTCCCAACGGAGCTAAACCCCCAGCCTTATCCGGGTGGAGCGGATTGACCTTGACGCCCTTGAGTAGCGTCTTGATGACATTGACGTTGACGACAATCCTAATCAAGATCGAGGTGGTTGCAAAAGCAACCGGCAGGATGACCAGCAGGGTCCGAAAGAGCAAGTACCCGCCACTGGCGTTATACCAAAGCGCGGGGGTGGGGTCCGCATATTGACGGTAATATACCCAGGCCCCCACCAGGGCGCTCAGGAGCATGACCCAGGTCAGCCAGCAGTTGCTCAATATTTTCGCGGCCTTTTGCAACTGAGTCTGCTCCGGCGCGAGCGTACCCGCTGCGGCCAGGATGACCAGCGCTTCCTTCGGTGCCCGGGAGATCCACCCATAGTAGGTCCAAAGCACGAGGATCGAGATGGTTTCTGTGAGAAGGTAAAACCAATCATTCAGCAAGGCTTGGCCGGCAAATTCGCCACCAGGAAACAGCGTTCCAGCCAGCGCGGCAATGATGAAAGAGGAGAACAGCGCCACGGCATAAGCGAACAGAGCGAAGTAAAACGGCGGGGTATTACCCAGGCGGCCCAGCAGTGGATCGCCGAGGCTGAAATCCAAGTCCGCGATTGAAAGGATGTCTTTTTGAACTTTGTCGTTTAGTTTCATTGATTTATCCAGGCGACAGGACGGAGGGGGCGGATTTCAATCAGAATTATAAGAGATTCCCGGCAATTTCCATTACGGTTCAACACGAGCCGCCTGGTACGGGCTCCTGGTACTCAAATCCTGCAACCTGTTCATGTTGAAACATGCCCGTGGATATTTGGGGGCCAATTTGGAAACCGTCACGCGTGCCCTCTGACCGCTGCTGACCCGGCGCTACACCCTGATTGATAGCAAAGCTTTGAATCTGGGCACGACATTTTGCCCGGCATAATTGCCAGCGGCCACTCGCTGGAAGAGCTGCTGCTTCTCGAACTGCAAGTAACCTCCTGTTTTTGTTAAGCGAGAACGTGCCAAGGTCGATCAGATGGTTTGCAATATCCATGTTTTTCTCCTTATGGGTTGGAATCAAAATCCCCCGCCCTCGCGCGGGGGATTTTTTGGTTTGAAAGGGACGGATGCGGGGGGAGTTAGATTAGGCCGCTCAACTGGCGGCTGAGCTTAAGGGCGGCGTCTTCACAATAGGCGCGCACATCCCGCCAACGGATGTTGACGTGCATCCGTGGCATCGGCTGGGATTCGGCATCCTCAAAGTATGCCAGCGCACGTGCCGCAATTGCCAGGAAACTTGGCCTGTTTGCGTATTTAAACGGAACGCGCGCCAGGATTTCTTCCAGGGACGCCAGGTCACGCATACAGTACAGGTCAACGAAATCACGGCGCGTTCCACGCGAATTGATGGCGGCTAACTTCATCAGGCCGATATCCATAGGGGCAGCGAGTTGGAAACCACGATAGGCTACGGTTGCCTCCAGGAGTGGGTGCTGTTGAAAGATAAAACTGACGTCGGTCCCAAACAGGCGGGTGAAAAGCATTCCGTCCTGCTCACTTGTCACCGCGAAGGATTGGCCCGCGCTCAGGATGCTGCGGAAAGTTTCCCTTTCTCCCTCCCCAAGTTGATTTACGGCTGTAAACCAGTCCAGATCGGTGGAGACCCGATGCCCAATCTGCAAAGCGAGAGCGGTTCCGCCAGCCAGGTAGTAATGATCGAGCAACGGGAGGCCTTGAAGGAAAGCGAGCGCCTGACGGCAGCTTTCCGTAATGGCGTCTTCATGGAAATTCACCATGGCTCACCCGCCTTGGCTGCCTTGGCCCACTCCGGGGCGACATACTTTTTGACACCCAGGGCGAGTTTCCATAGTGCAAAAGATCGCTTTGAGAGCAGGCGGAAACCATGCTGGCGCACCCAGTCCGCCACGTCAGCCTCTCCGTATGTGGCGAACAGCCAGCGGAGTTGATCCCAGGAACCGCGCTCCAACGTGCGTTCGATGATGACCGACCGATGGCTTTCGATTTGAATCTCCTCGAATGTATATTCCGGGAAGAGCCAGCCAGCATCAACCGGTAATTCCTGGGGTGGGAGCAGGCGGGTTGCCATGAGCCTAATTATAGCCTTTCCAGCCTTCTCCAATTGTGCGCCCAACTGGGAAATTATCTGTTGGATGGTAGTCATGGGGCGCTCCTGGTATTGGGTTGGGCGAACGGTTGGCAGTCAAACTTCACCCCAAGCTCTCTCAGTGACCGCACTTCCGCCCACCGATGATCAGGTGGTCAAGCACTTGAATTAGGATGCATTTGATTTTTCCAGGTGAAACAAAAACCGGGCAGCCTGGTGAGAGGCTGCCCGGTTATGCGGATGAGGCATGAAGTTTTGCGGCTAATTTTGTTCAGGTGGGATGAGCAGGCTGAGTATGTCGATCAAGCCAGGCAGGTCGCTGTGAACCGTGTCCCAAACCGTCCTGAGGTCGATCCTGAATTATTCGTGTGTCAGCCGGTGGCGTATTCCAACCACCTACCGCCAGGGAATGGCCGGGCAGTTTGCGCGGGTTTCAGGTGAGATCAGCCGGGCAGCTTCGCCAATTACTTGCAGGGAACGGATTACGGCGTTTTGATGCAGGTCGCTGTATTCAAAGACTTCCCACTTTGGTATAGACGGCGATGGCTTCCTCAGGACCGCGCAGGCAAATCATCCCCGCTCCCCTGCCCCCGTGTTCGGGGGCAGGATTGGGGTTCATTTGTGCGAGACAGCCCTCCCCTCTCGATCCCCGACGTCCTGGCCTGGGCCCCAAGCGGAAGCCCTGATCTGATCCCCGGCAAGCTCCATGTACGGGCTTCGAATTGGCCCCGGAAAACCGGGAAATACCCCGATCAGAGACCCGGATCTGGCCCGCAAAACCGGGGGGGACACAACTGTCCTATGTGTCCCTTGTGTCCCTTGGGGCATAACCCGGGAAATATCACTCGAATCTCCTATCACGAGTTTTTTAGCCGGGCGAGACCGGGGCCAAAAAGGCTCATTTTGGGGCAAAAAACAGGCAAAAACCGGGCAAAATCAGGGGATACCGGGAATTGACGATGCCGAAAATAGGGCAAATATACTGAAAATACAGGTTTACACTGTACTTAAATGGGGGTTTTGGGGGCAGTTTGGGTGGATTCAAACCGCCCTCCTCGGCCAAAATCGGCTTTTTTGCCAATTTTCCCCGAATCGGCCCTGGGTGCTGCGCCGAGGTTGTGGGTTCAAGTCCCACCTGTCACCCCTCTTTTTGCCCAAAAATGGATGGGGACACAACATTTTGTCCTATATGTGTCCCCCAAAATCAGTGGTTCAAGGGGAGTTGGATATTGGCGAATCCCGCCTCCGAGCCAGGCCTATTCAGGGAGTAAATTTTCGCCGTCCCTCCCGTGTTGGAGCCTGCCTGCTGCCATCGCGTTTGCCCCCAAAAGAAAGGGACATGCAAAGGAACACCTCCTGAGGCGCACTTGTGTCCCCAATCCCTGGAGGCCCAGAGGGAGTTGATTATTGGCGAATTCCGCCTCCGAACCAAGCCTATTCACGCAGTAAATATTCGATGTCCCTCCCGTGTTGGAGCCTGCCTGCTGCCGTCCCATTGCCCCCAAAACCCCGGGGACACAGGGGTTGTGTCCCTTTCAAGTCAGTGCGAGTCCCCGGCGGGAGCGCACCCTGGCAGGGTTCCGCGCTTCCCAGCCATCCGGGTTCGCGGTGTGTCCATATGCAGCTTCGGATGATGGGATATCACGAGAATTGCCTCCCCTTCCCAACCCCGGCGTTTGCAGTGGCCTTTCCCGGGCCGACAGAGGGGCTTCAGGGCAGTCAACCACCGTCAGGATTTTCCCCCCTTGAAAGCGTTCATTGCATCGCTTACAGGCGGTCCTATTCGCTCCGCCGCCAGCAGGCTGCCTACAATCTGCTGGCAGGCTGCCAGCAGAACTCATTTTCCTGCGGCTGCCGGTGCGTCATGCGTGAGAGGTTGCCAGCCGGTGTATTCCTCACACCTCCTCCGCGCTCACCACCACTTCAAACGGCACCCCCAACGCCTCGAAATGCTTTTGTCCACACCTGACCTTATCCGCCTCGGAGGTGCGGAGTTTGAGGAAGTCGCGGGTGCTTTTGGTTTCGCGGACCAGGTAAATTTTCTCGTCGTTGTGTTTAACAATGGCCCAGTCGGGGTTGTACTTGCCGATGGGGGTGTCAATCTCGAACCAGCCGGGGAGTTTGATGAAGAGTTGGATATCCTCGCGGGTGTCCAGTTGGCGGGCGAATTCGCGCTCGACTTCGGATTCATAAACCACGTATTCGTAGACGGAATGGTTCACTTTGATGGCGGTCAGGTAGTTGATGAATTCTTCGTTTTTGAAGAGGAGCATCTCCCATTCGGCGTCTGATCCCTGGCCGGGAATCTTTTCGTATTTGATGCCGTCCACGAGCAGGCGGTGGAGTTCGTGTTTGAGGATGGCAGCAACCGCGTCGAGGAAACGTTGGGGGTTGTTGAAGAATTCGCCCAATCGCCGGGAGGCTTTGAGGATGCGGACGAGGGTGGCACGGGTGAGTTCGGTTTCGTTTTGGAGGTAGGCGAGAATGTCCGGGATCGAGTGCGCGCCATAGGGCAGGCGTTCCTCGGAAACGCTCATCGCGGTGGCCGTGACGCCCGCCTTTGTCATGTCCACCAGCCCGGCAGTGATACGGATCAGCGGAGCTTCGACCTTTTCCATCCGTTTGAGGGCGGCGACTGCCATGTGTACCAGTTCATCCGTTTCATACTCCACGCGGTAGGTGGTTTTGGGCTGGATTTTTCCCCATAGCGCGGTGAATTCCGGGGTCAACTGGACTTCCTTGCGCAAGCGGTTGATGCCTTCGTCTTTTTCCCGGCGAATGTGGCGTTCGATTTGGTAGGAGGCGAGCAAGTCCACGACGGCGGGAGCCAGGTCGCGGTGGGGTTCGGGCAGGTTCAGGGAGAACCCCGCGCGCTTGGGGTTGAAGGCGGGTTGGATACGGCCTTCCGCGTCCAGCAGGTTTTGGGCGACGAGGGCGGCGCGGATCTCCTCGGCGTCGGCGCGTCCGAGCGGGGTTTCGACACCGTCCACGACGCGGGTGAGTTTCGCCAGGGCGGTGAGGGGGACTTTGCCGAAGGTGACGCCGCATTCGTCTTCGTATTCCGTTTGCAGGGCGCGGGCAAAGTCTTCGTAGCTTTCGTTGGCGATGACGTAGAGTTTGTTGATCGATTCATCGAAGACGCGCAGACCGTTTTGATCCACGGGCAGGCGCAGGCCGCGCCCGATTTCCTGGCGTTTTTTGAGCGCGCTGTGGGATTCATTGAGCGTGCAAATCTGGAAGACATTGGGGTTGTCCCACCCCTCCCGGAGGGCGGAGTGGCTGAAGATAAAGCGCAGGGGTTCATCCAGCGAGAGCAGGCGTTCCTTATCTTTCATGATCAGGGTGTAGGCGTCGTCATCCGCCTGGGTATCGCCGCGCGTGTCTTTGAACGTGCCTTTTTTGTCCTGGGCAAAGTAGCCGTTGTGCAGGCTTTCGACGGGCAGTTGGAGCCAGGGCAACCCCTGGTAACGCGCCTCCCCGGCGAACTCCGCGAGGGCCGTTTCGAGGGCGAGGGCAAATTTTCCCTTTACCGGGCGTCCGGTATCGTCAACATCGCGGTAATTGGCGACGCGGTCAATGAAGAACAGGCTGAGGACCTTGAGGCCGCGTGCGCGTATTTGGAGTTCTTTGTTCAGGTGGCGTTTGAGGGTTTCTTTGATCTGCACCCGCCAGAGGTCATCGCGCCGCCCGCCCATTTCTTCCCCCAGGCGAAGCACGCGCCCGTTGCTGAAACGAATGTATTCCCCCCCTGGCTCGGCGTTAATCTCTGTCACCTCAAAATTTTGTTGGTATTGGGCGCGTTCGTTGGAGAGGGAAAATAAGTCCGCCCCGCTTTTGACCGTCACAGTTTTTTCCTTCGGCCCGGCGTTGGTTTGCTCATGGATGCGAAGCCTGGCCTTGAGGCCGGTTTTGTATTCGATTTGCTCGACGCGGACGAAGGGTTCGTTGGCGCTGTTCTCAACCGCCGCCGTGCCGACGATGATTTGCTTGACCAGTTTAAGTTCAAAGGCGCGGATGGGGTCAAGGCGGTAGACGAGGTTATAGGGGTTGCGGTGGGTGGCGGAGTAGCGCAGGGTGCAGAGGGGGTTGAGGGCGCGGATGGCTTCCTGGGCTTTGTCGGTGTTGTCCACGCTTTGGGGTTCGTCAATGATCACAATCGGGCGGGCGGCCTGGACGAATTCAATCGGCTGGCGGCCGGAGAGTTTGTCGCTCTCTTTGTAAATCACGTTGCTTTTGCCGCTCTCTTCGCCGGTAAAGTTTTTGCGGAAGGCGTCAATGTTGATGATGAGGATTTGCAGGGTGCTGCTGACGGCAAACTGGCGCAGACGGTTGATTTTGCGGGCGTCGTAGACAAAATGCTCGAAGGGCAGGTTGTTGTAGAGGGCGCGGAAGTGGTCGGCGGTGATTTCCAGGTTTTTGAGGACGCCTTCGCGGATGGCGACACTGGGGACGACGATGATGAATTTCTGGAAGCCGTAGCGCCGGGAGAGTTCAAAGATGGTGCGGAGATAGACGTAGGTTTTGCCCGTGCCGGTTTCCATTTCGATGGAGAAGTGCGGGCAGGAGCGGGCGAGGTTGGCGGCGGCATCGAAGAGTTCCCAGGCTTCCAGGGGGGCCGCGTGGTCAAGGATTTCGATGTCATTCCGGGTTTGGACGAGGCGGGTGTTGGCGCGGAGTTTGTCTTCCGCCAGCAGGAGCTGGTTGCCCACGCCCAACTCGGTGCGCGCCTGCCCGGCGAAGATGTCCCCGTAGTCGCCGGTGTTGATCACGCTGTATTCGGGCGCGCCCTGCGGCTGGCCGTCGAACAGGCCGGTGACGGCGGCGATGGCGTCCAGTTGGAAGGGCTGGTTGGGGTCGAATTGGAGTTTCATCCGATTTCCGCCTCATTGCCGATAAACTGCCGATAGATTGCCGATAATGTGTAGGCACGCTTCCGCCGGGAGGGGTCGGCGACTTCCAGCCAGCCATCTGCCACCCAGCCTTGCAGGAGGTTGCGCGCCATGCGTTCGGACAGCCCCAGAGCTTGCGCCACTTTCGGGGTGCTGATCTGTTCTGAGCGGGCAAAGAGGGCCAGCACCAACCGGGCGCGGCGATCCAGGCGGCGCAGGGCTTCGGGTTCGGGTGCCGGTGGGTTTTGGGCGGCGCGTAAGGCTTCTTCTTGGGCGGATGTAAAAACGCCAGCCAGCGTTTTCAGAAAGTATTCCACCCATGAAGTCAGGTCGGCTTCGGCGCGGCCTTCGTAGTAGTTGTGGTGCGGGTGGACGGCCAGACTGCCATAGTATCCGGCCAGGTCACGGGCGTGGTGTTCTTCGAGAGAGAAGAAGCCGTTCAGCCCGTAGCCGCCCCGTTGGAGGAGAAAAGTCGCCAACAAACGGGCGGTGCGTCCATTGCCATCGTAATAGGGGTGGATGGTGACGAACTGGTAATGGACCAACCCGGCAACGAGCGGGGCAGGCAGGTTTTCTTGTTCCGCCTGGCCCGCCCAGGCGACCAGCGCGCGCATGAGGTCTGGCACGTCGGCGGCTTCGGGGGGGAGGTACACCAGGCCGCCGGAAAGGGAGTCACGAACGGCATTTTGCCCATCCCGGTAGGGGGTGGGTTTGGCGCGGGGGCCGCGTTCCACCAGGGCGTGCAGGCGTTGGATCAGGTCTTCGGTGAGGGGTTTGTGTTGGGCGGCCCATTCTTCGACTTTGAGCAGGGCGTCCCAATAATTACGGACTTCGTTCACATCGCGCTCACGGCCTTCGATGCGTTGCCCGGTTTCAATGACGCGCTCCGCTTCAGCCAGGGTGAGCCGGTTGCCTTCGATACGGGTGGAGTAATGGGTGGAGCGCAGACGGGCGCGGCGGCGCAACTCGGCTTCGACTTGCGGGGGCAGGGGCGTTTGGGCGACAATGGCCCGCGCGGCTTCTATTTCCATCAGCCAACGGGCGATGGCGGGGGTGAGGGTGTAGCGGGGGAGCCAGTTTGACATCCTTACACCATCCGAAACACGATCCCTTTGGTTTTGAAAATCTGCAGCGCGTTCGTTTTGAGCGCGTCATCCGCAAATCCCGCATCCAGGCGGCCGGCCCGCTCCGGCTGCATCCCGGCCATGCCGCGGAGGGCGTCCAGCGTCGGGCGTGGGCTGCCAAGCAGTGCCAGCGCGCCGCCGCCGATGAGCACCAGCCGGATGGGGGCAGGAATATTTTGGCCGAGGGTTTGTAAAAGCGGGGTAATGTCAGAGGGGTGCATGGGTATGTTGGTTGAGGGCCAGGCCTTTGAGCCAGGTTTGAGCGGCGTGTTGGTATGTGCCAAGCCAGTTGACCGCCGTATCGGTCAGGAACTGATGGCGTTGGGCAAGGGCTTGCAAATGGGCAAGGGGGGCGCCAATTTCCGGGGCGGGGAGGCTCAGTTCCCCTGAAAAAAGATCGGGGAGGGGGCGCGGCTCCCCTAAAAGGGCGGTAATGCGGGGGCGGTGGAGGCGTTGCAAATCCACGGCGGCGGTGTAATAACATTGCAGGGTATGGCGCGCGGGCAGGGATAGCCGGGCGGCGGCTTTTTGGGCGTGTGCGGCCATTTCGGGCCGGGCGAGAAACAGGGGGATGAGGGCGAGGCGCAAGCGTGCTTCCTCACTTTCGGCCAGGGCGATGAGCAGGCGAACGGGGGGCAGGGGTTTGGCGGCGGGCTGCCCGCCCAGGAGGAAACGCACCCCCAGGGTGTGCAGGGTGTTTGCCAGTTGTTCGCCGGAGACGGTGGTCGCAGTTTTCAAGGATTCATCCGGGTTTCAGGGGGCGGCGTTTTTCTTCAAGCGTTTGACTTCTCTCTCAAAATCACTTTCAAAGGCTTGATCCTGTCTGACCCTGAATGCGGCGTATTCCTGTTCGGCCAGGGTTTTTGCCACTTCGTGCGAGACTTTCCCGGCGTTATTGAGGAGGTCGTATTCGTTGAATTGGAGGAATGCGTCCAGCTTTTTGACCCAATCTTCCATTTTCATGGGGATTTGCCGGGCGGCCTGATTTTCGGCATAATCCAGGAACATGCTGACGATGCGTTCCAAACCTTTGATTTCTTGTTCGGTCAGGTAATTCTTGGCAATGCTGACATCCGATTTGAGAATTTTCCCTTTGGGGGCATTTTTCCAGGTGGTCAGGCCCATATTGGGTTTGGCCGCATTGACCCGCCCGGCGATGAGTTCCGCCGCCGTCTGGCCGGTGATCGCCCAATGGAGTTTGTTTTGCACGGTTTTGAAAAAGGTCAGGGTGATTTCGGCGTCGCGCGTGTAATCCATACTGCACTGTTCGTAAATGTCGGTAATTTTGAGATAGAAACGCCGTTCGCTGGCACGGATTTCCCGGATGCGTTCGAGCAGTTCATCAAAGTAATCTTTGCCAAAGCGGCTGCCCTGTTTGAGCCGTTCGTCGTCCAGGACAAAGCCTTTGATGATGAATTCGTGCAAGGTTTGGGTGGCCCACATGCGGAATTGGGTGGCTTTTTTGCTGTTCACCCGATACCCGACGGCGATAATCGCGTCGAGGCCATAAAAATTTGTCAGGTACGATTTTCCGTCCTTCGCAGTATTCCGGATTTTCCGGATAACTGACGCTTCGGAGAGTTCGCCAGTTTGGAAAACCCCTTGCAAGTGTTCGCTGATGGTGCGCACATCCACTTCAAACAATTCAGCCATTTGTTTTTGGGTCAGCCAAAAGGTTTCATTTTGAAAGAATACCTCAACCCTGGCGTGGCCCTCGTCGGTGGTGTAGAGAATGATTTGCCCTTCAACAGGGTTCGAGGAGTCGTCCTGATTTTTTGTTGTCATGGGGTTTCATCCCAAACTACACCGTCCGAAACACAATCCCCTTCGTTTTGAAAATCTGCACCGCGTTCGTTTTGAGCGCGTCATCCGCAAACCCCGCATCCAGGCAGACGACGCGCTCCGGCTGAAGGTCGGCCATGGCGCGCAACACTTCCAGCGTCAGGTTTTTCTCCAGGCAAACAAGCATCAAGCCCCCGGCCACGCGGTGGATGGTGAACTCAGACCCTAAAGGTTTTCCCGGCAAATCGGGGTCACGCTTGAGGGAGGAAACCTTTAGGGTCTCGACCGGCGTGGTGAGCGGAAAGCCGCTCTTGAGCAGGAGTTCGTACAGAATGTCGGCGGAGGTGCGCCCGGGGCGGATGTGTTCGATGTGCAGTTCCAACTGGCGTTCGAGTGTGCCGGTGTCGTGGGGGATTTGGGCGTTCCAGGCGTTGAAGTTGGACTTGGCCAGTTTGAAGACGCGGAAGCCGCGATCTTGCGGGCCGTGGAGGGGGAGTTGTCCAGCCTCGACATCGTTGAGTTTTCGGATGACGCGCCGCACGCGTTCTTTCGTGATTTCGGCGATGGTGGGGAAGTCTTTGTTTTCGGTGGGTTCGGGGAGTTGAACGAGGATGAATTTCCGGTTGCCGCCATCTTGTTGGTTGAGGTCGAGGACGGCGTGTGCAACTGTCCCAGAGCCAGCGAAGAAATCCATAACTAAATCTTTTTCTGATGACGAAATTTGAAGAATTCTTTTCAAGAGCCCAATGGGTTTTGGGGTATCAAAAATAGCATCGCCGCCAAATATGTCATTCAGGGCCTTTTTGGCAGAGTCAGTAGTACCAACTTCATCTGCTTTCCACAATGTATGAGGCGTAAGACCTTGACCTGCTTCCGCTAAAAAGACTTTCAATCTTGGGACATTGTTACCATCTCCACCAAACCAGACGCGGTTATCAGCAATTAGTTCGTTTAAACGATCCTTCGTCACCACCCAACATCGGCCAGGAGGTGGGTTCAGGCGCTTCCCACTAGGCGTCACGAGTTCATAAAATTGATTGGGGGTGGCATGTCCAGCCTGTGCGTTTAAAGAAACTGATTGCCAATCTCCACGAATGTCATTATCAGGGTTTGAGTATCTACTTAAAGCGTCTTCAGTAAGCGGCAACATATTTCGTGATTTTTCAAATAAGTCTTTATGCTTTGCATAACAAAGAATGTAATCGTGGTTGACTGAAAAGATACGCCGATTTTCTCTCGTTGTACGTTTTTCCCAAACAAAATTTATTATGAAATTTGCTTCACCAAAAACCTCATCACCAAGATTTCGAATATTTGCGACTTCTCCATCATCAATGCTGATGAATATTGCTCCATCATCCCGCAACAAATTTCTCGCCAGATACAAACGCGGGTACATCATATTCAACCACTTCGAGTGAAACCGCCCATCCGTGTCGCTGTTGGTGCTGAATTTGCGGCCTGCGCTGTCCACCTGCCCGGTGTATTCGAGGTAGGTTTGCAGGCTTTCGGTGTAGTTGTCGGGGTAGATGAAGTCGTTGCCGGTGTTGTAGGGCGGGTCAATGTAGATCATTTTGACTTTGCCCAGGTAGGCTTTTTGCAGGAGTTTCAACACTTCCAGGTTGTCCCCTTCGATGATCAGGTTTTCCGTCGTCTCGAAGTTCACGCTCTCTTCCGGGCAGGGGCGCAGGGTTCCCGTGCTCGGAGCCTGGATGGTTTTGAAGCAGTCGGCTTTGCCCGGCCAGGTCAGCCCGTAGCGTTCGCGGCCGGTGTCCACCGTTTCGCCGAGGGCGAGTTTCAGCCGGTCAAAGTCTATCCTGCCGCCCTCCGTGCGTATTTCGGGGAAGAGCGCGAGCAGGGCCTGTTGTTTGTCGGCAGGGAGGTCGTGGGAGGTGAGGTCGAAGGGGGTGGGGAGATCGGTCATGGGTTCTACTCCGTAATAAAAACCCGCCACATTTGAGCATGCCCAAAGGCAGGCCTGGCGGGTGGACACACTTGGAGCCTGTCGGAATATTTTATAAGGAAACGAAGAATGCAGGAAAATAAATCGGGAGCGGGATTGTTCCTGGATTCCTGGATTCCTCATTATTTTTCGGATAGGCCCCTATCCCCGCTTATTCTTCCGATCCAGTTTCAGGCGGGCGATCTCGATCAACTCCTGCTTGTCCTCGTCGGAGAGGTCTGCGGCGACATGGGAGAGTTGATCCAATAACTCGTTCTGATCGGGCGAGGCTGGAAGCAGGCCCGCCTTACGAAAGACAGTCTCGGGAGGCAGCCTCAACGCCTTCGCAATGGAGGCCATCGCCCCCTCATCAGGCTTCATGACTTTACCCGAGATGTAATTGCTGATTGCCTGCCTGGTTAACCCGGACGCGCGCGCAAGATCAGATTGAGACCAACCCTGCTCATTCAACTTTTCCAGCAACCACAAAGGAAAACCAGCGTCCATATTCATTTACATTCTGTCACAGTAACCGGGAATGCGGATGGACATTAAGTATACGTTTATTGACACAAACAAACAGCCACTGTAAAATGTCTATGGTCGTTGACAATACGTAAACGACACTTGGTTCACTTACTTCGTGAGGCATCATGAATAAAGCGCTTTTCATGGCATGGATAAAAAGGTAATTGCCCAGCCAAAATGGCTTGTACTCCATCGCCGGTGGATCAATCCACCGGCTGAGGCCGTGAAGCCCGCTGAAGCGGGCTGGTTGCCAGTGATGAGCCGTCTTCAGACGGCTTGATCAAACCAGCCGGGGGTTTCAACCCCCGGCGGAGGCGGATGGCCGGGCAGTTTCCAGAAAAAGATATTTGCCAGACTTGAGGCGCTGCCGGGGGCGCGCACTTCCCCCGCGCCGGGACGTGCCGGGCTGCCCTAAAGTCCCCATCCCACCCGGCCCCCTTTGAACGCCTTGCCAACCTCACCGAAGCGGGGACGCCCGCCGGGGAAACGCCAGCCCCCAACCTCCCCCGGGCCCACCGGGGGACGTGACCCCCATCACCCGGTCTGACGCCCCAGCCCCCGGGCCGCCTCCCCCCTCAAGGAACCGCCCCCCCATGAACCCCCGCCGCCCCCTCTTGTTCAGCCTGCTCGCCAGCGCCGTGTGGCTCGCCGCCTGCCTCCCCGTGCCTGCCCCACAACCCGCCCTCCCCGGCCTCGCCGCCGCCAATGCGGAAGCCACTCTGACCGTGATCGCCGTCCAAAACATTGCCACGCAGGCAGCCAGCCTGGGCACGCGCGCCGCGCTGGACGCCGACATTCTCAATGCCACCCTCAGCGCCGCCCAAACCCGGGACGCCGTCCAACTCACCAGCCAGGCCGTTGAACGGACAGCGACAGCCGCCGCCGCCCGCCTGACCGCCACACAGCAGGCTATCGTCGGGGGCACGGGTACAGCCGTGGTGGAACACGCCAACGCCACCGCCACGCGGGAAACCAGCCTGGCGCTCGGTCTGACCCAAGCGGCGCAGGCGACTACGCAGGCCTACACCGCGCGCCAGGTGCGGATTGAGGCGGGCTGGCAGGCCTTCTGGGGGCATGTCAAAAATGTAATTTGGGGCCTCGTGATCGTCCTCGCCTTTATCGCCGCCATCAAAGGCTGGCAAAAATTCATTCCCCGCCTTGCGAACCTGCTGGACGCCCGCGAAATCCAAATGCGCACCCGCAAGAGCAAAAGCGGGGACGACTACATCGTCGCCCGTGCCGATGACCCGCTTCACATCCTGCAACCCGGACGGAGCACGGGGCACGCCCTGCTCAACCGGGGCGACACGGTGGATGTGGCGGCCTCGCCCGCCGGGCCGCAGTGGCAGGATCAGGCCACCGCCCGGCAGCAACTGGCCGAAATATTCCGCCACCTGAACCACATCCCGGCCAGCCAGCGCACCCCGTTGCAACACAAATTCCTAAACCAGTTTGCCGGTCTGGGACACGCCCCCGCATTGGCCTCCCCCACCCCTCCCATTGAAGTCCTGGAGGGCACGCTGGTGGAAGCGGAAGTGCAGGCCATTGTGGATGAAATTGCGCCACAACTTCTCGAAAACGGAGAAACCCCATGAGCCTGCTGTTTGCCCTGTTGGATGGTGAGCGCGTGATAGGCCAGTGCGACGCCCGTTGCTATGACGCGGCAGCCGGCGAACCCGCCTGTGACTGCGTATGCGGCGGGCGGAACCACGGCCTCGGGTTGGAGCGGGCCGTGGCATTGACCCACCGCGAGCTCCAGATGATGGTCGCCGCCTATGCACAGGCCCGGGGTCTGCGGCGCTACCGGTTGCAAGTTGGCGAAAGCCTGCGCACACTGGCCGGTCTCCTGCCGCCCCCAAAACTGCAAGCCGCCCGCAAACACGGCGAAGATCTCAATCAGATCCTGGCCAATCGGGGCCTCTCCCCGGGGATATGGCGGATCAAGCACGTTGCCCGGACCCCGCTGGGGAGCCTGCTCATTTGCTACCTGCGCCCGGAGGGCAAGCTGGAACCGTACCTGCACGCCAACACCCTGCGGCACATGGGGGCTGTTCTGGGTCAGCCCGTATACACGTTTCAGGGGCCGCGGACGGGGAGCGGTTATGTGCTGATCACGCAGCCAGTCCATGAGGGTCACCTCCCCCTGCCTCTCCCGGAAGCGCAGCCCGGCCTCCTGCAATTGGGCGTACGCAAGAATGCACAGGCTGAAGCTGTCGCCCTGCGCTGGCAGGAATTCCATCACCTGGCGGTGGCTGGCATCACGGGGAGCGGCAAAAGCAGCCTGCTGCGCAGCATTGCCTGTCAGGCGCTTTCCACCGGCTGCCGGCTGGCTGTGGCCGACCCAGGCCGGAACACGTTTCCCATGCTGGCTGGCCACCCCGGCCTGCTGCGGGAAATTGGCGCAAGCGGCGCCGACGCCCTGGAGATTGTCAGCGGACTGCTCGCCCTGTGCGAGGCGCGCGCCGGGAAATACAGCGCCCTGCACAGCCGGGGACACTTCCCGGACAATCTTGAGGAATACAATGCACTTGCCCCGGGGCTGGGACTCAAACCCTTGCCGCGCGTGGTGTTGATTCTGGACGAATATAACGACCTGCTGGCGGAGAGCGGCGGCGTAAGTGGCGGGCTGAGCGCCGCCGCCATCCGGCTGGCGCGCATTGGGCGCAAATTCGGCATCAACCTGGTCTTTGCCGCCCAGGATTTTGACGCGGACGAGATCGGCAAACTGCGCCGCCAGGTGGGACTCTTTGTGTGTTTCAAGACCCGCAGCCGGCAGACCGCCCGGCAGATGGGCTGTGAGCCTGCCGGGCGGCTATCCTCCACCATCCCCGGCCTGGCCTATATTGACCGCTTTGGCTGGACGCAGACCTATCTGGTGGATAAGGGGCGGCTGCAAGCGGGCGTACCGGAATCGGAGAGCGACCCCGCCCGTCCGGCTGAAACCTCTATCAAACTCGGCTATACGCAGTCCATCCCGGAGACCCCGGCGGCTCCCCTGACCGCCCTGCAGGAGCAGATCGTCCTCTATGCCCTGGACCAACTGGATGGCAGATTCATCGTCAACCGGCTGGCCAATGCCTTCTATCAGCAGGCGCCCTTCCGCATGGGACCCAACGGTGAAGCCACGCCGGTCACGTTCCCCCAGATGCGCAACTGGGCGCAGGAACTGGAAGCCCAGGCCCTGCTCACCCACCCACAGCATGCCACCGATTCCCGCCGGGTGACGACCCGGCTGATGCGCCTGGTCGGACGATAATGCATAGCGGAACACGATTATTACTCGCTGTTATACAACTCGCGAAATCGATGTCACCCTCGGGCTATACTGATCCACCTGTCCTCGGCAAACTGATCCGCTCGACACGGTCTCCCCCAGGCAGTAATCTGAAAGGCAAAACCTTTTGGAGACTGCCATGACCATCTGGAGACTATCCACCATGAACCGGCAAGAACTTGTGCGCCGCCTGCGCGCCGGGGAAAGTCGTAACGCCATCAGCCGCGCGTTGCGCCTCAGTCCCAATACTGTGAGTGCATACCGTCACTGGGCGGAAGCCCAGGGGCTGTTGACAGACGACCTGCCGGACCTCAGCCATCTGGAGCAGCTGCGTCAGACGACCTTTCGTCCGGAACGGGCAGTGCGGCATCCCAATCAATCCAGCATCGAAGGCCATCGCCAGGCAGTCAGTGATTGGCTGGCACAAGGCCTTGGGCCGCGCCTGATCTAGTGCAAGAACAAGGGACATTTTAGGAGGAGCTCAGGTACAGTCACCTGCAAAACTGCTCAGCATGGCTATTTTCAAGCAAGGTGACTGTCACCTGATCCGAATATGTTGCTTGGAATTGCACTGGTGATCAGTTTGCTGAATTCCCAGGGCTTTGACAACCATGCCCATGCCCGCCGAGTTCTTGATGCCCACCCCGACCAGGCGTTAGCCCTCATTCGTCAACTTTAAGAAAGGCCTGTGCGCGGGATGCCAAAGGCTTGACGAAACCGGGCAATCCCAATATCATGCACGCCTGTCCAAGCGCAATCCAAGCGTAAAATGTTGTCCCAGGGGCGATAGATACGGCAACAGGAGAGCAGGTGCATGCCAGGTCTCGCAAGTAGGACTTTGAGCATCCCATTTTGTACCATCCGAGCATCCCACAATCTGGCGTTTCCCAACGCGTTTATCCCACGCAGGCCTCAACTCTGCAAAGGCAAATCTTCACCAGGAGGTGTCCGGGTAACTTGTGCTCACAGCCGGTTATTTTGAGATTCTTGAGGAGTTAACCATGATCCCACCCACCTTTGATTATGCAGCGCCGCACACGCTTTCCGAAGCTCTGGCGCTCCTGGGCCAAAACGAACATGCCAAAATTCTTGCGGGCGGCCAAAGCCTGATACCGATGATGCGGTTCAGGCTTGCGTCGCCCGCTGTGCTTGTGGACATCAATCGCATTGAAGGGTTGTCGTACATCCGCGAGGAGAATGGCTGGCTGAAAATTGGCGCGATGACCCGGGAAGCCACGATTGACCAATCCGCCCTCGTACACGAAAAGTATCCCCTGCTTGCAGACACTGCCCGCGTCATTGCGGATCCGCTGGTCAGGAACATGTCCACGATCGGCGGGAACCTGGCGCACGCCGACCCGGCCAATGACCACCCCGCCACCATGCTGGCCTATGGGGCGCAGGTCGTCGCCACCGGGCCGGGCGGGGAGCGCGTCATCCCGATTGAGAAATTCTTTGTCAGCCTGTTCGCTTAACGACAATTAGAATTACTCAGTGATGACAATTAGAAATACTCACCAAAACAAGCCAGGTAGCCAGTAAACTGCTCCAAAAAGGGAGTGGATGATGACAGCTACCGACGCACAGGTGA
>Ga0247727_10005925_pt1 | contig 24326 bp, 25 predicted proteins | sample WisWelCaveWW1625_FD_202498 | JGI IMG/M metagenome (GOLD analysis project Ga0247727, IMG submission 202498) | Biofilm microbial communities from Wishing Well Cave, Virginia, United States - WW16-25 | ecosystem: Environmental > Aquatic > Deep subsurface > Groundwater > Cave microbial mat | place... | reverse complement strand
GATGAGCCTGAAGGACCGCAGTCTCCGGTTGCCGCGGCCTCGCAGCCGGCCGGCGGCCGGGAGTCGCAGCAGCTGCCAACAACCTACCTGCTTGAGCAGAACTATCCCAACCCCTTCAATCCGGCAACGGCCATACGTTTTCAGCTGCCGGCCGATACACACGTGCTGCTTAAACTCTACGATGTACTGGGTCAGGAGGTATCGACTTTGGTCGACGAGGCGAAATCTGCCGGCTACCACGAGGTGACTCTGGATGCCTCTGCACTCGCAAGCGGGGTATACCTCTACCGCATGGTGGCGGGAAATTATGTGGAAACGAAGAAGCTAGTAGTGATGAAGTAAGATCCTAAGGGCTTTTTCGGAGGCGCCCGCCTGTCGGCAGTCAGGCGGGCGTTTTTGTTTTCAGCTGCCTGCTCATATGTCCCGTCTGTTGACAGTTTGAGCACTTTTTCGTAGCTTTCGGCACCATGCCGCGCAATTCCGATTCATCCCGCCAGCGGCGGGACCTTACAAGCCCGGAACGCCTGCCCGCCGACCAGGCGGGATTCGACGCAGAACACGAACTCGATGAAACGCTCAGGCCCCTCCAGTTTCACGAATTCATCGGTCAGGAAAAAATCGTCAGCAATCTCAACGTTTTCATTACAGCCGCCAAGCAACGGGGAGAAAGCCTCGATCATGTTCTATTGACCGGTCCGCCCGGTCTGGGAAAGACTACGCTGGCGTTCATCATCGCACATGAAATGGGCAGTCAGATCAAAGTCACATCAGGGCCTGCCCTCGATAAGCCCTATAATCTCGCCGGTGTTCTCACCAGTCTCAATCCCGGCGACGTCCTGTTCATCGATGAAGTTCATCGCCTGAATCCCATGGTCGAGGAATATCTCTACGCCGCGATGGAGGATTTCAAGATCGACATCGTCATCGATAGTGGTCCCAATGCACGAAGTGTGCAGCTCGAGCTTCCGCGGTACACTCTTGTCGGTGCAACGACACGAGCCGGGTTGCTTTCAGGTCCGCTTCGCTCGAGGTTCGGCGTCTCAAATCGGCTGGATTACTATCCGGCGACCGATTTGCAGAAAATTCTCACCCGCTCGGCCAAAATCCTGAATGTGGAGGCTGAAGCTGCGGGTCTTGGAGAAATCGCCAGGCGCTCGCGCGGGACGCCCCGCATTGCCAACCGCTTGCTCAAGCGCTGTCGCGACTTCGTTCAAGTCGATGCGAAGCTTGCCCGTTTCGATGGAGTCGTCACAGATGAGGTCGCGGATTATGCCCTTAAAGCACTGGAGGTGGATGCGCACGGACTGGACGAAATGGACAAGCGCATTCTGATGACGATGATCGAAAAATATAAAGGCGGTCCAGTTGGTCTCAACACGCTTGCCGTTGCAGTCGGTGAAGAACCAGGCACGATTGAGGAAGTCTACGAGCCATATCTCATTCAGGAAGGTTTCCTCATGCGCACGCCGAGAGGACGGGAGGCCGGTGAGCTGACCTATAAACATTTTGGAATCCAGCGCGGAAAAAGCGTTCCTTCGCAAGAGCACCTTGATTTTCCCCGTTAGCTCCTCCTGATCATCTCTACTATGGCTCCGCACAGCTATCGGTCAAAACGCACCTTCATCGGCCAGCTTCCGAACGGAGCCGATTTGTATGAAAGTTTGACGAAGATTGTCCGGGAAGAGGATATCACCCTCGCACGCATCGTTGCCATCGGGGCAACGTCCCATGCCGTCGTGGCCTACTATGACCAGGACGCAAAGAAATACATGAACATGGAATTCACAGGGGGGATGGAAATACTCACATGCAGCGGCAACGTGAGTTTGCGCGATGGGAAGCCGTTTGTACACATTCACATACTGCTTGGCGACAGGCAGGGAAGGGTTTTCGGGGGACACGTCATGCCCGGCACGAAAGTATTTGCGTGCGAACTGTTCATAGATCAGTTCGAGGGAGAAGAATTGCAGCGATCGTTTGACGAACAAACGGGATTACATCTCTGGCAAAAAAGTTCGCGACTTGTTTGAAGAAATAATGTTCTGATAAGGAGTTGCCGATGCCGCTCGACAAAGACTTGCAATCGATTCAGGAAATGCGCGAGCTTGTGCAGAAAGCAAAGCAAGCGCAGTTGGAGTTTCGCGCATACGATCAGGTGCGCGTCGACCGCATCGTGAAAGCGATGGCGGATGCCGGGTACCATGCTGCAGAACGACTCGGAAAAATGGCTCATGAAGAGACCGGCTTCGGCAAGCCTGAAGACAAGACGAAGAAAAACGAGTTTGCCACCCGCCGCGTGTGGGAATCCATCAAAGATCTGAAAACGGTCGGCGTGATCAATGACGACCGCGAGAAAAAAATCGTCGAAATCGCGGAGCCTATGGGTGTTGTCTGCGCGCTCATCCCGTCCACCAACCCTACCTCCACAGTGATGTTTAAGGCCATCATCTCGGTAAAGGGGCGAAATGCGATTGTGGCAAGTCCGCATCCGCGGGCTGCAAAATGCACTTGCGAGGCAATGAATGTCTTGCGTGAGGCTGCTGAAGCAGTGGGCGCACCGCAAGGGTTGATGTCCTGCCTAACAAGTCCTACAATAGAAGCGACAAACGAATTGATGAGGCATAAATTGGTTTCACTCATTCTCGCTACCGGAAGCACGCCTATGGTGAAAACGGCGTACAGTGCCGGGAAACCTGCGTACGGTGTGGGGTCCGGAAACGTTCCTGCCTATATCGAGAAGAGTGCGAACGTCCGGAAGGCGGTTGCGGATATTGTCACCGGGAAAGTATTCGACCTCGGTGTCCTCTGTTCAACGGAAGCATCCGTGGTCGTCGACTCGGGGATAAACAATCTCGTTGTTGAAGAGTTCAAACGCCGCGATTGCTATTTTGTTGAAGGTGAAGATAAGGGGAACCTCGGTCGGTTGATGTTCGATCAGCGCGGTGCGATTAATCCCGAAATAGTTGGAAGGCCGGCAGCCTATATTGCACAAAAAGCCGGCATCTCCGTTCCTGCCGGGACGCAGGTGCTGGTAGCTGAACTTCAAGGCGTTGGGAAGGAATATCCACTTTCGCGCGAGAAACTCTCGCCGGTGCTTTCGTTCTACAGAGTTGAGAATTGGCGCGAGGGATGTGAACGGTGTATCGAGCTGCTGGAGTTCGGCGGCATCGGACACACCCTCGTGATCCACTCGACAGATGAAGACATCATCATGAAGTTCGCACTGGAGAAACCGGCGTTTCGCGTTCTTGTGAACACGCAGGCTGCCCTCGGTGCGGTCGGATACACGAATGAGCTGCTCCCTTCGATGACGCTCGGCCCCGGTACGTTCGGTGGTTCGATCATCTCCGACAATGTGTCTGCGAAGCACATGATCAACATCAAGCGACTCGCGTTCGAGACGCGCCCGATCAATCCTGTGGATACAGTTGAGGCCCCAGGTGTTAGACCTTCTGAACCAAAACCCGATATCAAACCTTCCATGAGTCATAATATTCCGACCGCAAAACCGACGCCTGTACCGGCGCGATCGTGGATGGATGAAATCGACGAGAGAATTCGGCTCAAGGCAGGGAATCTCCCAGTGCATAAGCCCGGACAACGCCCCGCGACAGAAAAAAAATCTGATACCCTCGGGAGCGGAATCTCCGAGGAAGAAGTTGAGCGCATCATCAAAGAGTTCTCGAAGCGGTAACAGCCCCAATGTCATTGCGGGGAGCGAAGCGGCGAAGCCTGCCCGCCAGAACGGCGTTGTCGGGCTGGCCCGCCCCCGAGAATCTGACAAGGCAGGCGCGCCTAAGTCCGAAGGACGACGGCGGCAGGTGGGCAATCTGATTTCGCGCAGAAGAATCGGATTTCATCGTCGTGACGCCTCTGGCGCCACTCCTCGAAATAACAATCGCGTGTTTGCTGCGCTGTTCAAGAAACTCCCCCGCTCCTTCTATCTTCGTCCTACCCTGGCTGTCGCTAAAGATCTTCTCGGCAAGTATTTCGTCCGAAGGATTGGTCGGAAACGCCTCATTGGAAAGATCGTCGAAGTCGAAGCCTACTGCGAACGCGACCCCGCCTCGCACTCATATCGCGGAGTGACCGAACGAAACAAAGTGATGTTCGAAGAGGGTGGACACCTTTATGTGTACTTTACCTATGGCAAGCATTTCTGCGCCAACGTCGTGACGCGGGAAGAGGGGGTTGGAGAGGCTGTGCTCATACGGGCCGTTGAGCCGGTCGTGGGTATCGGGGTGATGCAGCGGAACAGATGGAGAAAGAATCCAGACCAAGAATTGACTGACGGCCCGGCAAAGTTTTGTGAAGCGTTCGGAATTGATCGGAGCCACAATGGGATCGACTTGTGCGGTACGGAAATCTGGATCGCTGCATCACCCAGTCCGCATTACGTATTTCGCATTCAGCATTCAACGCGCGTCGGCATTCGCAGCGGCAGAGAGAAGAAGTGGAGGTTTTCCGTGAAGGGGAGCAGGTTCGTCTCTATATAAAACTTGATTGTTATCTCAACAGAATGAGTTTCTTCGTTTCTAAAAATTCCCCTGCCTCTAGCCGATAAAAATACATCCCACTTGCCAGCCCGCCTGCGGTCTGCCGGGCAACATTCCCCGCCTGCCCGCCGGAGTCCGCCTGCGGACCGAAGTCCTTCGGCGGACGTAGGTCCGAAGGGCGTAGGCGGGCATCCCACGTTACCTCAGTTGCATTTTATACAATATTTACTTAGAATAACATCAGGATGATCAACTACTCTTTTGATCCGAAGAACTTGGAGAACGCATGACTACCCTCACAGTCAAAGTCAATAAAGATTTACAGCGCAAGTACAGATTACGAAATAAAGAGATCGAGTTCGAAGAACTCCGTCGTCGTATCATTGCTGCAGAAGGAACCCAGTTTTTGCGGGCTGCAAATCGTGCTGCGGCACGCGTTGGTCTCGCTCAACTGACCGGCAGAGATATTGACAGAGAAGTCAGGGCGGCGCGGAATGGATCGCGTCGTCGTTGATACGAACGTTCTCGTTTCAGCCCTTATCGGCAAAGGCAATCCACGGAGAGTTCTTGAGGCCATCTTTTCGGGCAAAGTTTCTTTTGCCCTCAGTTCTTCAATTCTTGCCGAGTATGAAGCCGTCGTGCAACGTCCGAAATTCTCCCGGTATCCCGAATTCGTTCTATATGCATCCCCCACGCTAAGAAGTCTTCAAAGCATCGCACGCTTCACCGAACCTGATATTATTATTCGTGTCTGTCCCGACCCTGATGACGACAAGTTCCTTGTACTTGCTGTTGCTGTCCAGGCTCAATACCTTGTGACAGGCAACAAACGACATTTTCCACTCCGCAATTACAAAAGCACGCGAATCGTGTCGCCGGGGGAATTTGTGGCTTTGTTCAAATAACTGACTCCTTAATTACCGTAGCAAAATTAGCTTCTTCGTCTCAACAAAGTTTCCTGTAGTGAGCCGATAGAAATACACCCCGCTCGCAACACTTCCTGAGCCCCACTGCACGCTGTACCGACCGGGCCGCTTCACCTCATCGACGAGCGTAACGAGTTCCTGACCGAGAACGTTGTAGACTTTGAGCACGACTTTCGATTCCTTCGGCAATTCGAAGGTGATTGTTGTGCTCGGGTTGAAGGGGTTGGGGTAGTTTTGCAGCGGTCCTTAAGGGGTGGAAAGCTTATGAGTTGTTACATCAAGCGTAGTTTCGTCACTCTCGGATCAATGATCACCTCATCATTTTCGAAGTCAAGTTTCATCCGCCAAGCCTGCAAAGTTTTTGCGCCGATGATGACTTGCTCAGACAACTCCGGGATTAACATGAATTCGTCAGAGAATCGGTAGCCCTCAAGAAGGAAGTCAAGACTTGTCCGTTCAGTTGCAGAGAGCTGTTCTCCATCTTTTGCGGTCCCAAATATTTTGGGTTCCGGTAGTGCGTTCACGTGTTCTAACTGTCGCGCAAGTTCAGGGTTGATGCACGAGTAGCTTGCGCCACTATCGAAGAGAGCGAGGACTTTTTTCTTCCCCCTCGAACCCACAAGCTCAATATCTTTCTGAATGACAGCCATACGGCTTTTTTGCTCTTTCGATGGTTAATATACAAACGGAGAGATTGAAAAGCAAAAAGCCGATACCCAAGCCGTCGTTGACTTTGAGTATCGGCCTTTTTCCGATAATTAGGAGTCACAGCCGCTGTTTTTTGTAAGCGACTGGTGTCAGGAGAATCTTACCTCAGCAACATGAGTTTCTTCGTTTCTAAAAATTCCCCTGCCTCTAGCCGATAAAAATACATCCCGCTTGCAGCATCGCCGGCATCCCACTGCGTCGAGTATGTTCCAGCAGGCAATTCCTCAGAGAGTAGAATCGCTACCTGTCTCCCCAATGCATCAAACACTTTGAGTGATACATCTGATCTTAATGGAAGATTAAATGAAATGGTCGTGGTCGGGTTAAACGGATTGGGATAGTTGTGGCTCAGACTGAAGTGCGTGGGCAAGTCTGTTGCAATCATTTCAACAGACGTGATCATTTCCGACAAGGGTCGTTGCCAGACACCGCCATCGGTGCCTGCAAAGAGATTTGTCCCGCTTACAGCAAGAGAAAAGGCAACACTGTCTGTTAGACCTAAACTGACCGCAGTCCAATTTGTCCCGTTGTTGGCGGAAAGAAAGACACCCCCATCAGTGCCAGCAAAGAGACTTGTGCCACTAAAGGCAAAAGAGCGGAGACGGAGGTTGGTTAGTCCCGAGTTGACTGCTGTCCAATTTGTCCCGTTGTTGGTGGAAAGAAAGACGCCATCACGATAAGTGCCGGCAAAGAGATTTGAACCGTTGACAGCAAGAGGAATCACATCGAGGAATGTTAGTCCTGAGTTGACTGCAACCCAGGTTCCCCCGTTGTTGGTTGAACGAAAGACACCGCCGCCAGAGGTGCCTACAAAGAGAATCGTGTCATTGACAGCAAAAGAACGGGCAAGCTGGTTAGTCAGGCCTGAGTTGACAGCAGTCCAGCTTCCCCCGTTATTGGTGGAGCGAAAAACACCGCCATTAGTTGCTGCAAAGAGATCTGTCCCCTTGACGATAAGAGCGAAGACGCGATTGTTCGTAAGCCCCGAGTTGACTGCGGTCCAGCTTGTTCCGTTGTTGGTGGAAAGAAAGACTCCATCGCCGTCAGTACCTGCGAAGAGATTAGTCCCGATGATTGGAAGAGAATACACATCCGAGCTCGCTAAAGCTCGCCCTGGGCCAACCGCAATCCAGGTTGTTCCGTTGTTAGTGGAAAGAAAGACACCGCCGCCAGCAGTCCCAGCAAAGAGATTTGTTCCGCTCACAGTAAGAGAACGGACAATAAAACCGGATCGCGCCCATTGGGCTGGTAAATCGCTCACACTAAGCAGTACCAGCACGGAGTAAAACATCAGCTTATGCATCTTAGTGTCCTTTCCTAAAGATTGTGCAAGAATTAGTGAATTAGTGTTTGGGCATTGCAGCTAACGTCTGGCGGCGCAACGCAGTGGTTTTTGGTGCTAAGAAAAAAATTCCATAGCTCAAACTCGGATTACCAAACCGCACCAAAAACCATTGAGCGACCTCTTTAATTCTTATCAAATGCGGGAGCGTCGTTGCGCCGCCTGTTATGTGCCGTTTGCGCAAACCTGAGTATTGCGTCAATTAAGAACACCAACCACCGAGTTATGGAAGAAACGGCGACCACGCTGGAAACTTATCCTCTGCTGAATTATTCGTCAATCTCTGCTGATTTGTCCCATCTGAATTCATTACATAAATTTCATTATTTCCGTCCCTAGTGGAATTAAACGCAATCTTTGTCCCATCGGGTGACCAAGCTGGAGATCCGTCATCTGCCGAATTATTTGTTAGCCTTTGTTGATTCGTTCCATCCGAATTCATCACATAAATTTCATAGTTTCCATCTCTATTGGAATTAAAAGCAATTTTTGTCCCATCTGGCGACCAAGCCGGAGTAAAATCATATGCTGAATTATTTGTCAATCTCTGCTCACTTGTCCCATCTGAATTCATTACATAAATCTCCATATGAAACTGGTCGTCTCTATTGGATTGAAAAGCAATTTTTGTCCCGGCTGGTGACCACGCTGGAGTCTCATCCTGCGCTGAATTATTCGTCAATCTCTGCTGATTTGTCCCATCTGAATTCATTACATAGATTTCATTCAATGCCCCATCTCTATTGGATTGAAAAGCAATTTTTGTCCCGTCTGGTGACCACGCTGGCTCCGCATCGACCGCTGAATTATTCGTCAATCTCTGCTGATTTGTCCCATCTGAATTCATTACATAAATTTCATAATTCCCATCTCTATTGGATTGAAAAGCAATTCTTGTCCCGTCTAGTGACCACGCTGCAGCCTCATCCAGCGCTGAATTATTCGTCAATCTTTGCTGATTTGTCCCATCGGTGCTCATTACATAGATTTCTTCGTTTCCGTCGCGGTTTGAGTTGAATGCGATTTTCGTGTTGGCAATTGTGCTACTTGAGAATGTGATGCTATCAATTTGTGATAATTGGAAAGTCACAGTTGTCTGATCCCTCTTGTGAACAGTCATCGTTTGAGAAAATGCGAGTTCACACAGAAGCATTAGGAATGCTAAAGTGATTATAGTCTTCATTGTAGTTTCTCCTTTCTTAGGTCACTTGATGAACAACATTTTCTTGGCGAGAACAAAATTCTCGAAGGAAACTTGATACACGTACGCTCCGGTTGCAACAGTGTGCCCAGAGTTGTTTTTGCCATCCCAGACGACTTTGTGAGTTCCCGACCCTGCAAATGTGGTAACAAGCGTCTTCACAAGTTGTCCTGCCAAATTGAAAATCCTAATCTCGGCGTTCCCAGACCTCGGAACTTGAAATTCAATCGTTGTACTCGGATTGAATGGATTGGGATAATTTTGAAGGAGAGTGAAGGTCCTGATGACATCGGCCAACTTTCCGTCGCCCACAGTGGTGACGCCTGAGAAGGTGAGCTTCTGAATGTCCTGAACGGCAATTGAGGTAGTACCTCCTCCTCTTAGTCGGACATTCATATAGTACGTTTGTGCGTGAACAACGCACGAACCCAATATGAAGAGAAGCAATGTTCTTTTCATATAGACTCCTTTCCTAATACTGGGGCTGATTGAAACTTTGATTCGCTCCGATTCCCCCAAGTGCGTGGGGGGTTGGTAGACCGGTTGGCTACCCGAGAGAGCGTCTCCACGAGCCTCCGTCAGCCACCTTTGTGTATACTATTTACACGGTCGGGTGCGCTTGCGGAAAATTTTCGAAAAAATTTTGGTACTCCTCTTACACAAACCGCTGTTTGAGTGAGCTGCAATAACGCGGTTTTTTTGACGTAAAGGAGTCCTTATTCGCGTTGATTCGTGGTTTGCCTACATTTTTGAGGGACAGCTTGAATTTCGTCCTGAATGTCTTATGGTGCAGAACGATTTCTTAGAGAATTGTCTTGGAGAGAGAAATGCGACACTTGATTTTGACAGGGTGGTTCAATATCATACGTGCACATGAACGTCAAAAGGCAGGTTGAGTATTGGTCGAAGACGGCGACTGATGATTTGGAAACGGCTCAAATCATTTACAATGCCGGCAAGAATTATCATCATTGTCTTTTCTTTTGCCACCTCGTTTTGGAGAAGGGTTTAAAGGCGAATGTTGCGAAAGCCACAGCAAAGATACCGCCGAGAATCCATAACTTGATTCTGCTTGCCGAGAAAGCGAAACTTGAGCTTAGTGATGAGCAAACAGATCTCCTTACGCTGATGAACACGTTTAACATTGAGGGACGATATCCGGACATGCAGTATCAAATCTACAAATCTGCAACCAAAAGTTTGACGAAGAAGCTCTTGAACAAAACGAAGGAACAATTCAAATGGATGGAAAAACTCGCAAAGTCATAAGAATTGCAAAACGATATATCCTGGAATTACAGAAGAACGGGATTAGAGTTTCAAGAGCATTTCTATACGGTTCGTACGCGACAGGCAAGGCGCACCGAGACAGCGACATCGATATTGTTGTTGTCTCTCCACAGTTTTCTGGTGTTCGATTTATGGACAGCTATAAAATTGCTCGATACTGTCGGAACGTGGACCTGCGGATTTCTCCGCTGGCGTACCATCCGAAGAATTTCACAAAAGATGACATCATCCCGTACGAGGCGGTGACGCACGGGATACGCATTGCGTAGGCGGACCGATGATTCCTTTAACTTCGAGCGGCAAAGTCGTCCTCCTACAGTCGATGAATGTTGGGCGGCAAGTTGAGTCGTGGGAGAGAGGTTTTGATCACTTCCCAATCCAGTTAGGCAACGTGCGAAGCTCGTCCGCGTGTCAGAACCTTGCCGAATATACCAAAGTTTCTGGAAGGGGCCGTTGGGGTCGATCTCATTCGTTGACCATGCAATGCAGTGTTAAGGTTGCATCGTATTCCTGATTGTTAAGCAAGTATATTTGATGTGACCCCCTTGATCCGTTAAACAGTCATATCAGGAAGAGATTGCGGATTGGAAACAAAAAAAGCCGAACTGCACGTGCGTTTTGCAATTCGGCTTACTCTGAAATGCGCTTGGCCGGTTTAGGGATTTACTTTTTCAATGAGACCCTTCGTAATCTTGAGGGCGTCTTTTACCATATTGACATCATCAAGAAGTCCCCGGTAGTACCCAGCGATATGAAGCGCCTTATACAGTTTCTCGAACTCTCTTGTGAGCTTTCCGTTATAAGGAGCAAGATACTTCCGGATGGCATCCCCGTAACTCTCAACAGATTGAGGCAGGTCTTTTTCAGCGACTCCTCTCTTGAGCAAATACGCGTCGATAGCCTTTAACACTGCAAGATATGCCGTTCCACATGCTTCCTGGACATATTTCATGTCAGTGTAGGTGTCGTCTTCAACAGGAGACTTGCTGAGTAGCTCCCGGGCATTTTCCAGCCCGATATCCCCGCCTGAACGCCAAAGGCGGGCAGGGGTCTGGTGGGCAAGACATTTCTGCGCTTCTTGCATGCTTGGGTATACCAAAACGCCAGTAAAAAAATCAAACCACTTACGGGAGGTTTTGCCTCTGAAGATAGAGCCTGTTCGCCGTCAGCTCGTTTACGAATTTCTCTCCTCTTCGAGGTCGTAGACCGTTCCAAAACTTGATTATCGATTCAAAAATCGCTACTTTGTTACCAAAAATTATCTGCATCTAAAAGATCAATAGATGGAAAAGACATACACAGCCGTTATCAAGAAAGTCAAGGGTTGGTACGTAGGATTTGTCGAAGAACTGCCTGGCGCCAACACGCAGGGAAAAACGCTCAAAGAGGTGCGAGAAAACCTTCGTGAAGCAATCGAACTCATTTTACAGTCTAACCGTGAGCTGACGATAAGAGAGTTCCGGGGAAAAAGGAGCATCCGAGAAAAGATCGCCGTTGATCTCGGATGAAACGCCGCGAGGTTCTTCGCCATCTGGAACAGCAAGGGTGCAAATTCCTCCGGGAAGGCAGTCGCCACACGGTCTATTACAACCCCAAGAACAGAAAACTATCCACAATTCCTCGCCATAGAGAAATCATTGATGAGCTTGTGAAGAAGATTTGCAGAGACTTAGATATCCATTCTCCGTTTTTGAGATAGATACTTCAGAATCACGGTAGCCGTTTGGCAGCAAGATAATATTTGTTCCTCACCGGCTCCTTTACAAACTTCTCCCCATCCCAGTAGCGCACGGACTTCTTCAGGTTCTCGTAGTAGGCGGCGTTGAGTTCTTCCTTGATAAACCCCTGCCGCCGCGCCTTTTCGAAGCTAACCTCGAGCGGATCGTTTGCGACAACATAATTGACTCGCATATGGTCGCCAAACCCATAGACGAAACCGCCATCGTATTCGTCACGATTTGTCTCTATTGTGGTAGCTGTTATCCCTCCCCCCTGAGATACAGCAATATTTTTTATCCTACCGTAAGGAAGCTCACTCAGCACATTCGAAAAGCTCGAACGGGGAAGCAGCAGGTAGTACTTCTCCGTCCCTTTTCCTGCCTCAGTAGGAAATACCTCTGGTATTGTTGGCCCTGCGCCCTGCACATGGAGGGGATCAAGCACTGCAATGGCGGTAGCCTTCAGGTAGTTGTTGACTCCAGCCAAAACTAATTCCTTAATCCCGTCACTCTCGACGTCTGCTTCCAGAGCGTAGGTCCATTGCCCTGCGTGCCAGTAGGAGTGAAGTTCCTTGCCTGTGCGGGTATCGAGTTCCATGATCTTGCACGGCCAGGATGGGGAGGGGGTGGCTGTGACGAAAAGCTGTACTGGCTCTGACGGTGTGCGCCGTATGGGGAGGAATCTTTGGACTTGCCAATTGGGATTCTTCGAGAAATCTATCGCGCCGAACCTCATTCCACCACTCATGCCGTGTTTCCATCGCAGACTTCCGTCGCCGTTAAAGCAATACAGCGTGTCGGGGGCAAAGTCGTATGGCTTCAGGTATGAACTGAGGTCCCCCGCCTGATTATTTGTTACAAGAATCTCGTTTTGGCTGTCTCCGTCGATATCAAAAACCCGAATGAACCTAGGGTTGCCTTCATCGATGTCTGGATTGAATTTACTCGAATCATCCGGCATTCCCCGTGCGTTCTTCGTCCAGAGAACTTCATCGTCCTTGTTGTAAACATACAGCACCTGACGCAGTACTTTGTGGTAAGTCGGATTTGTGTCTTTGCTGGGCTGTACGGCAAAAAAAGTCGCAACAAGAGCCGCCGCGGCAAGGGAGAATCCAGTAGCGGATCGGACGGGGTGGAGATAGATATAGCGAGCAAACCGCTGCATCATAGGTCTTCTGTACGGCTCGATGATCTCAGCATAAGCATCTACGATGCTCAGTTCCTTACCATGCCGTTCTGGCGTACGCTCCGGGATTGCGAAACGTTTACGGGCCATAAGTCGTTCGGCCAATGCCTTATCGCGTTCTGATGGCGACGAACCCATCTCACTTCGCACCTGCTGATAAAAGGCGCGAAGTTTCCTGGCGTACTCCCGACACAATGTGCACTCCCGCAGATGGACCTCCATCTTAGCCACCTCATCAGCGGGAACGTCGTCAGGGAATATCAGGTATTGTTCGAGTTTCGTTTCAGGAATATGTTCGAGCATTCTAATCTTATTATTTCAACGTCCAAAGCATTTTGCATAAATTGACATCTGAATTATTCTCACTTGTCATATTGAGCAAAGCCCTGCCTGCACCGAATGTGTTCCTTCGGAGCCGCCAGGCAGGGAAACATCTCGTTCTTCAGTTCATTTCAGACCGCGTTTTTCTAAGTATCTCAATCTTCATAATTCCTTCATCAGCCGAGCCGTGAATTCCTGCCGCGCTATTTTAAGCAGATATTCCATCTTCCGGTCCCAATGTTCTTTCATATTCATCCTTGTCGAGAGGGAAGCGCTTTTCTAAGTGCTTGTAGAGCGAACTATCCGACTCACCCGCATAGCACCAGTCCCACAGAAGATCGTGAAACGCCCCGTACATGGCCTCTGCCTGTTTTCTGTCAATCTTTCCCCGAACGAGATAGGTGAACAGAATTTTTTCCTTCAATGCCAATTCAACGTCCACACGTAATTGTTCGATCTCGAACTCAGCCAATCCATCGACTTGCGGTACGTATTCTTGGGTGTATATTTCCGATTCGGATCGGAAGATTTTTTTGAGCATTTGTACCACATCAATGAGCGGGATCGACCGCCTGTACGTGGATTGCTCCAGGAGGACCTCATTCAGGACTCCAAGTAGGTGCGGAATTGCGCGATGCTGGCCCACACGAACGAGAAACTGTCGCTCAAGGATTTCCAGCGGGAATGTGTCGAGGTGGTTGAGCGTTTCAGCTGTTTTAGGTGTGAGGACAATACCACGGAAGCCACGCTCAACCGAAAACAGGGATGAGTGCTTGAGACAATCACGCAGATTCCGGTGTATCTTCGCGCCTGCAGGATCATTCTGGACGTAGAGGCGAGCAAGTCCGGCATCGGCAACTTTTGTGATGAAGCTTTTGAAGGCAAGAAAAATATGCGAATCGGGAAGAGCGTCGGGGTCTCCTCTGAGGGATGAAGCAAAGTTTTCCATGTGAGGGAAATGGTCATTGTCGTCGCGGGCAAAAACGTCGGCGATGCAATCGTAAGCGAGATCGGTAACCGTGAGTCCCATGGCCGAGCAAAGTTTTGCTGCAGCGGGACGGAAATGACGGAGATACGATTCCGCGATCAAGCGTGATATCTGGACGAGCTCGGAGAGCTCACTTTCCGAAATGTTGCCTTCCAGAAGTCTCAGAAGATGTGCTTTCAGCGTCCGGATGCGATGGGCTGTCCCCTGTTCCATCGAAGTAGCGATGCTTTTCCCATTGGATAGTGCCGTAAAGTTGCCGAAATCGCCGGAAAGTTCAAATGGCGTTAACTAGGTTATCTCATCAGTATTGTTGACTGCGTCAATCGTAGGTTGAAGATTCAGCTCCTGTTGCAAGAATTTCCCTGTGTACGATTTCTTCTGTCTTGCTACGTCTTCCGGCGTGCCTTCAGCTACGATGTATCCACCCTCGTCACCGCCTTCAGGACCGAGATCGATGACCCAGTCGGCCGTCTTGATGACGTCCATGTTATGCTCGATCACGATCACGGTGTTGCCCTTGTCCACAAGCTTGCCGAGTACGGAGAGTAACATGCGGATATCTTCGAAGTGTAATCCGGTCGTCGGCTCGTCGAGGATGTAGAGAGTATTTCCTGTCCCCACCTTTGAGAGCTCCGTAGCGAGTTTTACCCGCTGTGCCTCACCGCCCGAAAGCGTCGTTGCCTGCTGGCCGAGCCGGATGTAGCCTAATCCAACATCGTGAAGAGTCTGAAGTTTTCGCTGCAAGCCGGGCATCTCGCTGAAAAAGTCAACAGCTTCCTCAACAGTCATCTCCAGCACGTCAGAAATCGATTTACCTTTGTAGGGAACTTCAAGTGTCTCGCGGCTGTATCGTTTGCCTTTGCAGACGGCGCACAAGACGTATACATCGGGCAAGAAATTCATTTCTATCTTTTTCATGCCCCCCCCTTCACACTCTTCGCATCGTCCGGATATCACGTTGAAGCTGAACCGGCCGGGCCTGTAGCCTCGGATTTTCGCTTCGGGAAGCTGGGCGTACAAATCTCGAATGAAGGAGAAGAGGCCCGTGTACGTCGCAGGATTCGAACGTGGTGTTCTGCCAATCGGCGACTGGTCGATTTCAATGACTTTGTCGACGTACGGGATTCCTTTGATTGAGGAGTGGCGGAGCGGCACATCTTTTGACCGATAAATCTTTCGTGAAAGGATGGGGTAGAGCGTCTCGGAGATGAGGGACGACTTACCCGAACCGCTGACGCCGGTAACGCAGATGAATTTGCCGAGGGGAATGGTGACATCGATGTTTTTCAGATTATTCCCCTTGCAGCCCTGGAGGAGGATCGCCTGGCCGTTTCCTTTGCGTCGCGTTGCCGGAATTTCGATTGTGCGTTTTCCAAAGAGATACAATGCCGTGTATGAAGTTCCATCAAATCCGTTTCCAGAAATTCTCAGTTTTGCATTTTTCATTTGTAATTGATCCGGTTTCCCCTCCGTTACCACGTAACCCCCCTGCTCGCCCGCGCCGGGTCCGAGATCGATGACGTGGTCGGCGCTCCGAATCATTTCTTTGTCGTGCTCCACCACCATCACCGTATTGCCAAGATCGCGAAGTTCTTTGAGGGAAACGATGAGCTTCAGATTATCGCGCTGATGAAGTCCGATACTCGGTTCATCGAGGATGTACATCACTCCGACAAGCTGCGAGCCAATTTGCGTTGCAAGACGAATGCGCTGTCCTTCGCCGCCGGAAAGTGTCCGAGCCGGGCGGTCGAGGGTGAGGTAGTCGAGCCCGACGTCCAGCATAAAGTCCAATCGCTGCATGATTTCTTTGAGGATCAGACGAGCGATCTCCATTTGCCGTTCGGTGAGTTTCAGGTTTTCGAAGAACCCGCGGGCATCTTTCAAGGACTTCTGCACAACATCGTGAATGTTGAGGGTGCGCTTACTTGCAGAATCCGTTATTTTGATGGCCAGACTCTCCTTCTTCAATTTACCGCCGCTGCAGACTTCGCACGGCAGCGCACTCATGAACGATTCCACCCACTCACGCACTCCTGCTGATGTCGTTTCCTCGTAGTAATGCTTCAACGTCTCCAGGATGCCGCTGAAACGGTGCTTATAGGTGACTGTGCGGCCGCTGGAAGACGTGTAGGGGATTTCAAACTTTTCCTTCCCGGATCCGTTAAGCAGAATGTCTCGAATATTCTTGCCGAGCTTTCTGATCGGCGCATCGAAATCGATCTTGTAGGTTTTTGAAACGGCCCGGATTTGGCTCCAGAGCCATGTTGAATGGGGCTTACCGAGGGGCATTAGTCCTCCTTGATTGAGCGACAAGGAGTCGTCTGGAATCATGAGGCTGACATCGAATTCTTTGCGTTCGCCCAGCCCATCGCATGTCGAGCAGGCCCCGTACGGCGAGTTAAAGGAAAACGAGTTTGGTGCGGGTTCCTCGTAACTGATTCCGCAGTTGCTGCAGGCGAGATGCTTGCTGAACAGGTGGTCTTTGGTGCCGTCGTTTACGATGAGCACGCCGGACCCGAAGGACAATGCCACTTCCACGGAATCCGCAATGCGTGAGCGGATGTCCGATTTAACGGAGAGGCGGTCTACGATGATTTCGATATCATGGATTTTGTACCGATGGGCCTGCATCCCCTTGGAAATTTCCTTCACCTCTCCATCCAGGCGGACACGCAGGAATCCATCCTTGAGGATTTTCTCAAAGAGCTCTCGGTAGTGGCCTTTACGGCCCCGAACGACCGGCGCAAGAATCTGGATCTTTGTTCCTGCCGGGAAATCCACGATTCTGTCGATGATCTGGTCCTCGCTCTGTCGTTCAACCTTCCGGCCGCAGTTTGTGCAGTACTGAGTTCCGATGCGGGCAAAAAGAAGACGGAGGTAGTCGTAGATTTCGGTGACGGTTCCGACGGTGGAGCGGGGATTGTGGGAGATGGTCTTCTGCTCGATGGAGATCGAGGGGCTTAAGCCATCGATATGATCGACGTCGGGACGCTCGAGTTGTCCGACGAACTGACGCGAATAGGCCGAGAGGGTTTCCATGTACCGGCGCTGACCTTCGGCGTAGATCGTATCAAAGGCGAGGCTCGATTTGCCCGAGCCGGATAGGCCCGTGAGCACAATGAGCTTATCACGCGGCATCTCCACATCGATGTTCTTCAGATTGTGGACCCGCGCGCCCTTGACGACCAGCCTGCCAGCGGCTCGCCCGAGCGACTCGGTCGAGCGGGTCTGGCGGGTGAAATTGTTATTGTCGGATTCTGACATTGAGACTAATTGACGAATTGTCTGTACACTTCCTCAGACCGCTCCGCAATCATTTTCCAGCTAAATTTCACCGTTGCAGTTTTGTACGATTCCTTTCCGAATCTCTTGCGCTTTTCAGGATGTTCAACAAGTTCATTGATGATATTCGCTAAAGTGTCTACGTCGCCGTAGTCTACAAGACGTCCATTGACACCGTCTTTGATAACTTCCGGCAACCCCCCCACAGTTGTTGCGATCACCGCCTTTCTGAGGGCGAGGGCGGTGAACAGTGCGCCGCTCTGGTAAATGTCTTTGTACGGGAAAACAACAATGTCCGCAGCGTGATAATACAACAACAACTCGCTCACGGGAAGAAGATCCGATCTTGCTGACACATTGTTGGAAGGTATGAGAAGCTGTTGCAGTCGCGCGGATATCTTTTTTCGATATGCGACGTCCCCACCTCCTACCAGCAACAATAACGCATCGGGGTGCCGGACAAGGACTTGTGGAAAGGCTTCGAGCAAAAACTCGACACCTTTGTGAGCCTTGAAAAATCCCTGGAAAAGAACCATCGGCCTGGAAGCTGGAAGCCCTAAGTGCATCCGGGCTTGAACTTGAGAAGTTTTTTCTTTGTCGTGGAAAAAGGGTCCGTGAGGGATTTTGACGGCCTTCGAGGAAAATTTTGGGAAATGTTTTTCGAAAAGTTTCTTTCCGTACTCCGATGTCAGGATGACCCGATCGAATATCGCATAGATGCTCCTCAGATGTCGCGTCACTGTATGGTTGCCGCCGGGTGGAAAAACGTTGTGCGCTGTGAACACCGCAGGTTTCCCGAGCAACTTGAGAATCTTCCAAAAGAATAGTTCAATGCTTGCGATGGGGTGCGGAGAGAGCCATTGAACGTGAATGACATCACCTCGAAATGCCGTAGACATCATACGAGGGAAATCGAGCATGAGGAGTTCGCTATATTTAAGAAATCTTGTGACAAGCGAATTTCCGGGCAGAATGGCTTTGGAAATGCGTGCCAATCTTTGAATGCGGAATTTTCTGTTGTCGAAATAACCGGGAAGAAAATCCGGTTCTCGTGTCCACAAATCAATCTGAAGTCCTCTCTCCGCAAGCGCAGTGCAATAGTATTGATCGTAGAACGGGGTAAGGCCCTGGGGATCGACGATGATGATTCTTAGTGGATGCTTCATATCACATGTCGATCGTTTTCAGGATGTGGACGCGCGCGCTTGACGATGAGCTTTGGGCATCCTCCGAAGGAGTCCTACCGGACGCGGCTCTGGCAGTTGTAGTCCATGCAAGCCAATTCACCCCATCCTCTTCCTCTTGCTCAGATACTCGAAAAGCGCCACGTCAAAAGGCGTCGCCGTATCAAGCAGCACGTAATCGATGTTGTTCTCGCGGCATTCTTTCTTGTAATGCTCTATGAATTTGCGCACATCTTCCTGGTAAGCTCTCTGTATGTGGTAAGGCTGCGTCGTTAGTTTTTCTTCCGTTTCCATGTCCTTGAAAATAGCACCTGCGCCGAACGCAAAACTTCGTTCAAGCGGATCCAGCACCTGCATGACGATGACCTCGTTCTTCCTGTGGCGGAAATGCTTGAACGCTGACGTGACTTCATGAGGTTTGTCGAACAGGTCGCTGAGAATGACGATCAGCCCGCGCCGTTTGATGCGCTCTGCAATTTCGTGCAGCGAATCGGCTGTGCCGGTTTTCCTGCTGGCTTCGAGAAGTTCCAGGTACTTCAGGATTTGCTTGAGATACGATTTCGTCGCGTGCGGCGGCATGTATGTGCGGATTTTCTCGTCGAAGACCGTCAGCCCGACCGCATCGCGCTGCTGAACCATCAGGTATGCCAGAGCCGCGGCGATGTAGGAAGCATACTCTAGCTTTGTCATCCGTCCGTCGGATGGGTATGCCATCGACCTGCTTGCGTCAAGAATAACGTATGACTTGAGATTCGTTTCTTCTTCGAACTCCTTGATATAGTACCGATCTGTTCTGCCGTAGATCTTCCAATCGATGTGTTTGATCTCGTCGCCCGCCATGTACTGGCGGTGCTCGGCGAATTCCACGCTGAAGCCGTGGTACGGGCTTTTGTGCAGCCCCGTTATGAACCCTTCCACCACGAGCCTTGCAACAAGCTCCATGTTGGCGAGCCTCGCGACGACTTCGGGCTTCAGGTACTTCCGATAGTCTTCCCCGTTTTCGACGGGGTTGTGGACAAGGACGGCAGTCATTTCTTCTTTTTCCTGGCCGATGCAGTTCGATCAGCAACTTTCTGACGAGGTTGTTCTTTTGCAGTTACCTCAGGTTTGAGCAGTTCATCGGGATTTTTTCCCAGCGTTTCCAGCTCAAACTTTGCGGAAGCCGCCATCTCATGACCCGGATAGAGCGCGAGGAATTGTTCGTAGACTGCCTTTGCACTGTCGTACTGGTGAAGCTCGTTATTGTAGATGAAGCCAATCGAAAATAGCGCTGTGGAGGCGCGAACCGAATCGGGAAAAAGCTCTCGGTATTTGCAATACGCTGAGATCGCTTTTTGAAAATCATGGAGATCAACACTGTACACCCTGGCGATGAAGAAGCGTGCGGCTTCGGCGTGATTGCCCCCAGGGAAGCGCTCGACGAGTTCTTGCAGTTTCTCCAGCGCCTCTTGAGCGTTATTCTGCTGATATGCCGTCTGTGCGGTCTGAAACAGCTCCTCCTCATTGAGGCGGCTGCATGATGAGACGATAAAAGCGCACGTCACAACAAACAATGTTAATCTCATAGGAGTCCTTTTTGTTAAATTTTTTTCAACAAAACCCCAACAAAGAAACCGGTGGGCATGGCTGAACTATCCGTCAATATACCCAAGAAACCCGAGCATAGCAAAGGCGAGGACCATCGTAACTCAAGAATAGCTTGGTGGGATAGGCATATCCCCCCAACAATCAAAAGCAGAGAGAGCGGAATTCCGTGAGGTGGAACCCGCCTGTAAGTAAAAGTCAGGCATCAATGTCTGCACCAAATTAGCACACTACCCGAAAGCGGCCGAGAGAAATTCTACCTCGGAGGCTATGGGTCTCATCGACGAAGAAGCCTTCTTCGGGAACAACGCAAGGCGGGATTATGCTGGTTTCACTTCTTCCTTCTCAACTTCGGCGAGAACGGCATTGATAATATCACTCACGCGGCATGCTACAGGTTCGCTCAGCCTCATCGAAGGCCGCTCCCTGTCGAGCGGAACAATTCCATAAACAACCACTTCTGGCGGTTGAGGAAGAGTAGTGATGTGGTACAGCAGCTCTCGTATCCCGCCTTGGTGAGCGGAGAATGGGGAATCTGATCGGAGGAACAGCTCATCGGGTGTCAGGCGAAAAACAGCACCGGGGTCGGCATCCAGCATCATGCAATCAACGATGATCACCTTCGTCTTCCCGCGGACGTGATCGATCAGTTCGAACCCTCCTGTTCCACCGTCGACTACTTCAATGCATGGAGGGAGATCCATCTGCTTAAGCCGCTGCACAACGTGGACACCGACTCCTTCATCTGAAAGAAGGATATTTCCAACGCCGAGGATGAGTACTTGCTTCTCGTTCATGTGGATCTTCAGTCACACAAGCCGGAATTCCTTGACGGACTTACCAGCCTCTAGAATGTGAACGGCACAGGCAATGCACGGATCAAATGAACGGACAATGCGCGCCAGCGCGAAGGGATTTTCCGTATCCTCCACAGTGGTCCCGATCATTGCTTGTTCAAGCGGCCCGGGCAGACCTTTATCGTCCTTGGGCGAAGCGTTCCAGGTGGTCGGCACGACCGCTTGGTAGCGGCCAATGGTTCCGTTTCTGATCTCGATCCAGTGTCCGAGTGCGCCTCGCGCCGCACACCAGAGCCCCATCCCTTCCGCCGAGTTTGGAATCTTGTGTTCGGTGCATCCCGGCTCATCCAGTTTCACCTGCATGATCATGTCTGAAAGCTCCTCGGCGACAATCTTACACTCAATCGCACGCGCGAGATGTCTCCCCATTACTGAATACAGCCCCTCCGGATCTACCTGTAGCTTTCCCAGGGTATCGTTTACAAGACGCACGACTTTCGGATTTGATTTCGTTTTATACGCCATCGCTATGCGCGCCAGCGGTCCGACTTCGTACACCTGTCCATCGTACCTCGGCGCTTTCAACCAGCTATAGGCCCCTGGTTTGGTTGGGTTCGGAACTGTTTCACCCTTGCCCGGGTAGAGGTGGCTTCGCGAATCGTACCACGATGATTTTACATCTTCAGTGATCTTCTTCGGATCGACCGGTGCGAACTTTTTGTTCATCATACATCCCATCGGGAAGAAACGCCTCCGTTTCGTCACGTCGGGTTCGGCATCAAGATCGAACAGTCCGCATGAAAGAAGATTCTTGCAGCCAGTCCCAATCTGGAAATAATCACGATAGATTTCGGCAACAGTCATCACGTCCGGTAAGTAAACTTCGTTGACGAACTCGGTAAGCTCCTTCAGTCTCCAGTGCGAAGTGGTGATGTTATCGAGTCGCGGAATAATGCTGACGCCTCCAGGAACAATCGCCGCAGCATGGGGCATCTTGCCTGCCCATATCGCGCACAGCTCATGCGCCTTCAACCGGATTTGATACGCCTGGATGTAGTGGCTCACGAGCGAATCATGGACTGTCTTCGGGACGCGGTAGTCCGATTCATAGCGTGGGATGAAGGGCGGCACATCCGGTCCACGGAAGTAATCGAGAGAGGCGAGATGGTAGAAATGGAGAATGTGCGATTGAATATAGTTCGCCCCTTGCATGATGTTTCGTATGATGCGACCGTTGTTTGGCGGCATGATGCCGAATGCATTCTCCAGCGCTTCTGCCGATGCAATGGCATGCGGGATGGGGCAGACCCCGCAAAACCGCTGCGTGATCTGTACGGCATCGAGCGGGTTCCGGCCAATGAGGATCTGCTCAAACCCGCGATACAACGTTCCTTCCGACCTGGCTTCAACGACGCGGTTGTTGTCAACTGTTGCTTCGATTTTCAGGTGACCCTCGATGCGGGTCATCGGGTCGATGACGATGTGAGTTCGAACCTTTTCCATCGTTCACCTCCTCTGATAAATTGGTGAATGAGCGTCGGGGAATCCCTTTTCGGTACAGCCAATACACGGCGCACCCGCGCCTATGCACCAGTTGACGCTGCCGTTCCAGAGACGGACGGGACAATCGGCATTTGTGAACGGGCCTTTGCAACCAAGCTCCAGTAAGCAACCTTCTTCGCCGAACTTCGTTGCGAACACCCCTTCATCAAGGTAGTCCCGGTTGATGCATCGGTTGTGGACCGATCGACCGAAAAAGAGTTTCAAGCGACCCTGGTCATCCATTTCATTCGGCTTCGGCAATCCGTACAACAGAATCTTGGCAATGGTGCCGATGAACCAGTCCGGATGGCACGGACATCCCGGGATGTTGATAACCGGCGTTGTAATGTTCAGCATCTGGAAAACATCAGCGACCCCCTTGCTGGCAGTCGGATTTGGCGCCGCTGCCGGAAGTCCTCCGTAAGCTGCACACGTGCCAACCGTGAGTACAGCCATCGCATTGCGCCCGAAGAGATCAGTCCATTCAAGCATTGTGATGGGCTTTTCTTTACGTTCGCCAATCGAGCCATAGAGGCCGTTCTGCCTGGTTGGGATCGCACCCTCGACCACGAGCACATAACGTCCTTTGTATTTCTCTGCGGATGTTCGTGCCGTCTCGATGGAGAGTTGGCCGGTGGCGGCCATCAGCGTGCCGTGATAGGTAGGAATCAGTTGATGGCCGGGAAGAACTTGTTCGAGGATCAAATTCTTGATGCTCGGATGGATTGTATTGATAACCGAAACCGAGCAACCACTGCAGGTGGATGCCTGCAGCCAGATGATGGGGCATTCCTTCACGGCCTCCTGAATCGCCGCGGCAAGCCTCGGGAGGAACTCGTCGAGCGTTGCAGCAGCCCACGGGGCTGCAACGGCCCATCTGAGGAAATCCCGCCTTGGTATTTTATGATTGAGTGCCATAAGGCTCCTCCTTGTTCAAAAGTTGAACACAATGGCGCCTGTAAGTGTAAAGAAACTCTACAGCAATTGAAATATTCAACGGTTGAATTTGCATACACCTCTCCCCTCAGTACGAAGAAGGCAAATTTCCGTATCAGAACTCCCTATATGTAGTCGACCGTACTTGCCTACTCGTATTTGTTCCGCAATTTCTGTGCCGGAGGGGGTGTTGCGTGGTGGTTTGGTGGGTGGAAATCTCCTTGATTCGGAAACCGTGGCTCAGAAACAGTAAGCCACAAAGACACGAAAGTTTATCAAGAGAGAATTCAGAAAAAGATTTTCTTATGTGTTTCTGCTATCCTCTCTACGGAGGGCATTCTTTCTTCACGAAAACCGCAACAAAAAATCCATCTGTATCATGTTTATGGGGGAGCAACTTTAGATATCGAGAATGTCTATCGAACGCGAATCCTAACTGAGAAAGCATTGCTGTTGGAAGCGATGGAGTGAATTCCTGATGCCTTGAAAGTAATCCTTCAACCACCTCTTCATTTTCTTTTCGGAACAAGGAGCAGGTCGAATACACGAGTTTTCCGCCCGGAGCGACGCAGCTTGAGTAATCCTCGAGAATCTTTGACTGAATTTCCGCGTAATGTTGAACGAGAGATTCGGTCAGACTCCATTTTATCCACGGATTGCGGCGAATAGTTCCCACACCGCTGCAGGGCGCATCAAGAAGAACGAGGTCGGCTTTATTTTTCAAGTTGTCGATATGACCCTCTGATTGAGTAGTAATTATAGTTGTGCCACTTCGGCGTGCCCGGGTTTCCAATTCCCGGAGGCGTTTCGGTTCGACGTCGAAGG
>Ga0247727_10005924_pt1 | contig 24328 bp, 23 predicted proteins | sample WisWelCaveWW1625_FD_202498 | JGI IMG/M metagenome (GOLD analysis project Ga0247727, IMG submission 202498) | Biofilm microbial communities from Wishing Well Cave, Virginia, United States - WW16-25 | ecosystem: Environmental > Aquatic > Deep subsurface > Groundwater > Cave microbial mat | place... | reverse complement strand
AAGGTCGAGATACAGCCTCTCACAAAGCGGGAACAGGAAGTCTTCCAGGCTTTGTATATCGTCGGAGAAAGCATCCCGTACGTGAGCTACAAGCAGCTCGCCAGGAAGCTCGGGATCTCAGACGCGCTCATCTCAGGTTTCGTCACGAATCTCATCGAAAAAGGTGTCCCGATCGTTAAAAAATACGACGATGGACAGGCCTTTGTCCAGCTGGACCCAAGATTCAGGCAGAAGCAGGCGAAAGAGGTCGTTATTGGCCTGAATTCCCTTCTGTCACACTGGATTCAGGAACCTGCTCTTCAGAAGCCCCAGCTTTGAGTTTTCCTTCGGAATCGCTTTGCGATTCCGATGGACCATCAAAAAACCCGCGGGTTTTTTTGAGGTTTTCCCGCTTTATCTCGTTCTGCAGGTGCTCGATGAGCTTGAACGAATCCTCAAGATGTGTTTTTATCGTCGATTCTGCCTTGCGGAACGCTCCTTCTATATTCGTGCCGTTAAGCTCATAGCCGATCACGACCCTGCCTGCGTTCACAAAGCTGGTTTTCTTGAGGATATTCAGGTCAAGCCAGCGGTGCAAGTACTCGTACATTGTCTGGCGCTTGATGCCTGCGAAGCTGCCCATATCCTCGACAGGCATGACTGCCAGCTCTGGCTTCTTCTCCTTGTTCGCTGCTTTTTTCCTCTCAGAAAGCTCTAGAAGCAGCTTGTGCATCTGGGCATTGCCGTCTTTTTTCCTCGGCAACAGCCCAAACCTGGCGAGCAGTGTCTTTGCGATATCCTCAGGAACTGCCTGCTCAGGCGCCTCTTTGTGCTCGAGCTGGATCTTCATTGTCGCAACCGTGAGGCATACTCCTTTAAATGCCTTGCGTAATCCCGACCAGTGACCAGTGAAATGGCAGAAATCCGTAGATTTGTGCCATTAGCTGACGCAGCAGTGTCGGCTAAACGCCAGAAATTGACCGATTTTACGTTTAAAACCACGTAGAGCTCACTTTTTCTCGAGTAAATGGCAAAGCAAGGCATTTCGATGTATTTTTGAGCCATCAAACCAAAAATTCGCTAAAAATCCCGACTGGTTTGACCATCCCTTACTTTTCCAGCGTGCACAAAACTGCTGGTTTCACCCAAAATCCAGTCGCAGTCGGCAAGACGCTTGACTTTCCCTGATTTCGCCGACAAACCAGGTCACGGTCAACCTCCTGCATACCCCTGGGCATGCACCAATCTTCCTGCACCGAGGCCCAACTATGAGTGATTCTGCCATTTTTCCTGACAACTTTGAATGCATCAAAAACCCAGGATCAGCCCCAAGCAAGGTTCTGCAAAAAATTCATTTAAACGCGGTCACATAATTTCGCTATTTTTCCGACGGAGAAAGAGATTTTTACCTATTGTAGGTGACAGTTATGGCAGAATATCAGTGTCACAAAGATTGTTACAAAATCTATTGTTGATAAAGCGTATTTCTTTAACATTCTTTCTTAAAGGATATTTTACAATATACATTTTATTTTATATTTTTTATTATATTTTAAAATAAAAGTGTCAATGAACAAAAGTGAGACTTCTTTTGGAAGCGTGAGGCAAAAAGAAGTGCCTAACTCAAGAGCAGTTTGATTACAGCTGAACCGGTTTCTGCCCTGACGCCGACAGCAAGCCAGAAAGGTGATTAGGCACTATCAAAACACGATGATAAAACAGAAGAAAGTGACAGGTAAGAATAACAAAAGTGAGAGAATAACTATCCAATATACCCTACTTGCTTCTTCTCCTTCATTTCCTGGGCCTTCATGGTCTGGCTGAGCATGGCCTTGAGCTGCTTCTCGAATTCCTCTGCCTGCTTTAGCAGGGGTTCATAGTCAACTTTGAGGTCAAGGAGTTTGTCAAGAACTTCGACAAGCTTTGCCGCTGCCTTGCTGTCAGGCAGCTTGGAATGAGTCTCTGCGAACAAGGATAGCATCGGCAACTGCTTGCGCATGAGCAATGCAGCAGTCACGCCCATTATGATGCCTTCACCAATGCAGTCGATGCCTTGCTTTTCCATTGTCTTGCGCATCTGGGCGTGTTCAGTGTAAAAGAACCCTCTTGTCTCGTCAGCCTCAGTGCTGCCGACTCCTTCAAGCGTGATGATATGCGATGCCTTGATCTGCTTGCATAATTCAAGGACAAGGTCTGCTGCCTGAAACTCGACGCCTGCAGCAGAAGTGATGGCATGGACGATGACGAGGTTGTGCTCCTTGTTGTAGAAGAAGCCGATAGGGTCAACGATCTGGCAGCCGTGCACCGCGAGTGTAGCCGGCGGATCCTCGAAATAATAGCTGCCTAGCTTCTCGCACTTCAGATGGTCAAGCAGGAATCCGGTGGCGATGGTGCCAACCAGCCCGAGTCCAGGAAAGCCCTCGATGACAGTCACGCCTTTTGGCGGCTTCTTGTCGAGAACAAGCTTTGGGTGCATTGCGTGGGATTTGTGGGCCTCTTTTTCTGGCATGCTTACGCAGGGGATACGAAGCTTTAAAAACATTGCGATTGCATAGCTTTAAAAGAAGTAGTCCTTTAACAGTGGTAAAATGGCAGGCTCAAAAGAGTCAGAGGACCAGGGTGGCGAAACACGGCAGTTCTGGAACTTTAAGGACTTCCTGGAAAAGCATGGCAAGCATCCAATGGCATACATCCAGGATCTTGAGGGATTCAAGGAAGCCTATGAAAAGCTGCTGCTCCTGATGGCAAAGATGGGAGATGAGATGACTCATCAACGCAACATCACGCCTTGGTTTGATGATGAAAAGAAACGTGCTGCAGAGAAGGTCAAGGAAGGCATGGCGCCTCTTGATGCCACTATGGCGCTGTACGATCGCGTTATCCGGGCTGCTCGCGATGACTTCACTAAGCGTAGCGACGAAATCGCGAAAGCCCGCGAGCGCGATAAGGAAGCGATGGCGAGGCTTGTCCTAACCCAGCTTAAGTCGCCTTACGAATGCTATAAGCTGATCGGGTCTGTCCAGCTTGGAGAATTTGAGAGCCGCATCGGCAGCATTTTCAATGAGGTTGCAGTTGTAGAGCACCTCAAGAAAGAGGCAGTTGGCAGGAAGTCTGTGCTGGGCGGCATCTTCAAGAAGAAGCCTGAAGGCACGACAGAACTGACTGTTAAGGGCATCGGCCAGGAAATCCTCAGGATAGCAGAGCAGATTTCACAGCCTGACTATGTGCTCAGCGAGCCGGTGATGAACGCAGCGTTGGGCAACAATGCGCGAATATCTGCCTTTTCCCGCGGAAGCATCAATGAGCTCGGCGCTATCATCCAGGGTATCGCAAGCAAGTATCGCATGCTCAGGAACGCGCTCAATTATGCAGAAAGCGAGCCTGGTCCTGTTGAAAGGATGAATCCTGATTTCAAGGAGCCTGCCTTTATCTATGATCCAGATGATCTTGCGCTGCACAATGCAATGCCACACAGCCAGCTCACAGAAGAGAGCCTGCTGGTGAGGACATTGCAGAGGGAACGTGAGAGCTATGACGCGCGCATCGCTGGCTATACTCGTCAACTCAGGGAGATAAAACAAGCCAAAGAAGATCTCGAGCAGAGCAATGACTCGCTAGACCAGCGCTGCAAGCAGCTTGAGGCGCTCAACCAGCAGCTGGACGCGGATATCAAGACTGTGCAAGGAGAATTGCAATCTGCAGAGCAGGAGCGCGACCGCTTGCAGATTGTGTACAAGAACGCGGATACAAAGGCAAAGGAAGGCGACCAGTATCGTATGCGGGTGACGGATTATGTGCGCGAGCGCGAAGAACAGAAACAGAGGCATGAACGCCAGCTCGCGGAAAAAGCCAGGGAAATCGCAGCTCTGCAAGACAATCTACGGGTTACCAAGGCAGGAGAAGATGGCTACCATGAGATGGCCAAGCAATTGCAAAGGCAGGTCGAGGAAGCGAACCACGAGCTCGCAGGCGCGAATGTCAATAACGAGCATCTAAAGAGTGAGCTGGCCGGCTACAAACGCCACGAAGATCAAGAAGCGCAGGCAAGGGCTGAACTAGAAAAGAAATACAGGGAAGAACTTCAAAAGCGCGATGATGAATTCAATCTGGCCAAGACAGGCATGCGTGATATCAGCAGGCGTCTGGGCGACTGGAAAGACGGGAAAGAAAGGGAATATGCCAAGCTCATCAGCGACGCGAAGGTTGCGCGGGGCCTGTTGGAAAAGAAGCTGCAGGAATCTGCTGGCCTGCAGCAGGAATGTGACTACTGGCGCAACCGTTTCATGGAGGCACGAGACGCGCTCGCCAAGTACGAGCCGCCTGAAGGACACGAAAGCTCGCCGCCAGCCAGGTGATGCTAAGCTTTATGATGACCACGCGATTACAGGGATGAAAAAATGATGACGCACAAAGTCAGTTTGGAAAGGCAGCTCACAATCACCTATCGCGAGCATTGCACCTTGAACACTGTCCAGCGCAAGAGCCGCAGGCGCAAGCCCTGGGACAAGCTAACTTTCGAGGAGCAGGAGTTCGCACAAGACTTGTACAAGATATTCAAGGGCAAGAGGCCTTTCAAGAAGCGCCTTGAAGCAGCAGCCGAACTCACAGAAGCGTCTGCCACTCAGCTATCATCCAGGACACGCGCTTATGCAGAATCTCTTGCCTCTCAGTTCGCATTGTACCTCAGCTCGCAGAATAGTCGCCCTTACAAAGCGCTTTCCAAGCGCGTTGTGAAATACGTCCATTCGCTTGACGACATCACAGAGCATGGACTCAGGGAGAGGCTTTCATACTGCTATGCGAATGGCGAGAGGTTGCAGAACGCGAATTTAAGGCTGGTCAAGAAGAATGCTTCTTTGGGTACACGCCTGTGGACTGCGCAGAAGGACATCAAGGCGCTGCGCGCCAAGGCGTATGACCGCCTTAAAAGCCGGTATGTCAGGCTCAGGGAAATGTACACCGATGAGCAGGAAAAAGTGGCTGATCTCCAGCAAGAAGTCCGCAGCCGCGTTAAGAAATCAACTTATCAGCGCGCCAAGACGCAAGCCAGGCGCGTTCCAGGACTGCTGCAGGCGATTGATCATCTGCAGGGTGAATACGACAAGCTCAAAGCAGATTACCGTTCAGCAGATGCTGTTGCTCGCCGCGTGCCAGGCCTTGAAACTGATCTTGCCCAAGCCAGGGCTGATGCCAATGCGCGTGACCAGGCTATCATTGATCGCGACAGGACAATCGCTGACCTGGCTGCGCGAGGCACAGGCGACACTGCTCACTTGCGCGAAGCTGCATATCATCTTGTCGAACAGGGGGAGTACGAGGCAGGCATCAGGATGTATGAACGCATTGCTGACAGGGTCGCAGGCCGCGAGCAAGGCGAGCTCTTGAGGAACATCGCTCTCGCTTACTTCCGCTGGGGCGCTTCTGCGGTTGACAAGACCAAGATTACTGCCGCAAGGGATTATTACACAAGGGCGCAAGGCCTGCTTCCCGGCGATCCATATGTGCGCAACGGGCTTGAAGCCTGCAGAGAAGCTCTTGTTTAAGGCGCGCGTGCGACAGCTGCCTGTCTCATTCTGTGCGCAGCCATCGCAGTTCGTGCACCTTGCCTGACGACTGCTAGTTCCTGGAGCGCTTGGATTATTGGGAGTGTGTACGCGTCGAATGCCTTGATTATGTCATCTGGAGGAACAGGGTCTGCACGGCTCCTATCCACAAGCGCTCTTCCGATTCCAAGAAGTTCTGCCTGAAGCGTGGTCAGCCTTTCTACGTCTGCCCTTCGATGGGCAAAGGACTCAAGATGACGGTTGAGTTCTGTGAGCATAGGCACTTCCACCACCCTTGTCGTCGACAGGGCTTGCCTATGCGCTTCCACAGCAGGCCTGGCAGTGTCTATTATCTGTGCAAGCGCAACCCTGACAGGATCCACTTCAAGTCTTGCTTGTGCTGCTGCGGTAGCGATCGCTGTCTGGAGCTGGTTCTGGGCATCTGCCTTGCTCACAGGATTAAGGACAGTTGGAAGCTGCTCAAGGAAAGCCCCGAGCTGGGTTCGTATTCCGAGCAGGATATTTGACTGCGTATCAAGGATGGTGTAGACTGATCCTAGGTCAGGCACGCCCGCAGGTGCTGCAGCCGCTTGTGCTCTTTGTATTGCCTGCTCCAATTCTTGAGCCAGCCGCTGCAGACTCTGGACGTGCGCAGGCAGCTGCTGGACGCTCTCGATTACCGGCTGAGGGAATGCCTGTACAAGCTGCTGCAGGGCAGGGCCTAGCGTGCGGAGGTTCTCAAGCTGTGCGACAATCCTGTCAATCTGCTCACGCACCTCGCGGTCAGCCTGATTTGTCTGAGTGACTGTCTGAGTAATATTCGGCACGTCTCTTGGATTCCTGTTGGCAGCAGCCACTATGCCATCGATCCTTTGGTTGAGGGTATCAATCCTTGCACCGAGGTCTCTGCCGATCCCTGCAATCTGCTGGGTGATGTTGCTCAGGTCAGGCGCGCCCATCCTTCTCAGTTGGTCCTCGATTGCCTGCATGCTCGCCTGCAAGCCTTGGACCTGGCCGAGGTTTGTGTTGATAGTGTTGACAAGCGCTTCGACGCGGCCAAGGCGGTCCCTGCAATCCTGCGCATTGGCATTGCCTGCGCGTTCAAGGTCTGCGACACTGGCGCGGAGCTGGTCAAGGCGGCCGCTGATTGAAGTCACGTCCCTTGCCATTGTTTGCTGGTCTGTCCTGACTTGTCCGAGATCCCTATGCACGTTGTTTATCGTGTTGTTGGCCTGGCCTAATGTGCCTTCCAGCGTGGCCAATGTCTGTGTGACAAAGTCCCTGAACTGTTGTATCTGATTGCGCAGGTTTGTCTCAATCTCGTTTATCCGTGCTCTGGTTATTCCGCCTTGGTTGCGCACTTCTGCCTCGATATCGTTGAGGTGCCTGCCTATCCTGTCAAACCAAGTCTCCCATCCCCTGAATTCCCGCGTGAGATCATTTATCTGGTCAAGGATCCGCAACAACAATTGCCTGAAATCTCCCATGTTGCGTTGAAGGTCGCCTATCGCTGCACCAAGCGCTCCTGCATTCGCGTCCAGGCGCCGTCCTAGTTCTGCGATTGCGGCGATGATTGGCGTCAGGTCAGGGCCTCCTCCACCGCCACCTCCTCTACCTCCGCCGCCACCGCCTGCTCCTCCGCCAGCGCCGCCTGCCCGCATCCTGCCGACAATGTGTGCTGCGCCTCCGATAATGAGGATGATAAGACCGACAAAGAGAAGCATGCCGAAATACGGTGTGAGCCAGGATGGGAAGAATACGGTTGATGCGTACAGGTATGCGATGAACATCGAGACAAGTATGCCGAACGCGAGAGCCACAGGCCTGCCGACAGCTTCCCTGCTCATGCGGTATGCTGCGACGCCGCAGGTTAGCATCAGTATCAGCGCAGGCATCCAGTGCGTCAGGAGCTTGTAGCCCGCTTCATGGATTGCGTAAGCGATGGACGCGCCCATGATGACGCCGAGCATTCCGCCAAAGCGCGTTGACATCCTGGCGCGTTGCGCTCCTTCGCGCATCAGCCAGCCGAACATCATGCAGAGAAGGATGATGTCGACGAACACGCTGAACGCGGCGACATTCTTGTAATACTGGAAGACGTCGAACATGCCAAGCAAGGTCGGCTGGAAAATAGCTTGTGGCGGCATGGAGTACACTCTTTTTGGCTTGTCGTCAAGCGTCGACGAGTGTGTATATAAATATTTCGCGGGCCAAAGGCCCACGAGGCTCGTCAGCTCTGCTGGCGTTGTTTCGTGGATTTTATTCACGAAGCTATTCGAGAATTAACCTATCGGCATCTGCCTGCCCAATAAGCCTGCTATCTGGTTCAGCAACCGCACTGCCTGCTCAAGTTCCTGGTTGGTTTCGGTCACGTTTGACAGGACCCTTGGCACAGCGCCCATTGACTCCAATATCCGATGGGCTTCGCTCAGCAGCTGGCGGGCGCGTTGCTCGTGGCTCTTCACTGTGTTGCATATGCCTCTGGCTGTGGCGCTGGCCTCTGTCGCCAGCCTTATCGCGTTCAGGGATTCGTTTGCCACAAAGACCGCATCGTGCACAGCGTTTGCCGCGTAGAATGCCGTGACGACGGCGTATGGCGATGCATGCTCAAGAGTATCCTGTGCAGCGCATCTCCTGGCAGACTGCTTGGCTGAGTCTGCCGCGAGTGCGGCCCGCTTCTGTTTTTCCAGGAGTTCCTCGTTGAATTCAGCATTGGGCACTGCAGCGAAGATGGCTGTCGCGGCAGCGCTCGCCTGTTCGGCTGTGCTGGCAGCGCTTTCTGCTGCCATCTGGAATTCCTGTATGCCTGGCTCTCCTGCCGGCGCCCTTCGCCTGAGCTGTTCCATGCGTCTTTGCGGCCCGACCAAAGGCCCTTGCCAGCCAGTGAGTATGCGCGCAGTACCTGCTTTCATTTCTGCGAAAAGGATGTCTGCAGGTATCCAGGTATAGCCACGCTCGCCCCAGCCAACGCTCCAGCTATTCCTGATCTTGAACGCCCTGACAAAACCGCCTTCAGGAACCGGGTAGTGCGAATGGTATCCGACTGCAACAACTGCGTGAGTGCCTGGGCCGACACGAGGTGAGCCAAGTGGGCCTGGATAGAAGCCGCTGTTGCAATAGTGGAAGTTATCGTGGGTATAGATGCTGATGTACATCGGATAACCGTCAAGCAGGGTTTGTGCCCATTGGTCAATGTCATCAGCGACTGCAGCATGGCCTAGGGCGCGATTTCGCTGGGCGTCTTGATCTGCGTCTGGTGGAGGAGTACGGAGAAATTTATCGCTTCGACTATCTGCCCATGACCAATGCTCCTCAGAACAAACACCACGAGTGCATACATTGCCAATCGTGACATGCCCATGGCATCCGCTGTCGCTTCGCTTGTCAACTCGTGAATGATAATACAGGTAGAGTTCAGACCGATCCACTGCTTGAGTGACTGCGCCCAGCCTTGCGTTCATAGCGTACTCAAACAGCGCAGCTGCTGCAAAGGCAGAGCATGCGCCTAACTCGTCTTGGTGCTTTGGCGAGAGGAACCCTGGCGATAAGTCGACGAAAATCGGTCGTTCTGGCCTTGCCGGTGGCAAGGAGGGATATGCAGGGTGGATAGGCTCGCTTGGATCGCGGGGCGAAGGCGGGTCGATCGGAGGGCGTATCCTGGGCGGCACAGGGTTATATTTCGGTCCCCGAGGACGAGGAGGTACTGGTGTCGGAGGAGGCCGTCTACCTGGAGGTCCTGGGCGAGGAATAGGCCACGGTGTAGGGGTAGGTGTTGGCGTAGGTCCAGGGGCTGGCGTTGGCGGTCCAGGTCCTGGGGCAGGGGTTGGTCCTGGTGCAGGTCCTGGAGCAGGCGGCTCTTCCTCTCCTGGACGTGGAGGATGTGCTCCTCCTGCTTCTTCCTCTTCCCGTCCGAATATGCCTGCAAAAAGGCCGACGATAAGCAGGAGCAGGAGCAACGGAAGAAGCAATGCAAGGACGGCCTCGACTTCCTTGCTTAACGAAGGCCCTACAGACATGGTCGCTGCTGCCAGTCCGACAAGGATGCCCAGCAGCAGGGCAGACCAGACGCTTAGGGCATCCCTTGACAATTTGTATGCCACGACACCGCCGGTTATCGACGCTATGAGCCCGATAAACCAGTGCCCAAGGAGAGTGTTTCCTGTTCCGTGGATCGCGTACGTGAGCCCTGCGCCCATTATCAGCCCGATCATCACGCCGAACTTCTTGCTCATCCTGGCGTGCTTGGCTGCTTCCTGCATCAGCGCGGCAAAGAGCCCGCACAGCAGGACAAGGTCGACGAAGAAAGCCAGGCCAGGGATAGTTGAGTAATAATGTGCTATGTCTGGCAGCTTGTTCAGGACAGGTGTCGCTGCCAGCGCCTCAGGGGGCTTGACCATGGTTGGGCGCAGGGGGCGGTATTTGGGCTATAAACATTTCGTCTTGGCAGCCAGCCAAACCGAAAGGTTTATATACCAGTTTCACCACCCAGCAGTAACAACAAAGGTGATGCTCCTATGACCAACGGCCAACAGAATCCTCAAGAACCTACATACACAAGAGGTGAAGCCATCGGCATGATCGGCACGATGCTGGCAGGCGGTATTGGCGCGCTTTTCCTCGGTTCGCATGTCATTGACGAAGCAAAGAAGCGCAATCCTGAATTGGCTTTGCGTACAGACCTTGAAAGAAGGCATGGCGTAAATGCACCTTATATTAGGCGTGAACTTCTTAAAGACAGGCTCACTTACCACAACAGACCCTACAATGGCAAGCCGGATGTTGAGTTCACTGGTGATCAGGCGACGCTTGAGCTCGCTCTCAAGCACGCTGAGCAAGAGGCGTCCAAGCGCGTCGATATCAGTATCGAGCGCGAATGGGTGCCTAAGTACACCAAGTGGCTCGAGGACAAAAGGCTGCCTAAGACAGATGCCCACTTCAATGCATACCTGCGCACCAACAATGTGGACACGACAGAGCTGCAGTTCGAGAAGGAGCAGGAAGTCCTGCGCTCGCTCTCAGACTCTCTCAGTCGCGTGGACAAGCGCAAGGTCAACGACGCGCTCGGATTGGTTCCTGACATCAGGTAAGGAGTGAAAAAATGGCAGACCCTACGCCAGACGAGATCGAAAAAGTGATGAGGGAGCTTGGCCTAGACCCGCGTGTCATCAAGGACATGGAGGGCGGCCGGTCTGAATCAGGCGAAAACGTGATAAGTTACGCTGACACCGAGCTTGAAAAGGCAGACTTTGAAGGCGCCACCCAGCTCATCAAGGCACTTGATCTCAATGATTCGGTAAGACAAAAATACCGGGCGCAGCGGCGCGAGCGCGATCTCCTGCAGGTCTTGCAGAAAGCGGATGCGATAAACCGTATGGGTGAACTCTCAGGCGAGGATAATGCCAGGCTCGTAGATATCCTGATGGAGGAATCACGGTGGGCTGGCTCAATCGGGGACTATCGTGACCGCGGCATGCACACGACGCTTATCCGCAGGATCGAGAACTATGAAGCCACGCAGAGGGTGCCTGTCGCTCCGCCAGCGCCTGTTTCTGCTGGAAATCCTGATGATGATGTTATCCTTCCGCAAGACGAACTTGACCGTAGATTGCGCAAGATGGATGATTCGCCTGAACCAGCAGCGCCTCTGGTGATTCTTGATGCCGACCAAGCCAAGGATCTTGAGGCAGCTCTTGCTGCCTCTCGAGAACCAGCCCCTGCACCTCGAGCCGCTGCAAGGGCAGATGATGCAACCGCTGATTACAGGCTACAGGTTGGCGAACACGCGCAAGCGCTTGGATTTGCTGGCTTTTACCAGGTCATCGACGAGATGCTTGAGGATGACCCAAGAAAGCTAGCAGACATACTGGGCAGGCTTAACAGATTCAACCAGGCGGCAAGGGAAAGAGACCGTCCGTCCCCTGATGCCCTTGTGAGGATAGCAGAATGCCTTTTCTACAACAAGCCGGTCTCACGGCTCGCCTCTGAGCACACCGGCGAATACGGGCAGGAATTCTACGACGAAATCGCGCGTGGAATGAGCATGGTTGAGCAAGCTGACGCTATTCCAGCCATCTTTGACCGCGAAAGACGCGGCACAATAGCTACTCTTGTCGACATTGCCAGCCCGGTATGGCGTGCGCCAGCTCGCGGAATCGCTAACACATATCGTCGGATAAGGAACAGCTATCGCAGCTGGAAAGACAGGCGAGCTGCCCGCCGGGAAATAGAGGAGCGCGAGCTCCAAGAGGTATTCAGGGAAATCCGAAGCCGCGGAGGCGAAGATGAGCTTCACAGGGCTTTGCAAATCTACAATGAACGGGAAGAGCGCATGGACCGGAGGCGTGCCATCAGGAGGGCGCTTTACGTCGTCGCAGGCCTTGGTGCGGCATACGTCGCAGGCCGTATGATGGCAGGCAGCGGCAAGCCAAAGCTCGAGGAAAAAGTATCTTCTGCTCCTGACGCGTCATCGGAAACAGCGCCTGCTGCAAAGCCAGCGACCACGCCAGCTTCGACGCCATCTGCAGCGACGTCTGAACCCAAGACTTGGACCTTCGCGCCAGAACCTATGCACGAATGGCGTTATGAAGGCAAGGTCTACAGGTTCCCCCAGAGCATGATCAGCAAGGATGAGCTGTATGACCGCGCTCAAGACCTGATGCGCAAGTACGACGCTGAGTCTCTCTCGCGAAAGCTCGAGGAAGCATCGCGCGCAGATAAAGGCGAAGGTATTATCAGTCAGAAAAGTCTTGACTTGCTGAAGTAATGTTTAAATACTAGTCCTTGCCCTGTGCACGGCATGGCAGAATTCCTTATCATGCCGCCCATCATACTCGGGCTGGTAATAGGCATATACGAAATCATCCTTCTCCATCGAGACGTCACTGTTCCTACGCATCGTTTTGGCCACGGCATACACGCGATAGTCTTCGCGATAATCGCTTGCTTCGCGACCATGAACACGGCGTGGGTTTTCGCGACATTCACTTTCCTGCAAGGCATCGCTTTCCTTAAGCCGGTGGTATTCCAGGTCATCGTCGGCATAATCGCGATGATAAAGATCCACGGCGTCTCAGCAGCCATAAAGACGACTATCGGCGGGATGTCCCTGGGCCTTAAGGAGACATGGACCCACAGCTTTATCGTCGGCGCGCTTATTGTCGCAGCGCCTTATGTCTGGCCATTTATCGCGCCTGTGATGCCAGCTTGGGCGAAGTAGTTCTTAGACCATTCAGAAGAGCGATTAAACAAATATCTATTCTATCTTCACGGCTTCGCCAAGGCTTTGTCCTGGCATTCCGGTCTCGAAGATGGCCCTTACTGCACCCTTTCCACCGTGGGCTGCGGCTATCTTGCCTTTCAATTGCTTCTTTGCCTTGCCTGGAGAAGTCCACACGACTGTCTTTCCGACGAGAGCTTGGGCTTTTGCCTTATCAGAGATGCCGTCCACATGTATGATCATGTGATTGCCACGCTTGCGGCGGAATGTTCCCCTGAATGCGCTTATGCGGCCTTCCATAGTGTAGTCGGATTTGCAGTTCCTTTAAAAAGATTACGTGTATGGCACGCATATGCTTGAAAGGGACTGGTACCAGGACAGGTCGCACGAAAAGGTGCACATTGTCGCAACGCACGGGCTTGCAGCTTCGCTTGACGAGACAATTGAGCGCTTTCGCGCTGATGGTCTCGATGTTTCGCCGAAGCTCGATCATGGCTTGTGGTTTCTTCTCGTGGTGAACCAATACGAACCAGAACCAGTCACGCTGCAAATCACCCAAGACCACGCCGAGAAGGATGCAGGTTGGTACACGGCCATCGTGTGCACTGGTATCGGGCCGCGTGTGGATGAGGTTGCGCTACAGGCAGCGACATGCGCAAAGCTCTCGCCGCAGCCGCTTTCCGAGGAGTTTCTTAAAGTGGTGCGCGCTGACCAAGAGCCACTCAGGGAAATCTATGACCAGTTCGCGTCCTTAGATCCAAGCCAGGCGAGTAAGCACTTTGCCACGACATTGCGTATGCAACAGCAGAGGTATCACCGTGGCACTTGGAAGAAGGGATTGAATTAGACCGTCGATAAAACGATCATGGTCTGGGTCTTGTCTACTCCGTCTATGTTCCTGAGCTTCCTGATGACAAAGTCGTTGAGCTCGTTCACGTCCTTTGCCCTGACCTTGGCGATGATGTCTGTCCCGCCAGCGACGATAGACACTTCCTCGGCGCCGATGCCCTTGATCTCCTTGGCCACGTCCTCCTGGGCTACCCTCACGCCGGTTGGCGTCCTATAGACGACAGAGATGAGGATGTATGCTGCGACTCCCTTGCCGAGCTTCTCGTAATCCAGCACTACAGTGTATCCCTTGACTATTCCGAGCTCTTCGAGCTTCTTTATCCTGTTGTGCACTGTAGTGATCGGGATGCCGGTGCGCTTCGCTATCTGGCTCGTCGTGAGCTTGGCATCTGCCTTGAGCATGTCCAGGATTGTCAAATCTTTCGGGTCTAGCTTCATAAAGTGGAAAAATATTCCACTTTTTATAAATTTATCGGTTAAAACGGCAATAAATTCCATCTTTTATGGGATAAATTATTATTAAACCGTCACTTGCTGGTAGTTATCGTCAGAAATGCCACATGAGCGTTTCGACGATGGAGAGATGATGACAGGAATCACACTGGACAAGTTCGTTGAAGCCCTGAAGGATATCGGGCAGCCGTTTGTCAAGCAAAGACAAGGAGATGGGGTCATGAAGGTCAGCTGGGAGAGCGAGACATCAGAATGCAAGCTTCGGTACGATGCGGAGGAAGGGCGCTTTGTGCGCGACTGGAAAAGCGAGGCATCGAAGTACAAGCTTCTGTTCGAGGAGGACGGACGCTTGTTCTACGGCCACATCAGCCCTGGAGATGACGAGATATTCCAGGTCAGGTTTGGCAGCGACCCGACAATGTACTGGACAGGTCAAGGTCCTGGCGGCTGGTCTCGCTGGATTGCGCTTGAGAGAGGGCTTGGCTTTGAACTGATAGACCATCGTTATGTCAGGACCGGCACTTAAAGATAATACGCCATCGTCGGCACGAGCAAGCACCCCATGGCGTGCGCCCTGCTGACGCCTAGCTTTGGCGCAAGCAGGCCTACGCCTGCGCTCACGACGAACACCAGCAGTCCTCTCAAGCCGCTGAGCACGGTCACTAACACGACCAAGAAACCCAGCACACCGGCACACAACCACGGATAATTCACCCGCTCGACGAGCTCTGAGAACAGCTTTGCGCTGAGCAATGCCAGTCCTGCTGCCACGATTCCTGCGGCCAGCGCTATCCCTCCGAGCAACCAGAGATCATTTATCGTGATTTGCACGAGCTCATCCATGACCGCCAATGCGCCATTCCGCGCCTTGTCGATGGCGACGAGCGTGACAAGTGATGCCATGAAATCAGCAGCATGCAGTCCGCCTGTGAGGACAAGATACGTGTGTCCTGTCGACCTGAATATCGTCGTGGCAAGCGCTCCTGCGTGACCAGGTCCCAGCCCGGGGAACAACGTAACCAGTGTCCCGCCAATGAGCCCTCCGATGATGCCTTTGGCAGCAGTCAGTTTCTCGAGCCGCGCAAACCTGCCTATCTGCACAGGTATCTCTGCGCGTTCGAATATCGCAAGGCCAAGCGAGCTTGCTCCGAACAGTCCAGAAAGCAGTGGCAGCAACGGCTGCTCGACAGGAAGTCTCCGCAACACAATCCACCCGAGAGCACCAGTCGCTGAGAAAACGATTGCCGCTTTCCACCAATCCCTGCCTTCCTTGAGGATAAGCACTGTGACAAGCCCCAGCAGGAGCCAGCCGAGGACAGGCTTCAACACAGAGAATAGCCAGGGAAAGAGCCAAAGCAGCACAGGCACCAATGCCAGCGTCGAGAAAAGGCAGCCAAGCGCACCAACAACAGCAAACCGCACTGCGTCGTAACCCAGCCCTTCGTGGAGCATCTTATGGCCAGGTAGCATTACCAAGGCGGTGCTGTCATCTGGCGCTCCGAGGAATATCGCTGGCACCAGCTCGACAAAAGCGTGCGTGACACCCATGGCGACGACAAAAACAGCGACATCCATGCCTGTGAAATGCTCGAGCAGGAACGCGCTTACAGCAAGCAAAAGAGAAGCGATGAGATTGATGTGCACGCCAGGGATCAATCCGGCGACTACCCCTGAGACAACGCCGAGGATAAAAGCGAGGATCATCGGGAAAAGACGGCGGCGCGGGGAGATTCAACCCCGGACGCTGAAATACCTCTCGGAGTTCTTGAACCCCGAAGCCCTTTCGGGCGGAAGTGTTTCAGGCTTCTGCCTTACCATTAGGCATACGCCGCCGTATTCCTCTTTCGAGGAGCGAAAGTTTTATAATCTGTAATTGGTTGCATATTCTTGTTTCAGGCTTCTGTCTTACCATTAGGCATACGCCGCCGCTTTCCTCTTTTGAGGAGATGGTTTTTCTCATTCCGCATAGTTCTCACTAGCATCCGTAAATTATCCGGATTTTTCAGAGGATTTCCGACATTTTCGGAAGATATCCGGAATTATCCACCGCAAGCCGTTTTTCAGTTATCGACGGGTGAAATCTTTGAAGGCGTTCTGCTTTAAGTTTTTTTCCCTATGAATTTCCGGATGAACCAGGCGTTTTTCCGACGAGAACCGGTTCCTGAAGCTTTATAAAGCCCCTGCATGTCTGCGTGCCCATGGCAGCGACGACTGACCCGCGCAGGGTTCGTACAGAGATTTCAACCGTCATGTTCGTGGATCTTGTCGAGTATACAAGGACGACTGCGCTGCTGACGCGCGAGCGTTTCGACGAGCTTTTGAACGTATTCGAGGCTTTGCCCAAGCCAATCTTCGAGAAGTTCGGCGGCATCGTAGTCAAGAAGCTCGGCGATGCCTTCATGGTCACTTTCAAGTCGCCGACAGACGCGGTTCTCTGCGGCATAGCTTTGCAGAACGCTTTCCGTCGCTATAATGTCCGAAACCGCCTGCGCAACCCGTTGCGCATCCGCGTCGCGATCCACACCGGCGAGGTGATGCACCGCGGCGGAGATATCTACGGCGACACTGTCAACACCGCGGCCAGGATAGAGTCTGTCGCTGAGGCAGGCCAGGTCGTCTTCAGCGAGGCTGTCTTCTCTGCGATGAACAAGAACGAGATACCGTGCATACCGCTCGGCTACGAGAAGCTCAAGGGCGTGCGTTACCCTGTGAGGCTGTTCCGCGTCTGGACGCGCAATGACGAGAAGCTCAGACGGCAGCGTGCCCTGAGGCGTTTCCTCCAGCAGCTGGTGATGCTCGGAATCGTAGTCATCCTGCTCGTGCTCCTGATAAGGTTTGTCTGGCTCAACTACGGTCCTCTGCCTGTGGAACAGGTCATGGAGAATATTTCTGTGATTGCGTGATTAATCCTCGAATAAATTTTCAATCAATGCTTTATCTCAACAGTCCGAGAAGGTGAAGATTTTATGATTGCCTATTTGAATGGTTTGCTTTGTTTCCAAAACTCGTCAAAGTATGCTCTAAAAGAAGCAGCGATTTCTTTATTTATTATTTCAAGAGTGATGGGGCTTGCAGATGCAAAGCCGATTACGGCAACATCTTTGTAACCCATAAACCAGGCAGGAGTATTGATTTCGATAGGCATATAGCGCGCATCGCAACCTGGATAACTGTTCCTGTTTTCTAGAATTTTTTTATCGGTCTTTGGATGGAATAACAACTTACATTTGATGCCTGCTTTTGCTCTTCGGTGATGGTCTTTTTGCCAATAAGAGTGAAAATACTTGGGCTGCGCTGGAGGAATACCGAGAAAGAAATATTCTTCTCCTCGCGTTAGCTTTTGGTATGTGTGTTCGTGAACTGTAATCATACCCTTAAAGCCAACAAAAATGCGCGCAATGCTTTCCTTGGCTGCTTTCTGCTTTAGAAGTAGCTGCGGAAGCAACAATTCCACTTTTTTCCTGCTTTCACGTAATTTTTGTTCACGCTGCTCGATGTATTCAAGAATCTTGCTTGGCTCAACTGCTTGGAAATACTTGGTCTTTTCCTTGACAATATAAGAGACGAGCCCTTTTTCCATAAGCTTGCCAAGAATCTGATAAATAATTGATCTGGAGATGCGGGATTTTTCAATAATGGGTCCAGCTGTTGCCTCTCCCAACTCCAGCAGAGCAAGGTAGACTTTGATTTCTCCTTCGGTGAGCCCCGCTTCTTTCAGGCTTACGATATCCATACAACGAAGTACTTGCCCAGTCTATATAAAGGTATACCAGTACTGGTGTGCTAAAGTATATCTCTAAGTAACCACCACCAAGTAGATAATTATTCAGAGGATAACAATGAAAACGAGCACAATCATCACAACCATAAGTCTCATAGCCATTATACTATTGACTGCGTGTTCCGGAATAACCACGCAGGCAGTGCACAACGAACCGATCAAAATAGGCGCAGTACTTATGCTAACTGGCGTAGGCTCAAACTGGGGCGACAACTCACAGAAAGGCGCAGAACTGGCAGTTAAAGAAATCAACAGCAATGATGGAATAAATGGAAAATTGATCGAAATCGTGTATGAAGACAACCAGGGAGACAATCCAGCTGTGGCAGTAACCGCTCTTCACAAGCTGAACGCCCAGGACATTAAGATCGTCCTCGGACCAAACTGGTCGCCTTCAGGAAATGCTGTGGCGCCAATGGCGTGCGATGAAGGAATCTTGATGATTTCTCCATCTCTAGGAGTAGCTGATTTCAACGAAAAATGTGACTATTTGTTTAACTTATGGCCACACGATGACGCGCTTAGCACGAAGCTTGGAGGATATTTGTTCGAGAAAGGTCACAGAAAGATTGCTATACTAGGCTCGCAACAAGTCTGGGAAGAAACACAAGCCAAAGCAGTTAAAAAAGGCTTTGAAACAGCTGGTGGCAAAGTTGTATCTTTACAGCTGCCGCAATCAGGTCAGCAGGACTTCAGAACAGAAGCCTTGAAGATCAAGGCGGCAAACCCAGATGCCGTAGTGCTGACAGCATACAGCTTCGAGCATCTCGCAGCCAAACAACTCAAAGAAATCGGTGTTACTGCACCGTTTTATTCGATCTTAATCGACGATGATCGAATCAAAGGTGCAGAAGGCACACTAGAAAATACTATTGTTATTACGTCTTTTACGCCGAACAAGGAATTCGTGGACAAATTCGTTGCAACGCATCATGAACAGCCAGATATCGGCTCGGATACTTCATACGACAGTGTGATGTTGATCGCAAATGCTATGAGAGAAACGAACTCTTATGATCCAACGATATTAAAGGATTATCTCAACGCACTTAAAAGCTATTCTGGTGCATCAGGTAATCTCGAGTTTGATGGAAAAGGCGGCGTGACTAAACAGGCAAGGTTTATGATGGTCAAAAATAGTACGTTAACACCGCTCGAAAAAGATTGACTCTAAACTCACGAATAACCTCTACCTTCTAGGACTGTCCTGCAAGCTCCTCTTTTCTAATGGTGTCTTCAGGCATGGCAGCGTCCACACCCACTGGTCACGGGATGACAAAGCATATAAACACCTATGCGTGCCGTGAACTAATGCCTCGTGTGCAGAGTCCGAGTTCGATTGGGTGCTACAAGCAGTGTCCGAGGAAATATTATTATCAGTACATCACCAAGCTTGAGACAAAACCTAACGTCCACCAGGTCCGCGGCAACATCGCGCACAAGGTGCTTGAATTATTCTTTGATCAGGATGTCTCACGTTTGACACTTGATTCATTCGAGCTTGGCTTGATGGAGATAATGCAAGACCTCCTGCTGAGGGAATGGACAAAGGCAGGAAGCCAGCTGAAATCACTCGGCTTGACTCCTGCGCAGCTGCAGTTCTATTCTGAAGATACCCTGCTTATGCTCCTGAACTGGCTGAACCACTTTGTGAGGAAAGTCTACACGCTGGAAGGCTCATTCCCTGAGCGGTTCGCCAAGCTGACTCCGATAAGGGAGGAGCTCATCCACAATGACGCGCTCAAGGCAAAGGGAATCATCGACGCAATCGAGACGCACGACGGCCAAGTGCGCATCATGGACTACAAGACGAGCAACCACAGCAATGAGGAAGAATACCGCCTCCAGCTCGCAATCTACACGCTCCTGTATTACGAGAAGAACGGCAGGATGCCTGACAAGGCAGGGATCTATTTCCTCAAGGACCGTCCGAAATATATCGAAGTCGACCAGTCATTGCTTGAGCTTGCCAGGAAGGAGATTGAGCTCATCCACAGGCACACGCAATCAGACCACGTCAGGGAATATCCGAGAACCCCGAGCAAATTGTGCAAGTGGAGCACAGGCCAGTGCGAGTTCTTTGACGTCTGCAGGCCGTTTGAGCCGCATCCTGAGGAGACTTTCATCTCAGAGGCAGAGCTTGTCAGGAAGGCAGCCTAAAGCTTCCAGTTCCTGAAGAATGTCTTGCGGTGGTGCTCTGGGTCGTTCTTGTGCCGTCGATGATACGTCGCTGCAATGCCGATCAAGACCAGGATCAGGAGTCCGAGGCCTGCTATCCATGACCAGTCTATCGTCCTTCCCCTGCCTGTCACTGCTCCTGTGATGGGGTTTTCGACCGTGTCAAGGGCTGCCTGGACGACCGCATCATCACTGAATCCTGCGGCTTCTGCGCCGACTGCTTCACTCGCAATGGAAGGCGCAGCTGGAGATTCGCTCTGCGTCGATGCTGCTGGCGCAGAAGGCGTTGCAGCCACAGGGCCAGGTGTCTCTCCGCGCGGTGCCTCTCCCTGGGGTGCTGTCTGCTTGCTGAAATGCGAGTACGCATCAGGACCAAAGCCTGTGGCATGATCAGGACTGATTAGTACTGTGCGGCTGGCCGAGGCGTTGTTGCCAGAGCTGTCATTGACAGCGTATGTGAGCGCGTAAGTGCCTACCCAGTGCGTCAGCGTGCTGTCCATTGCTATCGCTCCTGTGATATCGCCTTGGTACGCGTCCCAGGCAGTCGCTCCTGTGTCAATGTACTGCTGCCCTTCGGTGAGCTCGATGGTTGTTTGGCCTGCAAGCGTGATCTCTGGCGGTGTCGTGTCAACAACTGTCACATATCTGACTGCAATCGCACTGTTGCCTGCGCTGTCATTGATGGAATACGTGACAGTGTACGTGCCGAGCGCGCTCGTGTCGACATCGCTCAGGGCGACTATGGCTGCTGTTATGTTGCCGTCAGTGTCATCATCTGCTGTCGCTCCAGGATCCACGAAGGTGGTCGCAGCCTCCCAGGTCAATGGATCGCTGCCGAGGACTGTGATGACTGGCGGCGTGATGTCAAGGACTGTGAGCATGGCTGTGTCGCTGAACCCGCCTGAAGCAGAGTCCACAGTCCAGACTCCTGCGGCTTCTGACGTGTACGCGCTGTCGTTCCAGCTGCCTCCTGCCGCAGGCGTTATGCTGTAGCTCGACGAGCCTGTGAGGTCTTCCCGGTAATTGCCAAAGGCGTCGTAACCGGCAACGGTGTATGTCTGCTGCTGCGCCTGGTCGATGATTGAGCTGGCAGGCGCGAGCGTGATGCCAGCCAAGGCGCCTGGCACTTCTGTGAGCGCGCCCAAGGCAGTATTCTCCGGCACTCCGGTTATGGCAGACGTCCCTGTCTTGGTGATGTTGCCGTTGGCAAGAGGGGTGCTGCTCACAGGCCTGATGCGGATGTTCAGCCAGGTCAGCATGTTATGGACCTCTCCGTTGGTTCCGTCTGTTACCGTGAAATTGATGTGCTTCTCTGTGAACAAGACGCTGAGCACTGTTCCGTTCGCGACATTGTTGATGTTCTTGTTGCTTGAGCCGTTTCCAAAGGTCCTTGTCACGTTGACGGCAGGCGCAGGGTCTGCTGTGTCGAACACAAATCCCTCAGGCGCGTTCAGCACGATGACCCCCACTCCGATTTCGCCAGAGGCTGCCTCTGTGATCACAAGGCCTGTGAGGTTAGTGAAGCTTGCGAACGTGTCTGCCGAGATTGCTTCTCCGCCAGTCGCAGGCGTGAAGCTGGCAGCGATTACCGCTTGAGCGGCAAGCAGGATAAGAACTGCCCAGATCACCTCTTTTCCTCTCATCAGCGAACCGTGAGATATTTTGTTATTTAAACATATCGAGGGAAAAAGGTTATGCACAGTCTCTGTGCCGACAGGCACCTAATTTTTATACTCATATATTCCTCACCAAAGTCATGGCCCTCCGTGACGTTGTAATCGCAGCAGAGCAGATTGGTCTCACAGACGTCATCCTTCCTTTCATCCTAGTATTCACGGTGATATTCGCAGTCCTGCAGAAGACAAGGGTGCTTGGCGTCTATCCTGGCGGCAAGCCAAAAGCCAACCTGAACGCGATGGTGGCGGTAGTCATAGCATTTTTCGTACTGATCATGGTGAGGACACTCGACGTCATAACATGGTTCACGCGCTACGTGACGATAATCCTGTTGGCATTCATCTTCCTAGGCATAATTTTCGCCCTTCTGGGCGTGCGAGAGCACCACAAGAACCTCTTGATGTTCCTTGCCCTGATGCTCTTGGCATTTGTCCTCCTCCAAGCCCTTGCCTGGACAGGCGCTGTGGACCCTGGCATCGTGAACAGCTTCTGGATGCCGATACTCGTCCTTATAGCCGTGATCGGCATCGTCGGATTCTGGATGCGTGGCAGGCCTGCGGAAAAGAAGAAGCCAGAGGCAAAGAAAGGGAAACAAGAAACAACGCCTGAATTCGAAGAAGCTGGCGTGATCAAACGGAGAGAAAAACCAGAGGAAAAAGAGGGAACTTAAGCTGCTTTCTTATCAGCCTTCGCAGCTTCCTTCTCTATCTTCCTGTATATCTTTGCCTCGACGATGGCGATGCCTTCCTTTCCTTTCTCGTCCTTTATCTTGCCGAGCTTGACTATGTAGAAGTGTTTGCCGTCATAAAGGTTCTTGAGGTCTGTTGCAGGGCGCTTTGAGTATTCTTCGACGAATTCTGCAAGTCCCTGGCCTACTGCAGCAGCTTCGCCATTCAGGTCTGATTCAAGATTGCGGTAGAGAGCGGTATTGACTTGGTAATCAGGAGGGGTGATTTTTGGCGTGTAAGACGCGCCTTCCCATACCTTGTTCATGTGTGCGAGCGTTCCGTCGATGCTCTTCTTTTGTTTGACGTAGTTCTCGTTGCGCAGCGCCTTGATCTTCTTGTCCAGTCCTTCTTTGAGCGCGGTGGCCTGCTTCTTGAGCTCTTCAGGTTTGTCCTTGTATTTTTCAGCAAGCTTTCCGCCTGCTTCTTTGGCTGCTGCGACCAGCTTGTCAATGCCTTCAACAGCATACGGGTTGATATCTGCGTAGACTGACCCGCTTTTCAGCGCGTCAGCGACCTTGCGGATAGTCGCAAAAGTCTTTGCATCATAGCCGGATTTAGGAGCGAGAGGAACATACAAGATGACGCTTGGGTCATGCTCTGGCTTAGGACCGAGCTTGACATTGCCTTCCAGCTCAAAACCTTCATTCCTGAGCTGCTCTTCCAATGTGTTCTTCACTTGGTGTTGTGCCATGAGGTGCTCGTTGATTTTATTTTTTCTCTTTTCCACTCGCGCCTTTAATGGGCAGCGGCATTGGGAAGCTCACGTATTTTCTGAGCTCTGTTATGAGCGGGCATATTGCGTCAAGCTTCTTATAGATTTCGTCTATTCTTTGTTTTGCTGAGTAAAGCGGCACTATTGCACCGACATCCTCTGCGGCGATCCCTTGCCCGCCAAGCCTTCTCTCCAACACAGAGATGACTTCCACAAACTGCTTGACAGCAACTGGAAAGTCCATGGCGTCGGTTATGTCCTTTCCTAGCGCTTTCTCCAACAGGTCGCGGCTTGCATCTGATACTCCATCTTTATTATACGCAGAAGCGTATTCCTTGATGTTTCTTAGAAGCGAAAGAGGAAGCCTCATAGTAACTGGCGCCATAGGAGGGTCTCGAGGGTCCACTTTTCTTCTTGTCATAATCTCACTCCACTGGCGCTGCTTCAGCGTCGGTCATAGGCCCTTGCTCTGCCATCTTCCTGCGCTTGTGGACTATGTAAGCCACTTCTGCGGCTATGACCGCAAGCATGAGCACGACCATTCCGACAAGCAGGGCCACATAGCCCTTGCCGTCGCGGAACCTGCTCTGCGTGACAGTTGCAGGAGGTGTTATGACCTCTACCTGTTCCTGTCGCGGCTCAGGCTGCGGTGCAACAGAGGGCCGTGTCACAGTCTGCCTTGGAGTGATTCTCGGTGCAGGCGTGAATGTAGTTGGCGTGCTTCCGACAGGCCTTATCGCGCTGCGGACGCCTTCTATGACATTGAACTTGACAAGGGTCTGGTCGCAGTGCTTTGCGCCCTTATCGTCCTTGCCTTCTGCGGTCAGGACAAGCCTTATGCTGCCCTTGGCATCGTCTTCGACAGTGCCGCTCAGTGTCGCTTCGTCCTCGTTGTCTGCGCCTATCTCGACCTCGTCGCTGTCATCAAGGTCAAGTTCGTCAGTGTCTCCCGATGCCTCGACAGAGACCTCGATGTCCTGGTCCTGTCCTTCATCATTGCCGTCAGAGAACCTGTTCTTCAGTTCGACGATTATGTCGACCTTGTCCTCGCGGTAGATGTCCAGGAGCTTTGTCTCAAAGATCTTCTGGCGTTCCTCGTCAGCGATCTCAGCAAAGACATCCAGGATAGCCAATTCGTTTACTGCCTGCATCTTTGGCGTCTGAGTGGCGCTCGCGCCCTGGGTTGTGCTTACAGTCAGGGTTCCGATGCTG
>Ga0247727_10005923_pt1 | contig 24329 bp, 20 predicted proteins | sample WisWelCaveWW1625_FD_202498 | JGI IMG/M metagenome (GOLD analysis project Ga0247727, IMG submission 202498) | Biofilm microbial communities from Wishing Well Cave, Virginia, United States - WW16-25 | ecosystem: Environmental > Aquatic > Deep subsurface > Groundwater > Cave microbial mat | place... | reverse complement strand
GATGGCTCATCCAGAGCGACAGAGGGGTGTGAGTCACCTGGCCGGGCGGCAATTGTCCGGTCACTTCGGCATAACTCAGCCCCAGTTCGGTCAGGCCGCACAACCCGGCCACGGCCAGCCCGCCCCGACTCCCCAACACCAGCGCGGCCACAAAAATTAGATCAAGATAGGCAATGACCGCCGGGCCGTGCATCCCGCCACCGGTCCAGGCCGACATGGTGATGATGGCCCATAAGGTCGCGACGAGCAGAACCCCGGCGGCGCGGGTGCGACCCTGGGCATTCAGACTCAGCGCTACCAGGCCCGCCCCGACCACCATCCCCATAATCATCAACCAGCGCGCCGTGTTCTGTGGCAACATCCACACTAACGCCAGGGTGCTGACCAGCATCAACACCAGGATGATCGAGGTAATGATGTGAATCATCCGGGCGGTGGCGGTTTGGTTTTCGTCGGTGAAGCCAGGCGGGGTCAACAACTTTCTCAACATGAACGATGTCTCCATTCAACCCACCCCCAACACGCGCACCGGCTGGCTCTTGCCGCGCAGTTCGGCTTCGCCCAAATCCACAAAGTCATAGGCCGCCGGGTCGCGCAGGGCCGCGCGGGTGAACTCGCTCAACAAAATATCGTGATCAGGGAACGTTCCTTTAAGCGCCTGAATGCGCGCGCCCAGGTTCATCGCATCGCCGATGACGGTGTACTCCTGGCGTTCTTCGCTCCCCGTCGCGCCTGCCACGACCTCACCAGAGTTTAGGCCCATGCCGAACTTCAGTGTTGGCAGATTCAGGGTTTCACGTTTGCGATTGAGATACGCCAGGCCTTCGCGCATGGCGAGGGCCGCTTGCAGGGCGCGGTCAGCATGGTCCGTGTATTCGGTGAGCGCGCCAAAGACGCACACCGCCTCGTCGCCCACAAAGCGGTTGACGATACCGCCCTGCGTTTCGGTAGCGAGGATGATGACTTCAAAGTAGCCATTGAGCGCCGCCATCACCTCTTCGGGCGTGTGTTGCTCCGCAAACGGGGTGGAGCCGCGCATGTCCACATACAAGCAGGTGATGGTCTTGCGTTCACCTTTGAGCGAGACGCGGCCACTGAGCACGGCCTCGCTCACCTCACGACTGACGTAACGCCCAAACAGGTCGCGCAATTTTTCGCGCTCGCGCAGGCCCACCACCATTTGATTGAAGGCCGCGCCCAACTGGGCCAACTCGTCGCGGCTTCCCGATTGAAAGCGCACGCCGAGGTCACCCTGCGCGATGCGGCGTGTGCCGCTCACCAAATTTTCCACGGGCGCGGCCACCGCGCCGCCCAACGCTTGGGCCAGTAGCACGCCCGCCAGCACCGCAATCAGCCCAGTGAGCCAAAAAAGATTTTGGGCCTCGTTTAGAAAGACTTCGATGGACGAGCGTTCAAAGCCAATGCTCAACGTGCCAATCTGCGCGCCGGCCTGGCCCTGCCGCAACGGGACAGAGGCAATCCAAATTTTTTCGCCGCGCCACTCGCCCTCGGTCAGCGCGGACTGAGTCACGGTTGCGCCAGGTTGATCTTGCAAGTCGGGTTGGTCGGTCAGCGCCACCACGCCGTCATTGTTGGTAATCGTCACATAGGCAATGCTCTGGCTGCCGGGTTGCCCGGTGAGGTCTTGCAAACTGGTGAGGCCCAGATTTGGCCCCAGGGTCAACAACTGCGCCAGGTCAACGGTGTTGGTGGTCGGCGCGCGTAGCGTGGACGTTGACATGAAATCGCCAATCCATTGCACCACGGTCAGCGTCGCATCTTTGCCGGTGCGCTCCAGTTGATCGTGTTCGATGGGGATGACGAACAGGCCCAGGCCGCCGACGAGTCCGATCACCAACAACGTCATCAGCAGGGTGAGGCGGGTGCGGATGGAGAGATTGGAGATTAGAGGATTGGACGCTTCGCGTTGGTAATTGGTAATTGGGGAATAGTCGCCGCGTGTGATGCGGGAGGCGTGGGTGGCGAGCGCCCGGCCAGCGCGCGTGAACGGCAGGCTGAGGAGGTAACTGGCGACGAGGCCGACGACGACAATTACCGCGCCCACAGCCCACAGGATATTACGCACCCGGTCGAGGAAGTCTTGCACTTCGGTCATCCGCACGGTCAGGCGCAGCGAACCGATAAAATCGCCATCGGTGTTGTGGAGGGGCGCTTCGGCCACAATGCGCGGGATGCGTTCACCTTCGGGAGTCTCTTCGCGCACGGTGGTGCGTTGCGGGTCGGCCAGCGGGTCGAGGGTGTTGCCCGTGTCACGCTGGTCAAAACTAATCACCACCACATGGTCGTGGTCGGCGATGACAAATTGTTCGAGTCCGCCCTCGGTCATATCATCAATGAGCGAGCGGAAGCGGAGCATGGCGTCGGCGTCGAAACTTTGGCCCTGCGCTTGCGCCAGTTGGTTCAGGTCAATGGTCTGCGCGTCGGCGGGGAGCGAGCCTTCAATCAGGGTCGCGTTCCAACCCACCATCGCCGCGCCCGAGTCGCGCATTTGCTTGACCAGATAGTTGCGGGCATGGGCGGTGATGACCTGGATGAGGCTGGCGAGGACAACGAGCAATAGCAGTGAGGTGCCCAGCACAAAGCGCGTCTGAATACTACCGCGATTGAGGACACCGACAACGCGCTGGCGGGTGAGGGGTTGTATCTGTTCAGGGTTGAGCGTGTCAATGGCCGCGCCGCGCAACATGGAGCGGGCGGGCAGGTAGGCCGCGAGGGCGCACAGGAGCGGCGCAATGATCAGCGCCGCCACGCCGTTCACCATCGCCGCGCTCAAGGTTCGGCCTGTCGCCGCGTAAACGGGGAAATCCACCATGCCCATGCCCTTGCCGCCAAAGGTGAGCGTGAGAATCAGAATGAAACCCGCGCCCGCGATGACGCCCATCCCCGCGCCAAACACGCCAATGAGCGCGGCCTCGCCCACGACCACCCACGTGGTTTGCTGGCGCGTCATGCCCACCGCGCGCAGTTGGCCCAACTCGCGCCGCCGCTCGTGCAGGCTGATGAGCGTGGTGTTGAACACGCCCAACGCGGCGGCGAGGACGGCGAAGAGCAGGATGCCGTTGAGTACCACCGGAAACAGGTCAAAAACTGGCAGGAGATAGTTTGCGATGAAGTCATCTACGCGAAAAAGGTGAAGGCCACGCGGTTGGGTAAACGACTCCAGTTCGGCGAAGAGCGTGTCGGAGTCGTAGCCGGAGAGTGGTTGCATATTGAGCGCGTAGGGTGCGCCGCTCCCAAAATCAGCGCCAGCGGAATCACCAATAATGGTCGCTGTGGCGAACGGTTGCCCAATGCCAGCGATGACACACGCTACTTTTTGGCCGAGCGGCGAAGTGACGGTGAGGGTGTCATAGAGTTGGGCGTTGTTGCGCTTGGCGACATACGGCGCAACCAGCACCCCACAGCCGTTTTCCATGAGGGGGAAGGCGTGCGCCCAATCGCCCTCGGTGAAGGTGAAGTAGGCGTCTTTGAGATAGTCCCTCAGAGAGGTTGGATTCAACACAAACGAGAAACTCGAATCGCCGATGGAGGACAATTCGGGGACGACGACGTAACCAACCGGGATGAGGCGGGCGCGCGTGGCGAATTCGGTTTGCAGGTCGGCGATGTCGGCAGGCAACAGGCGGAGCGAGGCCGTGGTGTTGTACATTGCTAAGCCAGCCTGTATATCCAGTGCGGTGACGATGATCAGGCGTGCGCTCCGCATCTCTTCCGCTTTCGGGCGAAGCAATTCTTGCGCGAAAAAAGCAATGCTACCCGTCACGCTAATGATGAGCGTGACCCCCACCGTGAGCGTGACGGCGGTGATGAGTGTACGGGTGCGCGCCCGGCGCAGGTTATCGGCCATCAATAAGCCTGTTGCGCCAGCCCGTTGGAGGAGCGCACGGCTGAGAGCGGCGAAGACATCAAGCGCGGCGGGGAGCGCCAGTGCCAGCAAACCGAGCCACAATGCCGACAGCATCAACGCGCCATACAAATCAAACGGCGGCTCGAGATTGGGTGGGCGCAGGAGCAGGAGAAGTGGCGCGAGAAGAAGCAGATAAAGTGGGCGGGTCGTCCGGATTGCGGATTGCGTAGGCTCAGGCGCTTTGAGGGCCACGAGTGGCGAGACACGGGCGGCGTTGAGGGCAGGCAGGAGCATGGCGAGGAGCGGGACACCCAAACCCAGCGCGAGGGCCAGCAGATAGGTGGCAAGGGACGTATCGCGTTCGGCGAAAGCGTTGAATATGTCGCTCGTGGCGCGCATCACGGCCAGGAAACCACGCGCCATCAGTTGCCCAGCCACAATGCCCAAGCCCGTGCCGAGCAAGCCGATGAGCGTGGCTTCCGCCAACGCCAAGCGGAGGATTTGGGCCCGGGTTGTGCCCAGCGTGCGGAGCGTGCCGAGTTGCTGGCGGCGTTGGGTGAACGACATCGCAAAGGCATTGAAGATGAGGAAGCCCACTGCCAGGCTGACGCTGACCCCGACCATTTTTATACTGGCTTCAAATTGACTGAAGATCCCCCCGCCGCCGAGGTTGCGTGCGTCTTCGTTTTGGAGGACAAACGTGATGACCGCCGTGCCAATGTAATCGCTGGCGATGGTGGTGGCCACGCCGATGGCAACGGCCAGAACAGAGAGCATGAAGCGCGTGCGTTGTTCCTGGATGACGCGCACGAGAAAGAAGAGCGTGAACGAAGCGGGGAGCGCGCGGTCTTCCGGCTCGCCTTCTTCGCGGTAGGCGGGCGCGGGTTGCAGGGTGAGTTGCTCACTGCGCGTGGCGTCCATCACATCCAACGCGGCGGCTTGCCTGGCGGGATAGTAGGCGGCGAGGGCGGCCACGAGCGGGGCGATGAATAAGCATACGAGCGCGGCCTGGCTCATATCCCGCAAGGCCCCCGAGAACGTGCTAAACCATTGTTGGCCGGTAAAGTTGACTCCCAGCGATGCCATCCCGTTGTTCCCGATGAGCAATATGAACGCCAGCAGGATGATAAGGCTTAAGACAATGGCGAAGATGACCGACAACAAGCCCAGCGTCGCGCCCTCGGCCACCACCATCTGCCGCACCTGCCGCTGAGTCGCGCCAATGGCGCGCAACATCCCAATTTCGCGCTTGCGCTCGGTGACGCTAATGACCAGGGTGTTGACCACGCCCAACGCCGCCACGACCACGGCCATCAACAACAAGGCATTCAACACCAGCGCCAGTTGGTCATAGGCGTTGTTGAACGCCGCCAGCCCATTGGTGTCGGCGGGATTTAGATTCAAGGCGGTTGAATACTCTTTGACGATGGCATCCACACGCTGGAGCGCCGCTTCTTTACGCGAAGCGGGGCCAGCCCGCGCCATAATCCCGAGGAAGGTTGGCTCGCCCACCCCAAAGTAAGTTTGCCCGTCGGCGTACGGGTAGATGGCCATCACCCACCACACCCCCCCGATGCCCGCCACCGTGAACGCGACCTCGCCCTGGGGCGTTTGCACTTTCACCTCATCGCCCACATGGACGTTGAGCCGCGCCGCAGTCCCTGGCGCAATCAGCACCGCGCGCCCGCGTTGCATCAGTTTGAGCGCGTCCTGCGGGTTGCCCTCAATGAAATTAAAGTCGCCGCTCCGAATGAAGGCTTCGGGTTCGGCAAACACGCCGGGATAACCCGGCAACGAGCCGAATTCGGACGGTGCAAAGGCCATGTCATAGTCAATTAATTCAATCGCGCCGGTTTGTTCCAGTTCTTTTAACCGCGCGACCATCTCAGGATTCTGGGGTGGGGCGTCAGTGAACGCTCCCATGAGGTTGTCGAAGCGGATCTCAGCGGGGGTCAATCCCGGCCAGATGACGCGATCTTCGTGAACCTGCGCCACAAAAACTTGCAGGCCACCCTTGAAGAAGGCGGGGACCAAGCCGCTGATGGCGATAATCATGGTCAGGCCGGCCGTCATGGCGGCGGCGGTGAGCGCGGCCCGTGTGGGGTTGCGGCGCAAGTTGTCGGCGGCCAGGCGGCCCGCTGTGCCGCCCGGCCAGCGCTGTAACAACGGCTGAACCAGCGTGGCGACCGGCGCGACCAACGCGGGCATGAGCAGAGCCATCGCCGCCAGCAACACCACCATGCTCGGCAGTAGGACCACCAACCCCGTGGTCAAATCGGGTCGCCCGAAGAAGCCAAAGACGCCCAGGCCGAGGATAATTAACGCCAGGGCCGCCCCGCCGATACGCGTAGAGACCCTAAAGGTCTTCGAGACCTTTAGGGTCTGACCACTCTCGGCGCGCACGGCCTCCATCGGCGAAATACGGCTGGCCTGCCACGCGGGGAGGAGCGCCGACAACAGCGTGACCGTCAGCCCCATCACCGGGCTAAAGACCACGGCCCACAGCGGCACACTGAGCGTCGTCCCGTAGCCAATCACCCTCAGCGTCACCCACGCGATGCCTAATCCGAGTAAGACTCCGCCCACCACGCCCGCCAAACCCAACCCGCCCGCTTCGAGCAAAACGAGATTAAGGATGTCCCGCCGCATCATGCCCAGCGTGCGGAGTGAGCCAAACTCCTTGAGCCGCGCGGTGACGCTCATCCCAAACGCATTGGCGATGACGAACCCGGCCGCAAACAAAATGATGACGCCGACCAGCGCCAACAACGCCTGTAGGGCCAACGTGCTAAACGACGGCCCGCCGCCCACGCTGGCCTGCGCCACCGCGAACTCCGCGCCCAACTCAGCCGCCAGTTCAGCGCGCGTTTTTTCAAGGTTGGCCCCCGCGCGCAATTGGATTTCGATATGGTCAATTTGCCCCGGCGCATCGGCCAGTTGTTGAGCGATGGCCAGCGGCACGAGCGCGGCGGGCGTGGCCCCGAGCGCGGGACCTGCCTCAGACTTTAATCGGCCACCCATCTGGACCTGGGCCACGCGGTCGCCGACCCCCAACTGAAGCGCATCCCCCGTGCGCCAGCCGTTGCGAACAGCGAGCGCCGCCGGGATAACGATGGCGTTATCGGTGGAGAGAAAAGTTCCATCCGCGAGCGCGGGCTGGCGCAGGGCCTGATAAGCGGCCGGGTCAACGCCGAGGAGCGACAGAGAGAGTGGAGACGCTGGCGCGAGATTGGAGACTGAGGCATCGAGGCTCAGGGAGGGGGAGGCAAATTCGACACCGTTGTTCGCGCGGATAACAGCGAGCGTGTTTTCGGCAAACGGTTTTTGGTCGCGCGCAAAGATGTCCAAATCAATGCGCGGGCCGCTGGCCTCGGCGAGCGCGCTGGCCCGTTCACTCGCCGCCTGCCCGATGATGGCGGCGGCCAGCACCATGGCCACGCCGAGGGCGATGGCGAGGGCGGTGAGGAGCGAACGAAGTGGATGGGCGCGAAGGGAGCGCAGGGCGAGGAATAGCATCTTGACTTAAGCTCCACAAATTAAAAATCAGCCTGCTAAAATTTACACGTCAGTGGCGAGAGTATAATCCCGTTTGGTGAGGAGACGGTATGCCCTACAGCGTTGACCCCCAACCCAATGAAAACGAATTTGAGTGCGCGCGGTGTGGCGCAATCGTGTACGCGGAACTGACTCGTTGCCCAAAGTGTGGGGTGAACCTGTACGAGCCAGGGGACGAGGCCGAAGACGAGTCACCATCTGACTCAGTTTCAACTCGGGCGGATGGGCCACTGGCCCAAATGATTCAATTTATCCGGCGGCTGTTGGGCCGGTCGCATCCAGCGGAGGAATTGTTTAGGAGCTCGCCGCAACAGGCGCGGTTGTACGCCAGCCTGCTTCGCAAGGTGGGTGGGAATCAGGCGACGGCTGACCGACTCATTGAATTGGAACGACGGCGCTTGCCGAATACGGATCGGTTAACGTGGCTGGAAAATGCGATTCGGCGCTGGGAACGGGACAATCAATGAAGAACACGGATGGCCGGGATGAACTGATTAAATCCGCCTATCCCGGCAACCCGTGTTTTACTCCTTTGCCATACGACTCTTCGCCGCTTCCACAAACGCCTCAAACAACGCCCGCTGTTCCGGCGCATCGGGCAGGCTTTCGGGGTGCCACTGCACGGCCAGCGCAAAGGGGTGCTGATGTTGGGGCAGTTCAATGGCTTCGATCAGGCCATCGGGCGCAAAGGCCACGGCGCGCAGACCGCGCCCCAACACGCGGCACGTCTGGTGGTGCAGGCTGTTGACGGCCAGGATGGGCTGACCCATCACCCGCGCCAACATCGAGTCTTCTTCAATTTTTACTTCATGTGGGCGCAGGGCCAATTGCGGCGCGTATGAATGGCGCAGTGCGCCGGGATGCTCATCCACATCGCGGTACAGCGTGCCGCCGCGCGCCACATTGACCACTTGCGCGCCCCGACAAATACCAAAGAAGGGCGTGGCGTCATCCGTCGCCCAGCGGGCCAGCGCCAGTTCCACCCGGTCACGCTCCCGGTCAATGCCGCCCATGCGGGGATGCAACTCGGCCTGATACTGTTCGGGGGCCACATCGCCGCCGCCCGACAGTAGCACCCCCTCCAAACGCGCATAAGTTTCCCGCAGAGTCGCTTCGTCCACCCCAAACGGGATGATGAGCGGCAAGCCGCCCGCGCGTTCTACCCCCCGCACAATCATGGCGAGCAGAATATCCAGCTCGGCGCGGTCGGGGTCGGTGGTGGCGTGGGTGGTCAGGCCGATGAGGGGGCGCGGCATGGATGATATTATACTTGGCGTGGGTTTTATCGCTCCTAATCCCAATACTGTTTAGGCTCTAATCCGCGAATCAGCCTTCATCTGGAAAATGGGCTTTGGCCCATTTTCCACAAAACTGCCCAATGACGGATTAGTGTATTATCCGCGCCTCTGGTTATTTTCCAGCACAACGCCCGCTCACGGATTAGATTGAGAAAAGAGCAACTGCTCTGTTAGCCCGCATGACAATGGTATAATCCCAACGCAGATTGTGAACGGAAATGATCTCAAATCTAAAATCTGCAATCTAAAATCACCTAATGCCCTCTATCTTCCCTTTCACCGCCATCGTCGGCCAGGAGCGCATGAAGCGCGCGCTCATTCTCAACGCCGTCAACCCGCGCATCGGCGGGGTGCTGATTCGCGGCGAGCGTGGCACGGCCAAGTCCACCGCCGCCCGCGCGCTGGCCGCTCTGTTGCCCGATGTGCGCGTGGTCAAAGACTGTCACTTTGGCTGTGACCCCGACAAGCCCACCACGTGGTGCACCGAGTGCAAAGAGCGCGCGGCCCTGAACCCCGCCTTGCCCATCTCCACCCGTCGCACGTCATTCGTCAACCTGCCCGTGAGCGCCACCGAAGACCGCGTGGTCGGTACGCTCGACATTGAGAAGGCCATCAAAAAGGGTGAGCGGCATTTTGACCCCGGCATCCTCGCCTCCGCTAATCGCGGTTTGCTCTACATTGACGAGGTGAATCTGCTCGATGACCATGTGGTGGATTTGCTCCTCGACTCGGCGGCGATGGGCGTAAACGTGGTGGAACGCGAGGGTATCTCTTTCGCGCACCCCGCCCGCTTTATCCTGGTCGGCACGATGAACCCGGAAGAAGGCGATTTGCGTCCACAATTGCTTGACCGTTTTGCCTTGTCGGTGGAGATTCGCGGCCTGTCCTCGCCGGCCGAGCGTATGGCCATCATGGAGCGCACCATCGCCTTTGAGGCGGATGCCGAAGGGTTCCGGGGCCAGTGGGAAGCCAAAGAACACGAACTCAGTGAGGAAATTGAACGCGCCCGCGAACTGGTGGATGAGGTGACTTACGCGCGCCGCGATTTGCTGGCCATCGCCGCCCTCACCGCCTCCATGCAGGTGGACGGCCACCGCGCCGATTTGGTCATCCTCAAAGCCGCCCGCGCCCATGCCGCGCTGGAGGGCCGCCAAGCCCTCAACGATATTGACATCGCCCTGGCCGCCGAACTGGCCCTGCCACATCGCGTCAAGCGCGGGCCGTTCCAGCAGGCCGAGGTCAACCTCTATAACCTCGAAGAGCGCATCGAACAACTCCGCAGTGAGATGAGCGGCGGTGAAGAGGGCGAACCTCAACCCAGTCAGGAAAAGGGCCCGGTAAAAAAAAACAGGGCGTAGCCCAGGAAGGTGAGGAGCAGGAGCCCGACTTCGGCCAGACCGAAGCCCAGCCCCAGCCGCAAGCGGGCCACCAGGATTCGTATTGGTGGGAGGGCGGGCAAAAGGTGCGGGCCGGGCAGGAGTTCAACACCCGCAAGCTGGATACCCCACTCGACAAACTCGCGCGCAACCAGGGCGGCCGCCGTTCACTTACCCGCACCGACCGCAAACGCGGACGCTACATTCAAGCCCGCCCCGCCCAGGGCAAGACCAACGACCTCGCTTTTGACGCCACTATGCGGGCCGCCGCGCCCATGCAAGTTCAACGCGCTGAACAGCGCGAAGAAGCGCAGGTGGCCTTTGCCATTGACACCAGCGATTTCCATCGCAAAGTGCGCGTCAAGCGCGCGGCCAACCTCATCCTGTTTGTGGTGGATGCGTCGTGGAGCATGGCGGTGGCCGAGCGCATGAGCGCCACCAAGGGGGCCATCATGTCACTGCTCACCGACGCCTATCAACGCCGTGACCGGGTGGGGCTGGTGGTGTTTCAGAAGAACAAGGCCACCCTGGTCTTGCCGCCCACCAACTCGGTGCACCTCGCCCAGCGCGCGCTGGCCGACATCCCCGTGGGCGGCAAGACCCCGCTCTCCGCCGGACTCACACTGGCGCACAAAGTTTTTGAGCAGGAGGAACGCACCCACCCCGACGTGATGCCGCTGATGTTGTTGCTGACCGATGGGGCCGGAAATGTGGCGATGACCAATCTGCCGCCACAGGAAGAAGCCCACCGCGCCGCGGACCTCATCAAAGAAGATCACATCAAGTGCGTGGTGATTAACATGGAACACGCCGCCTTTGACCAGGGCCTGGCACGCACATTGGCTGAACGCCTGGGCGCGCCCTGCTACACCTTGCCCCAACTCCGCGCCGAGAGTCTCTATCAGACGGTGAAGGGCGAGTTGGATGGCAAGGCATGAAAACGTCATAGTGTTCACCACAAAGGAGATCACAAAGAACACAAAGGTTTTCTTCGTGATCTTCGTGAAGCATTTCTTCGTGCCCTTCGTGGTTAAGTTTCAGGAATGACTGAATGATTGCCAACCTCGGCCTCACCGCCTTAGCCTTGGCCTTTCTATCCGCCCTCTACGCCGCCATCGTTGCGCCGCTGGCCGCGAGTCGGCGCATCATGGCTTCCACCGCGCAAAGCGCGCAGTGGCTTGAGAGCGCCCGCCACGCCGCCCTCCTCACCTGGCCACTCCTCAGCCTCTCCGCGCTGTCGCTCATCACCCTGCTCGTCACCCATCATTTTGAAATCGCCTATGTCGCCGCTGTGACCAGCCGCGCCATGCCGACCTATTTGCGCGTGACGGCGTGGTGGGGCGGGCAAGCCGGGTCATTGCTGTTTTGGTGCTGGCTGATGAGCGCGTTTGTGGGAAGCGCGATGCTCCGCCGTTGGGAACGGGATCGCGACCTGTTGCCTTACGTCATCGTCGCCACGATGGTGACGCTGGCGTTCTTCATTGGGTTGGTGTTGTTTGTGGAAAACCCATTTGCGCGGCAGTGGCAAACTTCAGCGGGCCGTGTGGTGGAAGCCCTCTTTCAACCGGCAGGCGCTTCGCCCTACTTCCCGTTTGATGGACGCGGCCTCAATCCCCTGCTCCGGCATCCGGGCATGATTATTCACCCGCCCATGCTCTACACTGGCTTTGTGAGTTTTGTGATTCCCTTTGCCTTTGCCTTTGCGGCGCTGGTGCGCGGCCACACCGACCCGGAGTGGATTAAGACCACCCGCCGCTGGACGTTGGTGGCGTGGTTATTTCTCTCGGTGGGCCTAGTGCTGGGCGGACGCTGGGCCTACGATGTGCTGGGCTGGGGCGGCTATTGGGGTTGGGACCCGGTGGAAATCGCGGCCTTTATGCCCTGGCTCACCGGCACCGCCTTCCTGCATTCGGTGATGATTCAAGAGAAGCGCGGCCTGCTCAAACGCTGGAACATGCTCCTCATCATCGTCACCTACGACCTCGTCATCTTTGGCACCTTCCTCACCCGCTCGGGCGTGTTGTCATCGGTGCATGCCTTTGCCCAAAGCGCCATTGGCCCCTTGTTCTTTGGCTTTATCGCGCTCACGCTTTGCACATCCGTTGGACTGCTATTGTGGCGCTGGGACACGCTCAAAGATGAGGGCGAAGTCGAAAGCTGGATGTCCCGCGAGGCCGCCTTTTTATTGAATAATGTGCTCTTCATCGCCATTGCCGTCACCTGTTTCTATGGCGTCATCGCGCCACTTATTTCTGAACTCCTCACCGGAACAAAAATCACGCTTGGCCCGGCCTTCTATGAAGGCACGACTGGCCCAATGTTTGCGGGCTTGGTGCTGTTGATGGGCATCGCGCCGCTGATGGCGTGGGGCAAGGCCTCGGCCAAAGCGTTGGGGCGATTGCTATGGATACCGGCGGCCCTGGCGGTGGCGGTGGTCATTGGCTTGGTAGCTTTCAACGTCATCCCGGTCACCGGCTTGCTCACCTTTCGCCCCATCTCGGCGGCGGCCAGTTCTTATAGCGTTGTACCGCTGGAAGGCGGGGCGGCCTGGGCGGCCTTGCTCGGCTTCTTCCTCGTCACCCTCACCGGCGCCACAACCCTGCTTGAGTTTTGGCGCGGGGCGCGCGCCCGCGTCCGCAAAGGCGCTGGCGAAAATTTTCTCACCGCGCTCCTGCATCTCATTGACCGCAACCGCCGTCGTTACGGGGGCTACATCATCCACCTCGGCGTGCTGTTTATGGCCATCGGCATCATCGGCATTGAACTCTTCCAAAAGGAAACGCAAGGCACGTTGCGGCTTGGGGAGCAACTCGCCCTCGGCCCATACGTGATGCGCTACGATGATCTTCACCAATGGGACACCGATGACGGGCGGCAGGTGACGCGCGCCACCGTCAGCGTGTTCCGGGAGGGGCGATTGGTGGCCGAACTGCACCCACGCAAAGATTACTATTACGTCTCGCAACAACCGATGAGCATTGCCGGGCTGTTCCCCAGCCTCAACCGCGATGTGCAGGATTGGCTGGCCTTCATCCGCGCCATTTCCGAAGCCGATTTCTATATTTTGCTCGTGGGCTGGGAGCCGATTGGCACGGACGGCGCGACGTTCAAGGTTTACTACAACCCACTCGTCAACTGGCTGTGGGGTGGGACGTTGATTTTTATCCTCGGCACACTGGTGGCCGCCTGGCCCGAGACGGCGGCGGAGAAGCGGCGGGCGATGGTGCCGAGTCGCATCTCTGCCCCTTCGGGCGCGGATTAAAGTAACCAGATATACTCACAGCCTCATATTGGAGGTATCGCCATGGAAGCTACATTGACGGCAATTGAATTGACTGGAACAATTGATGAGCAACATCAACTGCGATTAGATGAAGCGTTGCCAATCACTGGCCCGAGGCGAGTACGCGTTATCGTTCTCTATCAGCTAGACAGGGAATGGAATGAAACCGAGTGGCTCCAGGCCGCGGCGCGCAACCCGGCCTTTGAGTTTCTCAACGACCCGGCTGAAGACATCTACTCACTGACCGACGGCAAACCTTTCCATGCTGAAGTATAAGGATTTGCTGGCTCTTTCTCGTTCGATAATTTCTCTAAATATACAACTGCCCGATGCCCAAACATCCCCTCGCCGAAGTGTTCGGGTTTCCGCCCGAAAGTTTTACGCCCGAAGCCAAACGTGCTCGCCGACTTCGGCTTTGCCCTTATAACAATCGCGTTCCATCATGCACTAAAGACAAGGCCAATAACCCGCTGGGCGTCTGCACCATTCACGATGGCAATGAACTGGCGATTACCTGCCCAATTCGTTTTCGGCAGGATTGGCTCATTGCCGAACACGCCGCCAATTTTTTCTTCCCCGAGAATAGCCGTTGGACAACGCTCACTGAAGTTCGGATGGATGACCGCAATGGCAAATCGGCAGGCAACATTGATGTGGTGCTAGTATCCTATGACGAGCATGGGCATTTGCTTGATTTCGGCGCATTAGAAATTCAGGCCGTTTACATCTCCGGCAACATTCGGCAACCATTTGAGCGTTACATGAAAGCCCCGGATAAGATTGAGCGGTTGGATTGGTCTGGGAACAAACTCTATCCGCGAGCCGATTATCTATCTTCCTCCCGCAAACGGCTCGCGCCCCAATTGATTTTCAAGGGCGGCATTTTGCACGCGTGGCATAAAAAACAGGCCATTGCTTTACACACCGGTTTTTATCAGACATTGCCCTCACTGCCCGAAGTCAGCCCCGACCAAGCAGATATTGCCTGGCTCATCTATGATCTAACGTCCGATCCGACCCGGCAACGCTATAACCTGACTCTTTCGCGCACGGTCTACACCCAATTTAAGTCCGCGCTCGACAAAATCACAGTGCCCGAACCCGGCCCACTCGAAACGTTCATCGAGCATCTGCAAAACAAATTAGACGAGAAACTCGATGACGGTCACCCGCCGGATGCGCCGACCTTAGCGGATATGATTGATCTGTAATGCCAACTGCTCAACTTTCATTTTTGGAACAGCCTCGCCTCAGTGACCGAATTATCAACGTCGCGTCGGTGCCACAGCGTAGCCCGTTCCGCTACCCGGGCGGCAAAACCTGGTTGGTGCCTTACCTCCGGCGTTGGTTGGCGAGTTTACCCGCCCGCCCAGTCGAGTTTGTTGAGCCATTTGCAGGCGGCGCGAGTATTGGCCTGACAGTGGCGTTTGAAGAACTGGCCGTTCACGTTACGTTGATTGAATTGGATGAACAAGTCGCGGCGGTTTGGCAAGCCATACTTGACGAACACGGAACGTGGCTCGCTAATCGCATTGCCAATTTTCAACTGACCGCAACGAATGTTGAACGCACGCTATCTGAACCCGCGCGCAGTGTCCGAGAAAAAGCCTTTCAAACGATTCTAAAAAATCGCGTTAATCGTAGTGGTATTCTGGCCCCCGGAGCCGGGAAGATAAAAAACGGGGAGGGCGGCAAAGGCCTAAACTCGCGCTGGTATCCGACCACTTTGCAAAAACGGATTTTGGATATTGTGGCAATTCGCGAACGGCTTGCTTTTCAACAGATGGATGGTTTGGCCGTTTTGCGACAGATGGCCCAACACGCGGAAGCCGTTTTCTTTATTGACCCACCTTACACCGCAGGCGGCAAACGTGCTGGAAGCCGTTTGTATCTTCATTCGGAACTTGACCACCAGGCTTTGTTTGAAGTGACCAAGCAGTTGGCGGGCGATTTTCTGATGACCTACGATGATGCGCCGGAAGTGCGCCAATTGGCCGCGCGCTATGATTTTGACACCGAGGCTATTTCAATGAAAAACGCCCATCACTCCGAAATGAAAGAATTACTCATTGGGCGCGACCTCCGCTGGGCAAGATAATATGACCAACACCCCCGAACCCCTCGCCCACCGCAACTCACACGCCACGCTGGAGCGCCTGCTCGACGCCCTCATCGAACACCCGGAGCGCCGCGTCGAAATTGAGCGCGAGGTCGAGTCCATCTTCGGCGAAGAGAAAGCCATACTGGTGTTGGACATGAGCGGCTTCTCGCGCACCACCCAGCGGCTGGGCATCACCCAATTTTTATTGATGATTCATCAGATGCGGTTGATTGCCCAACCGTGTGTGACTGCGCACGGCGGCCTGGTGATCAAGGCCGAAGCCGACAACCTCTTCTGCCTGTTCGACACCGTGCCCGACGCGGTGGGCGCGGCGCAAGACATCACCGAACGGCTCTCCGCCGCCAATTTACTCTTGCCTGAAGACAAGGATTTATATGTTTCCATCGGCATCGGCTACGGTCATTTGCTCAACATCGCCGACCAAGAGTTGTATGGCAACGAAGTGAATTTGACTTCCAAGTTGGGCGAGGATGTGGCCGCGCGCGGCCAGATTTTGCTCACCGCCGCCGCGCACGCGCAACTAGGCGACACCACCCTGCCCCTCCGCGAAGAGTGGATTAGCATCTCTGGCCTGACCCTGCCCTACTACAGCCTTGCACCCGCGCATGACTGAATCCCTGTCTGCCAAACCCAAACTGCGTTGGGGCCAACTCCTCATCTGGCTGGGCTTGCTCGGCTTGCTGATGGTGTTGGGCCTGGGCGTTATTCGCGCTCAGGAGGGTCAGGTGCAAAAGGGCCAACCCGCCCCCGACTTCACCATGACCGCTTTTGACACTACGACCTTTGCCGGGCAGACTTTTAATTTGAAACAAGCGCGTGGGCAAGTGGTGGTCGTCAACTTCTGGGCCTCGTGGTGCCTCCCGTGTCGTGATGAGGCCACGCTACTCGAAGAAGCCTGGCAAATATACAAAGACCAAAACGTGCGCCTCATCGGTCTGGCGTGGACCGACACCGAATCCAAATCGCTGGTCTTTATCAACGAGTTCAATCAAACCTACTTCAACGGCCCCGACCTCGGCACCCGCGCTGGGCAAGCCTATCGGCTCAAAGGTGTGCCGGAAACTTACGTCGTTGACCAAAACGGCACGCTGGCCTGGGTAAAAATTGGCCCGCTCTCTTCCCTCGCCGAATTACAAAGCATCATCGAACCTCTCCTCAACCCCTAACCTCTTCCGTTCAATCCATCCGCTCTATCCGCTCAATCCGTTGACCAATGATTGTCACCCGCGCCCTCACCAAATCCTTTGGCTATCAACCGGTCTTGCGCGGCCTCGACCTGGACGTGGCCGAGGGCGAGTTTGTGGCTCTGCTTGGCCCCAACGGCGCGGGCAAGACCACGCTTCTGCGGCTCATCAGTGGCCTCACCAAGCCCACCTTTGGGGCAGTGACGGTGGCAGGCCGCTCGCCCCAACAGGCCGCCGGAGAGGTACGCCGATTGTTGGGCGTGGTCTCCCATCAACCGTTGCTTTACACCGACTTAAGCGCCGAAGAGAATTTGCGTTTTTATGCCCGCATGTATGGTTTGCATGAGCCGAGAGCGCGGATCGCCGAAGTGTTGGCGTTGGTGGGCCTGAGCACGCGGCGGCGCGACCCGGTGCGGGCCTTCTCGCGTGGGATGCAACAACGCCTCGCCATCGCCCGCGCTATTTTGCATGACCCGCGCGTGATGTTGTTTGACGAACCCCACACCGGCCTCGACCCGGAGGCCGCCGCCATGCTCGACGGCCTTTTGCGCGACGTGGCCGCGCGCGGGCGCACCGTGCTAATGACAACCCACGACTTATCACGCGCCCTCTCCCTCGCCTCCCGCGTCGCTATCCTGGCCAAAGGCAAGATCGCCCACACCACCCTCACTTCCGGTCTGAGTTTGTCCGCTGTAATGGAAACGTATGACGCTACTACTCGCGCTTCTTGAACCACAAAGAACACCCAGGACGCCAAGAAATTCTTTGTGCTCTTTGTGAAGTTCTTTCTTCGCGTCCTTTGTGGTTAAGATTAATGGAGTTTATTCGAGGCATCCTCGCCATCCTCTGGAAAGACCTCGCCGCCGAAGCGCGGAGCAAAGAACTGGTCAGCGCCATGCTGGTCTTTTCATTGCTGGCCATCATCGTCTTCAATTTTGCGTTGGAGCTGGATAAAGAAGCCCGGGCCAGCGTGAGCGCGGGCGTGTTGTGGGTGACGTTTATCTTTGCCGGGACGCTGGGTCTCAACCGCAGTCTGGCCATGGAACAGGATCGTGGCTCGCTTGAAGGTCTCCTGCTCACGCCCGTAGACCGGAGCGTGATTTACCTCGGTAAATTGGCGGGCAACCTCGTGCTCATGCTCGTGGTCGAAATCATCGTCATCCCCATCTTTGCCTTGTTATTCAAGACCCCGCTATTTCATTGGGGCATCGCGGTCACGCTTTTGCTGGGCACGCTGGGCTATGCGGCGGTGGGGACGCTGTTGGCTACAATGGCGGTGCAGACGCGCGCGCGCGAAGTAATGTTGCCGATTCTGCTCCTGCCCATCGCCATCCCGCTTTTGCTGGCCGCCGTCAAAGCCACGGCCGGTTTCCTCGACCCCCGCATCCCGCTCAATGAAATCACGCCCTATCTCAATCTGCTCATCGTCTACGATGTAATTTTTCTCGCGGTGGCGGTTATGGTGTTTGATTATGTGGTTGAAGAGTAGCAAGTGGAAAGTGGCAGGTACATGCGACTTGCCACCTGCCACCTGCCCCATGCCACGTCGTGAACTCACCCTCATCACCGGCATTCTTCTGATTGCCGCCTTCTTCCGCCTCTATCGCCTGAATGATTTACCTCCCGGTTGGCGGGATGATGAGGTGGTGGAAACCGCCGTTCACGCGCAAGTGGTGTTGGCGGGGCAATACCCCATTTACTTTCCGCAAGCGGAGGGACATGAGCCGCTCTATCATTACCTTAGCGCATTGATGATGGCCCTGGGCGGGCGCAGTCTGTTCACCGTGCGCCTGCTATCGGTCTTCTTTGGCTTGTTCAGCCTGGCGGCGTTCTATCGTTTGGCGCGGCGCTTATTGGGGGCGCGGGTGGCGCTGATCGCTACGCTGGCGCTGGCTGTCTCATTTTGGGGACTCATGTATTCGCGCTTTAAGTTGCGGCACATCAGCGAACTGGGCTTTATGCTATTGGCGTTCTATTGGTTTATCCCACGCGCATCGCCGCCCTCACATCTCCGCTCGATCCTGGCTGGCATGAGTCTCGCGCTATGCTTATACACTTACTTTGCCGCGCGCGTTGTGCCGTTCATCTTATTCGCCTTCGTCGTTTATCTCGCCCTCTTCCATCAAAACATCTTTCGCCAACACTGGCGCGGCTTTGCGTTAACGCTGGTGACGACGGCGATAGTGACCGCGCCACTGGGGTGGGCCATTGCTAACACGCCCGGCGGCGAAACGCGGTTAAGCATCGTGGGCCAACCGCTATTGGAGTTGTTGCGTGGAAATCCAGATGACGCCCTCCGCACTACGCTCGAAACCCTGAGCATGTTCGCCTTCACCGGCGACCCCGAGTTCCTCTATAACATTCCGGGCCGCCCGGTGTTTGAATGGCTGGGCGCAATTCTGTTTATGATTGGCGCACTGATGAGTCTGTGGCGGTGGCGACAACCACGTTATACATTTTTGTTGATCTGGCTGTTGGGCGGACTCGCGCCCGCGTTCCTCAGCCTTCCCTCGGCCAGCCTCGGGCACACCATTGCGGCCCAGCCGGTGGTTTATTTGTTTCCGGCGATTGCGCTGGAGGCGGTGATTCGACACCAAGACACCAAGACACACAGGCACAAAGACTTATGGGTGAGGGGTGGGTTGTGGGTGGCCGGGCTGTTTTTGATACTGACCGCGTGGCGTGATTTGAGGGATTACTTTGTGGTCTGGCCCGCCTTGCCCGAGGTGCGCGATTTGTATCGCGCCGATTTGCATGAGGCCGCCGCTGAACTGCGCGCCGCATCTCGCCCCGGCCCATGGGCGCTGGCTTCGCGCAACTTGCATCAAGCCGATGTGACCGCGCTACAATTAGAAACCGGGTTTCTCAACGCGCCACGTCTATTCAACCCGGAGCGGGCCTGGCTATTTCCCAACACTAATGCTATCGCTATTCTGCGTGAGTCCGCGCCAATGGGAGATGCGTTTGAGGGGCGTTCGTTTGAGGGCGCGTATACGCTTCAGTCTACGCTTTATTCCGCGCAGGGCTATCAGCCGGAGGTGAGTCAGTCGGCCACGTTTAGCAATGGCTGGTCGTGTTTAGGCTACACGCTTGCGGATGCCCCCGATGCCCAACATCCGCAACTCACCGTTTACTGGCGCATCGGCGAAAATTTTATTCCCCTCGCCCCCCGCCCCATTGAGATTCTGTCCGGCACGCCTATTCCATTACGAATCTTTTCGCACATCCTCCACCCCGATGGCACGGTGCTGGCTGGTGATGACCGCCTCGACGTGGACCCGGCCACGTTGCGCCCCGGCGATGAATTTTTGCAAGCCTTTCGCTTTACGCTCCCCGCTGATTTGCCGCCCGGTGAGTATCCGGTGGAGATGGGTCTGTATCATCCCGTTTCCGGCGAGCGCATTCCACTGACCACCGGTGATGACCACCTGCGCTTAACCACCCTCACGCATTAACATGCTAAAACGTCAAACACTGCTTAATCTCGCCCGCATCCTCATCTCCATTGGCTTGTTGGCCTGGGTGCTGACCCGCGTCGGCCTGGATAATTTACTGACCACGTTAGCCGCGTTGGATTGGGGACTGTATGCGCTGGCCCTCGGCCTTTCCACCTTGAGCATGGGCCTGCGCGCCTGTCGCTGGTGGATTTTATTGCGCGCCGTAAATGTGCGCGTGAATTATTGGCGCGTGGTCTATCTCTATTACATTGGCGCGTTCTACAACACCTTTTTGCCCACCGGCTTTGGCGGCGATGTGATGCGGGTGGTGGAGTTTGGCGGGGGTGCCAGTTCGTCCCAGGCCGCTGGCACCGTCATCGTTGACCGGCTCACCGGTTTTGTGATGTTGTTTGTAATGGCCCTGGTGGCGTTGCCATTTTTATATCACCTCCTGCCGGTCGCCATGTTGTGGGTGTTGATTGCGGTATCGGGGGGTGTGATTGTCGGTGCTACCCTGCTGTTTGAGGGGCGGCTCTTGCGCCGTCTGACCGCGCGTTTTCCGCGCGCACTATCGTTGGCGGGGGATGCCTGGTTGGGCCGGACCTACGCGGTCATCACGGCCTGCGGCTGGAAAGCCATTGCCCTCGCCCTGTTTTGGTCACTGCTCTTCAATATCCTGCACATCGGCGCAAATGCGTTGGTGGGCGTGGCGCTGGGATTGCCCGTGCCGATGGGCGTGTACTTTGTGTTTGTGCCGCTGGCCACGGTGGCCCTGCTCGTCCCCCTCACCATCAATGGCCTCGGTTTCCGCGAAAGCATCTATCTCGCGCTCTTTCCGCAAACCGGCGTGAGCGGTCCGCAGGCCACCGCCTTTTCACTCGGCTCCTATTCATTGGATTTGTTTGATGGGCTGGTGGGTGGGGTGATTTATCTTGCGGGAGGTGTAAGTGGATTGAGACGGACAACGGAGACTTAGACGCTTCGCGTGGAGATTGAGAGCGACTCCCATCGGCTATCAAAAAACCAGCGCCGCTCAATTGTCTGGCTCGCGCTCGGAACGCATCAGGCCCTGGGCCATTTGCTCGGCGGCGCGGGCCAGGCGGGCGGGCTCGGCCTCGTTTAGTTTCTCGTAGACTTGGGCGCGGGCGGCGTGGGCGCGGGCCACGCCCGGCCAGTTTTTTAGCGGGCGCAAAATTTCCAGAGCCTTATTCGCCAATTCCAATACGGCTTCCGAGGTGTCCGGCACCATCCCGTTGTTGCGAATATCGGACTGAATGATATACCACCAGCCGAGGCCCTGTTGAAAGTCCTCGCCCTCGCCATGTTCAAACATCCCCTTGGAGTCATCCAATAATTTTAGGCCGCGCTCCATCTCACCGTTGGCCAGACAGGTGCCGCCCAGCGAAAACGTGGAACGCGCAATCGTAATCATATCGCCCGAGGCCCAGGCCGCTTCGACTTCTTTTTCGCCGAGGGCGGCGGCCGCCTGTGGACGGCCCAGAGCGCGCAGAGCATTGGCCTCCCGCAAATACAAATAGGCCCGCACCCGTTTGGCCTCGCGGTACACGCCCTTGTATTGCGGGTCAGTGCGCGGGATGGGGAGGGCCTCCACCTCTGCGCCCGCCAGTTGATATAGTTCCAGCGCTTCGGCCCAGCGGTTGTCCTGCTCCAGCGCTTCGAGCGTGGAGTCGGTGCGGGCCTGTAAATTTTTTAGGGCCGTTTCAAAGTCCATCTTGTTTCCAGACGACAAAACGTGAAACGCAAAGCGTTACGGGCGCGTTTACGTTTCACGTTTTATCTCACAGGTGGCTGAACCCGGATTGCGTTAGCGTCACATCTTCACGCGGATGCGGCGTCGGCCTTCCGAGTCGTCTTTCAACAGCAACGTCAACACGGTGCTGATAACAGACACGACCAGCGCGCCAAAGAAGGCCGGCCAGAAACCGTCCACCGTAAAGCCAATGCCAAATTCATTGCCCACCACGCCCGCCAGCCAGAAAAGCAGGGTGTTGATGAGCAAGGTGCCGAGGCCCAGGGTGAGGATAATCAGCGGGCATGTCAGCAACACAATCAATGGGCGAAGAAGCGCGTTGACGAGGCCAAAAATCAGCGCCAACCCAATGATGGGCAACCAGCCTGTTTTTGCTTCATCAATGCCAGGTACATAGGTGATCGCCACCCACGACGCGAAAGCGTTAATGGCCCAGCGTAAAACAAGTTTCGTCATGGAAAACCTCCGTAGTGCGTATGGTTTGGTGTCGGGTTAAGTTGATACGCAAATGAAAATACGCACTACGTTGAAGGCTGTTGCGGCTAGGGCCGGGCCTCCCGCTCCTCCACACAGTTCCGCACAAAGGGTTGCTGGTTGGCTCCCGGATAGACCACGACCACGCAGGTAAAGACATAGCCATCGGCAAAGAACACCCGCACATCGAAGCCTTCGGTAGAAATGCGCGAGTTCGTTTGGCTGAGGCCATAGGGCTGGCCCAGATGCGGGCGCACATTGGGCAACGCTTTCAACGCGCCGGTAAGTTCGGCCTCGGCCGGCCGGGCGGCGGCGGTTTGCATCAGCGTCTGAATCTGGCGCACCGATTGCTCGGCGCGGACCGACATACGCCCAAACAGGCCCGGAACCAAACCCAGCAACAACGCGAGGACACCCCACCACAACAGTTCGTTGAACATGGGCCGACCACGCAGGTTTAGCGCCGCCACCGCTTTGCGCGCCATCCAGCGCAGGGTCATTGGAATCGGCAGGCACATGACCATGACCGGTAGAATCATAAACAGCATGATGACGCCCCCGGTCAGCCACGAGCCGCGGCCGCTTTGTAAATTGATGATCAAAATCAGGAGCGCGCTGGCGAGCGCCCCGCCGCCAATGCCATGCCAGCCCGCGCTAGGCCAGGCCGCCAACGCGCCCAGCGCCGCGAGGCCCAGCCCAAACAGCGCCCATTGACCGGCCAAATCCAGCGGGTCAATTTGCAGGGGCAGACCCGGAAAGGTGAGCGGGTTGATGAGGGCCACGGTGAGGACATAGGCCGTGCCACCGAGGAGCCCATAGAACGCGCCCAGCGCCGCGCGTTGCTGGCGCGCACGCGGCGACTCCAACGGCGAGAGGCTGGCGATAACGTCAAAGGTATTAATGTTCGAGGATTGAGTCATGCGTTTTAGCGTTGGTCATTCGGGTTGAACTGGAATGAGCCGAAGATTGACTCGTGCCCTTCAACACATTGCGTCAACAGGGAGGCCGCATCTACTAAACAGGTTAGGGCAAAGCCGTCGTCAAAGACCGCGATCACCTCCACCCCGGTCAGAGAAGCGGCTGAGGCGCGTTGGGTCAGGCCATAACGACTCCCGCGATGGTCGCGCAGGGCCGGCACGGCCGCGAAGGCCGGTGGCCATTGGGCCTCGGCCGGTTGGGTGAGCGCGCGTTGCAGAAGCCGGTGAACGGTTCGCACGGCCTCTTGCGCGGCGGGCGGCATCTGCGCCCACGAACCCGCAAAGGCGCCCACCCCAAACACCAGCGCCAGCAACAGCATTTGCGCGCGTAAACGTTGCGGGCCAGGCTCCGTGCGATGCCGCAAGTGCCACTCAATCGCCCAGCGTAACACGGCGGTGATGGGCAAACTTAACAACGCCAGCGGCAGAAAGAATATCAGAAAGATGGTGGCCAGGCCCTGAAGTTTTAGAAACGATTGGAGCAGCAGCCAACCCACATAGAGCGCCGCGCCCAGCATCATGCCGCGCCACGGGGCGACCGGCCAGGCCGTCACCGCGCTCAACAGGGCCACCCCCAGGCCGGTGGTGACCAGCGCGCCCCACAGACGAGTCCAGTCTACCCGAATGGGCACATCCCGCATCACCAACGCATCAATGACACCGGCGCTCAGGGTATAGATGAGGCCGAGCCATAAGCCATAGAACACGCCCGCCGTTAGGCGCGTCTGCGGGGGAGGCGGAAGGGCTTCGGCCTGGAAGCCCGCCGTATAAAATGAACTGGTGGTTTTGTGAGAGTGTTCTACCATGGCGTAACTGCCTTTCTTATTTTACCAATGACATACTTAAAGTTTGGCAACGGATGAGTTAGTGGGTGACGGCCAGGGCGGGGATGGTATCGTGGTCGGATAAGATGGTTTCGGCGTTCCGCACCGCGGAGAAGAAATAGCCGACCACACCTACTGCCGACGACAACACACCCATGCT
>Ga0247727_10005922_pt1 | contig 24330 bp, 11 predicted proteins | sample WisWelCaveWW1625_FD_202498 | JGI IMG/M metagenome (GOLD analysis project Ga0247727, IMG submission 202498) | Biofilm microbial communities from Wishing Well Cave, Virginia, United States - WW16-25 | ecosystem: Environmental > Aquatic > Deep subsurface > Groundwater > Cave microbial mat | place... | reverse complement strand
CAGCACACTCAGGAACGCGCGCGTTACGTTAGAGGCGTCATCCAGCGTGGTGAACCCTACACAATCGCGCCTGACTATTGATCTGTTCATGAACTCACCCTCCGCCCAACTCGTCCCGGTCACGGTCCCGCAGGCCTCCGTAAAGGTCGCGCAGGCCCCCGTAATGGTCGGGAAGGCCTCCGTAAAGGTCGCGCAGGCGAGCCGATATCGGTGATGGGCATGACAGATAACCTCCAGGTTTGGCGCTGGTGACTCCCGACGCGCCGTACATGAGCAGCGACACGTTCGGAGCGACCAGCATTGAGTCCAGTGTGAACAGCGACGCGTTCATGGTAACCAGCGATGTCTTGGTAGCGAACAGCGTCATATCAGGATACACCAGCGCCATGTCCAGAGTGAACAGCGCCACGTCTATATTTAACAGCGGCATGCACCAAGCGAACAGCGTCGCATCCAAAGTGAGCAGCGACAAGCACCAAGCGACCAGCGACGAGTTCCCAGCCGATTACCGAGCCGCGAAGGTGACAAGCAGAGCCGCGAAGGTGACAAGCAGAGCCGCGAAGGTGACAAGCAGAGCCGCGAATGGGTCGACTCGACGATTCGAGTCGACCGAGCGGATTCTGCACGCCTTGCGCAAACCGCTCGCTCACGTTCGCGGCTCGCAAGGTCACCGCGCGGATTCCGCCGGGCGCGTGAGCAACTCTTCACACAGCCGGATCGCCCCGCCCTTGTCGAGCGGCTCGTTGTTGTTGCCGCAGCGCGGACTCTGCACGCAACTGGGGCAGCCGTCGGCGCACGGGCAGGACTTGAGCAAGGCGCGCGTGGCGGTTAGCAGCGCGGGGAAGCGGTCGGCGTCCACGCGCTACAGCGGCTTGATGAAGAACCGCACGATCAGCACGCTCATCTCATAGAGCAGACAGACCGGAAGCGCGCAGGCCATCATCGTCACCGGGTCCCAGGTCGGCGTCACGATGGAGGCGATTACGCAAATGATGAACCAGGCGTGCCGCCGATACAGTGCGAGGAACTTGTAGTCCACCAGGCCGAGCTTGGCGAGAAAAATGACGACCAAAGGAATCTGGAAGCACATGCCGAACGCGAGGAAGCAGAGCATCAGAAAGCCCACGTAAGCGGCGGCGTCGATGCTGGGCTTGGCGTCTTCGAGCCCCCACATCGCAAAGTAGGGCAGGAAGAACTTCGCGAATAACGGGATGCAGGCGTAGCACATGGCCACGCCGAGGAAGAAGAGCAGCACCGAGAACGGCAACGTCACCCAGACGAACTTCTTCTCGGGTGGGGTCAGCGCCGGCGCGACGAAGGCCCAGGCCTCGTACAGGATCAGCGGGGCAAACGCGATGAGCCCGCCGACCAACGAGATCTTCACGTACTGCATGAAGCCGTCGTAAATGTTCCGCCAGATCCAGTTCACCTGACCTTGCATCGGATCGGTGAGCAAGTGAATGACGGTGGGCGCGAGGTTCCACGAAACCGCCACGCCAAAGCTGGCCCAGATTAGCGCGCGGATGAGCCGGCGACGGAGTTCGTCGAGGTGGTCGAAGAACTCCATTTCAACATCGTGGTGATCATCAGTGCGGTCGCGAAACATCAATCGGTTCGACAGTGGGGGGCTGGTGGTTGACGCGTGGCCCGGCAGCCAGTATAATGACAGGGCAAAGCAGTGACAACACGCCGCGGAGAGCAGCCATGACGCCCGAAGAAATCAACGACAAAATCTACGAAATGAACGAGAACCCGCCGATGTGCAACTGCTGTCGCAAACGCGTCACGCGCATCGTCATGCCCCACACGTCTTTCAACGAGTCGGGCAACTACCTGTTCCATTGCAAAGTATCCGGGAAGATCACCCCGATCAAGAACATCGAGTGGATCGTCACCAACAACAAGCAGGAACCGGGCTAAGTCGCTCCTGGTCTCGCCGCCCGCAGACCGATGACCATCCCAGAGCTTTTTCCGGCCAGGATTCTCGCAGTCGACGATGTCTCCGAGAATCTAATAATACTTGAGCGGATGCTCGCACGCGCGGGCTACCGCGAAGTCCGCACCCTGAATGATTCCCGGGAAGTGGTGGCCCAGTGTCGGGAGTGGCAACCCGATTTGTTGCTGCTGGACTTGCGGATGCCCGAGCTGGACGGCTTCGAGGTGATGGCACAATTGCGAGCGGCGGCCATCACGCCGGCGCTGCCGATACTCGTCCTGACCGCGGATAGCGATGAGCAGACGCGCCTCCGCGCCCTTGAATCGGGGGCCAGGGATTTCCTCGCCAAGCCGATTGACCGGCCGGAACTATTAGCCCGGGTGAGCAACCTGCTGGAGGCACGCCGGTTGCGCAGTTACGTGGACGACTTGCAGGGGCAGCAAAGTGGCAGCGGCGCGGCGCGCGAGGAGGCACTCTTCGCGTCCAATCGCCAACTCTTCGCCGCGTTGGGCGATACGGTGCATCGCCTGGCGCGGATGAGCGAATACCGGGACGATCCCACCGGATTGCACGTCACCCGAGTGAGCCTGTACGCCGCGCGGCTCGGAGCGGCCGCCGGGCTGAATGACGAACAATGTACGCTGCTCAAGTTCGCCAGCACGATGCATGACATCGGCAAGATCGGGGTGCCGGATTCCATCCTGCTCAAGCCGGGGCCGCTGGATGAGGCGGAATTCGAGACCATGCGCAAGCACAGCTTGCTCGGGGCCATGGTGCTGGCCAATTCCAACGACGAACTGTTGAGGATGGCAGAGCAGATTGCGCTTACACACCACGAGCGCTGGGATGGCGCTGGTTACCCGAACGGATTGGTGGGTGACGAGATCCCGCTGGTCGGGCGCATCGTCGCACTGTGCGATGCGTTCGACGCGCTGACTTCAGTGCGACCCTACAAATCGGCCTGGTCGCCCCAGGCAGCGCTGGCCGAAATCGAGGGCAACGCCGCCAAACAATTCGATCCCGAACTCGTTCGCTGTCTGCGCGCCGAATTGCCGGCGGTTATCCGAATCTACGCTGCCCACCAGACCGTGATGGAACCTCCGGCGGCGCTCGAGGTGCTCGACTCGACGCGGCTGGTCCTGGCGGTCGATGACGATCCTGCGGTTCTGAATTTGATTGAGATTTTTCTGAAGCGGGAGGGATTTCAAGTGGTCAAGTGCGAGCAAGGCGCCCAGGCGATTGCGTTGGCTCGCCAACAGCGGCCAATCGCCATCACGCTCGACGTGCAGATGCCGGACCTTGACGGCTGGTCGGTGTTGGATGCTTTGAAAGGCGATCCGACCACGGCGGACATTCCCGTGATCATGCTGACCATGAGCGAAGAACGCGGGATGGCCTATTGGTTCGGCGCGCTCGATTATTTATCCAAGCCCATCAACGGACAAGAACTCATCGCGGCCATTCGCAAGGCGACCGCTCCACGGTCGGGTGCGGTCGCATGAGTCGGAGGAAGCCGGCTGCGATTGCCGAACGTCAACTGTCAACAACATCTGCTCGCTTCAATAGCCGGAGGACTCCGCTGCGCTCATTCATCGTCACCCTGTTGGTTGTATCCGCGCTGGTCGCCCCGGCGGCCGAACTGCCGCTGACGCTGGCCCCCGGCCAGTCCCGAAAACTGCCATTGCCGGAGGGCTACCGTTCCCATCTGTTTACTGCGGGTGGTGACTCGTTACTCAACGTTACCGTTGCGGAGCGAGAGTTGACCATCACCGCCCTGCGCGCAGGGGAGACGTATCTCATCGTTTTCAATCGATCGAAAAAGTCCACCTCCACGAACGTCGTGATAACCACAACGAAGAAACTGGTCAGTGCGGGACCTAAGACCAACGCTGCCGCTACCGAAGCGCCAAGAACCTCAGTTGAGGCGGCCCCGGCCGGCCCAATGAAGTCGCCGCTGGAGGCCGCCATTGAACGTCAAATCGGCTTACCGGAGGTAACCGTCCAACTCGACAATGGTGTCTTTACGTTGTCCGGCAACGTTGCGAGTGCTGCCCAAGTGCGCCACGCGGAGGAGACTGTCCAGCGGCTTTCGCGGGCGCCTATCGTTAGCCATTTGCAAATCGGTGCGCGTGCCTCCTCTCCTCTCGTTCCGCCCGCCGACCCACCTGCCAGCGCGCCGCCCTCACCTACCCCAACGCGACCCTCCCGTGGTTTGCCCGGACTGCCGAACGAACCCGCGAATGCAACCTCTCCGGCACCGACCAACCCGCCCAGTGTGCCGCCAACACCGACCCAGCCCAATCTAACACCGGCAGTGGTGGAGCCAGCCATCGCGCAGCCCGCTCCGCCCGCGATCATGCCAAGAATCCGCCACACAATTCCGACGCCGCTGGGCCCGCCGTCGGTCACGATGAGGCCTCGACCGGAAGGCGTGGTTCCGCAAGACGAACCGCGCAAGACGGAGATTGGCGTTGGTTACGGGGTTGACGGGCTGAGCAGCAATCTGCGCGACTGGCGCAGCGGCTTCGTCGACTTCAACCGTCAAGTCGGCGAACGCAAACTGCTCTACGGCGCATTTCGCGAATACAATCGCTTCGGCTTCGGCGACGAGGAACTAATGCTGGGCTATCACCATCCGTTGGGGCGTCGCTGGCAGGGATCGGTCGAGGTGAGCGGCAGTCCTTCGCACTTGGTCGCGGCGCGCACGAGTGAGTTTGCGCAGTTGTCGACCGAAGCCGGCAACGGCTGGGTGTTCGGCCTGGGCTATCGCCGCAGCGATTACGACGGCGCTCGCACCAACGTGGGCTTGGGCAACGTCGAGAAGTTCATCGGGCCATTCCGGGCCGGCTACACCGTGATCGTCAGCAACCTCCAGGGTTTCGGATCGACCGTGGCGCATCAACCGCAGTTCGACTGGTTCTACAGCGCGGACAACTCGATCGGAATCAGCCTCGCCGAAGGACGTGGGCTCGAGAGCCTCGGCCCACCGCTGCGGGTCGTGAACACGCAAATCGCCGAGGTGGCGCTCATCGGCCGTCACTGGTTCTCCCCGGTCTGGGGGATTACCTACTCGATTGCCTGGCGGCAGCAGGGCGATCGCTACAATCGGCGTGGCGCCTCGCTCGGGGTGCGATACCGGTTCTGATACTACTTCATGGTTGTAACGGCACATTCACCGCAGAAACGCAGAGTGCGCAGAGATTCTCAGCTTACTCTGCGTCTTCGCGGTGAAAAGACGTTGATCGGTGAAATGTGTTCAGCAACCCGGTCCTGCAACTGCAACTTCGCCAACGCATGCGCGGCACACGCACCTGGCTGCTGTTGCTGGGCTACGCCGTTCTGGTGATCGGCGTGCTCACCATCATGGCGTGGAGCGAACTGAATCCCGCGTACGGCGCGCTAACGCCCGGCCGCATGGGCGAACTGGGGCGGAACTTCTTCGTGACTATGGTCGTGGTGCAAACCTTGCTTGGCGCGTTAGTGGCTCCGGCCCTCACCAGTGGCGCGATCAGTGTCGAACGCGAGCAGGGTTCTTGGGATTTGTTGCTCATCACGCAGGTGCGCGTGGGAGGCATCGTGTTCGGCAAATTCGTCTCGGCACTGCTGCTGATCGTTTTGCTCAGCCTGGTCGCCGCACCGTTGATGAGCGTCTGCTTTCTGCTGGGCGGAGTCGCGCCGGATGAATTCGCCGCTGCCTACGCCGTCATCTTGAGCAGCGCGGTGTGCTTCGGCGCCGTGGGCATGCTTTGCTCGGCGCGTTGTGCCCGGACGACAACCGCAGTGAAATATGCGTTCGCCATGGTGCTGTTCGCGTTGCTGGCGAGTCCGCTATGGACGATGTTGATGTGGAGTAGCATGCTGCGCTCCAATTCTCCGGGTGGGTGGGGTTCGCCAGTTGCGTGGGCGCAGCGCATCCTGGCGCTGCTTAATACGATCAACCCCATCCATGCACTCATGGACGCGACCGACATGACTCCCTCCGGTGCCTGGCTATGGTCGGTCGGCTGTTACCTTGTAGTCGGTCTGCTGCTGCTTCCGCTGGCGACGAAATTCGCACGACGCTTCGCCAGCGAGGCACCGCGCGCAACCCAACCCCCCGGTAAGTCGAAGCACGGTCTGCGGCTCAACCTTGCAAATCCCGTCTTGCAACTTGAGTTGCTGCCACTGCTCCGCCCGAGTCCCTCGCACGGCAGGCTGCAAGTTTGGGGCAAGCGTCTAATAGTCATCGGCGGCGTGGTGGTGGTGATGGCGTATCTGCTCAACACCATTGGCCACTCGCGCGATTGGCGCGGAGCGTGGATGGTGTTTTCGTTCATGCAACTCATCATGGTCGGCCTGATCTCGCCGCTCACCACCGCCAGTGCCTTCACCCTCGAGCGTGAGAAAGGTTCGCTGGCGTTGCTCATGTTAACGATCCTGCCGTCCAGCCAGATCATCGCCGGCAAACTGCTGGGACGGCTGACCTCGGTCGTGGTCTTGATCCTGGCGTTCGCCCCGTTGATGGTGCTCTGCGCAGCGCTCGGTGAAATGCCGGCCATCGTGATCGTTGGCACCTACAGTTTGCTAGCGACCGCGGCCATCACGATGGCCTCAATGGGTCTGTTCGTTTCGGCACGCTTCCGCCGGACCGTCACCGCGCTTGGCGTGGCGGAGATGATTGCAGTCGGACTCGGTGCGGTGTTGCCGATCCTGATGGTAATGACGCTCAGCCATGGACCTTCCGGTAACATCTATTTCGAGTTTGCGATGTCGATCGTGTCGCCGCTGTTAAGCCTCGCCATGCTATCAGAGCCTTGGTCAGGTCCGGAACTCAACCACGCTGTTAACTGGGTGCTTTGTTGCGGCTTCTGGCTGTTCGTGGCCCTTTGCGTGCTGGTCTACCTGCGCGACAACTTGCGCCGATGGTGCGCGAACGAGTGAGCCGGCTGCGGCAGCTTTGCGTTATCTTGATTTGCGTATGCGTCGCCTCACAGTTGCAATGCAACTGAGACGCACCAAAGGGGACTCGGCCTCATTGATCGGCTGGTGGAGTAACAACGGGCAGCCGCCGGCGACCGGCGTTCCGCAGTTGCGGGCGGCACTGTGGCGGCTGAGCCAACCGTGCTGGCTTTTGCGCGAGGGCGAGAGCTACGCTGTCGGCGCTGGCGGCATTGCCACCATTGGCGAGGCGCACGGCACGGGACATCCGATTGCCGCGTATGTGCCGCCGTGTCGTCCGCAGAGCCTGGGCGATCCCGGCTTCTGCGCTACTCACGGACTCAAGTATCCCTACACCTGCGGCGCGATGGCCAACGGCATCGGGTCGGCCGAAATCGTCGAGGCGATGGCGCGCGCCGGCATGCTGGCCTTTTTCGGCTCGGCGGGATTGTCGCTGCCCCGGGTCGAGGCCGCCATCGACCGCATTCAAAAGAACCTCGGCGATTTGCCGTTCGGCTTCAATCTCATCCACAGTCCCAACGAGCCGAGGCTCGAAGCCGGCGTCGTGGACTTGTACTGCCAGCGCGGCATTCGGCTGGTGGACGCGTCGGCGTATCTCAACCTCACGCTGCCGCTGATTCGCTACCGCGTTCATGGCATTCACACCAATCGGGAGGGCGCAGTCGTCACGCCGAACTACGTGATCGCCAAAGTGTCGCGGGTCGAGGTGGCGCGGCGCTTCTTTGGCCCCCCCCCGGAGAAACTGCTGGCCGCGCTGGTGCAGCAAGGCGAAATCTCACATGAACAAGCTCGCATGGCCGCGGCGATTCCGGTGGCCTACGATCTCACCGCCGAGGCCGATTCCGGCGGGCACACCGACAACCAACCGTTCATCGTGCTCATTCCGACCATGCTGGCGCTGGCGGAAGAAATGCGCGCAAAGCACGGCTATCCGCTGCCGCTGCGCGTCGGCGCGGCCGGCGGCATCAGCACGCCCACCAGCGCGGCCGCCGCGTTCGCAATGGGCGCGTCGTACATCATGACCGGCTCTGTCAACCAGGCCTGTGTGGAGGCCGGCACTTCGCAACTGGTGCGCGAGATGCTGTGCCAGGCCCGGCAGGCCGACGTGACCATGGCGCCAGCCGCGGACATGTTTGAGATGGGCGTTAAGGTGCAGGTGCTCAAGCGCGGCACAATGTTTGCCATGCGAGCGGCCAAGTTGTACGAATTCTACCGTGCCCACCACAGTCTGGAAGAGTTGCCGCCGACCGCGCGATCGTTGCTGGAGAAAGATTACTTTCGCGCGCCGCTCGACGACATCTGGGGTCAAACCAAACGGTTCTTCGAAGAACGCGATCCCTCGCAAATCGAAAAGGCCGAGCGTGATCCTCATTATCGAATGGCGCTGGTGTTTCGCTGGTATCTCGGACGATCGTCGGCCTGGGCGAATGCCGGCGAGGCCTCGCGAAAAATCGACTACCAGGTCTGGTGCGGGCCGGCGATGGGAGCGTTCAACGAGTGGGTGCAGGGCACCTTCCTCGAACAACCAGCTTCCCGCACGGTGGTGACGGTGGCGAAGAACTTGCTGGTGGGCGCGGCGATCCTGACACGGGTCCAAAACCTGCGCGTCCAGGGTGTGCGGCTGCCGGGCGAAATCGGCAATGTCCGACCGATGGAACCGGAACAACTGGATGCGTGCCTGTCCGGATGAGCTGGTTTATTCGGACAGACTTGCCCGGCCGTGAATGTCGAATGTCGAAGTGTCCGACAAGGGGAAATCAATGACCAACACAACCCAAACGAACGGCTCGCCGACGGAGACGGTCGCTGAGACGATCGACTGCCACGAAACGCGAGTCAACCAGTCGTCGGTCGCGATCGTCGGCATGAGCTGCCTGTTTCCCAGGGCGCAGAGCTTGAAACAGTATTGGGCGAACATCCATGGTCGGGTGGATGCGATCACTGAAGTCCCCGAATCTCACTGGAAACCGGATGATTATTTCGACCACGATCCCAAGCGACCCGACTTCACCTACGCACGGCGCGGCGGCTTCCTTTCGCCGGTGCCGTTCGATCCGACCGAGTTCGGCATTTCGCCGAATACGCTGGAAGCCACCGACACCTCGCAACTGCTCGGGCTGGTCGTTGCGCAAGGCGCGCTCATCGACGCCGGCTACGGCGCTGAGCGCGACTTCGATCGCTCGAGGGTTTCCGTTATCCTCGGTGTGACCGGCGCGCTGGAACTCGTCATCCCGCTGGGTGCGCGACTCGGCCACCCAATCTGGCGCAAAGCCATGCGCGACAGCGGCGTGACCGAGGTCGTTTCCGACGAAGTAATCGACCGCATTGGCGACTCCTACGTCAAGTGGCAGGAAGACTCGTTTCCCGGGCTGCTCGGCAATGTCGTCGCGGGGCGCGTCGCCAATCGCTTGAACCTCGGCGGCACGAACTGTGTGGTGGACGCCGCGTGCGCCAGTTCGTTGAGCGCCGCGCACATGGCGACGATGGAGCTGGTCTCCGGTCGTGCCGACATGGTGGTCACCGGCGGAGTCGACACGTTTAACGACATCTTTATGTACATGTGTTTCAGCAAGACGCCGGCGCTTTCGCCTACCGGTGATTCGCGCCCGTTCGATGCCGCCGCCGATGGCACCATCCTCGGCGAGGGCGTGGGCATGGTGGTGCTGAAACGGCTGGCCGACGCTGAACGCGACGGCGACAGCATCTATGCGGTCATCCGCGGCATCGGCACCTCGTCGGACGGACGGGGCAAGGCCATCTACACGCCCAGTTCGCCAGGCCAGGCAAAGTGCCTGCGCGACGCGTACGAACAAGCCGGCATTTCCCCGGCGACCGTGGAGTTGGTCGAGGCCCATGGCACCGGGACCAAGGTCGGCGATGCCACCGAGGTAACTGCGTTGCGCGAGGTTTTTCGTGCGGCGCGCGCAAGCGGCGTTTGGTGCGCCCTTGGCTCGGTGAAATCCCAAATCGGCCACACCAAAGCAGCAGCAGGCGCCGCGTCGCTGGTCAAGACGGCGCTGGCGCTCCGGCACAAGGTGTTGCCGCCGACGATCAAGGTCGACGAAATAAATCCGGGCGTCGCGCCCGGCGAGGGTCCGTTTTACGTGAACACCCAGAAGCGTCCGTGGCTGCCGAACGCCGGGCATCCACGCCGCGCCGGTGTCAGCTCCTTCGGCTTTGGCGGCAGTAACTTTCACGTGGTATTGGAAGAACATGATTCGCAGAAGACCAGCGTCGATTGGACCGGCGAGGTTCAACTGTTCGCACTCTCGACGCGCTCGCTCGAGGTGCTGAAGTCAATGCTGCACGACCTGGCGGCGAAGGCACAGGAAAGCTGGGAGGAACTCAGCCGGCGCGCGGCCACCACGCGCAAGGAATTCAGCCACCTCGATCCCTACCGTCTGGTGGTCGTCGTAGAGAAACTGAAGACCGACATGGTGGCCGTCTGTCACAAACTGGTCGAGAAGCTCGACCAGCATGGTGATCAACCCTCGTGGACGACCTCGGACGCCTGTTACGGTTCAGCGGAGCCGGGCAAGGTTGGGGTGCTGTTCCCGGGTCAAGGCGCGCAGTACGTCGGCATGGGCCTCGACTTGACGTGCCACTTTCCGGAGGCGCACGCAGCGTTGGCCGAAGCGAATGAAGTCTTTGCGCAATCGGCCGGGCCCGAGCCGCGCCTGAGCGATGTGATTTATCCGCTTCCGCCGCTCACTGATGAGCACAAAAAGGCGAACGAGGCCGCATTGCAAACTACCATGGTTGCGCAGCCGGCGCTCGGAGCTTTGGGCCTTGCCGGCTGGCGTGTACTGCAGAAGTTCGGCGTCAAAGCCGACGCTTTCGCCGGTCATAGCTATGGCGAGCTGATTGCGTTGTGCGCGGCCGACAGGATCGACACCCGCACGCTTCACTGGCTATCGCGACTGCGTGGCGAGCTGATGGCTCGCGTCAGTGGCGCGGGCGATCCGGGCTCGATGGTCGCCGTCCAAACTTCGGCTGAGACCGCAGCGCAAGTTATCGCGGAAGAGAAGCTCGAACTCACAATCGCCAACAAGAATTCGCCGAAGCAGACCGTGTTGAGCGGCGCTACGGAGGCCATCAAGGCAGCCGCCGCTGCCTTCAAGCAACGCAAGATCGGCGCCACGATACTTTCCGTGGCGGCGGCGTTCCATAGCCCGTTCGTCGCCGACGCGTCGAAGCCGTTTTCGACAGCGCTCAAGGACGTGGACTTGCAGCCCGGTGTGTCGCCGGTCTTTGCCAACACCACGGGCGACGCTTATCCCGCCGACGCCGAGGCTGCGCGCAACCTGCTCGGCCAACAATTGGCCAACTCGGTCGAATTCGTTCGCGAAATCGAGAATCTGTACGCCGCCGGCATCCGCACATTTTTGGAAGTTGGCCCGGGCGCGCGCCTCACCGGCCTGGTGAAGGCGATTCTCGGCGAGCAGAATCATGCGGCGTTCGCACTCGACGCTTCGAACGGAAGAGGCTCCGGCTGGCACGACTTGGCGAAGACCGTAGCCTGTCTGGCTGCGTTGGGTCATGTCGTGGACCTGACCCTCTGGGAACGTGACGCCCGCGCCGACGCCGAACCGAAGAAACCTAAAATGACCATTTTTCTGACCGGTGCGAATTACCGGTCGCCCAACACAAATGGTGAGTCCGTCAATGGAAACGGAAACAAATCGAGGCCGGTTCAACTCGCGATCAGCCCCACTACTCCGGGTCGGGTTTCCCCACCTTCAGTTGCTCACCCCCGACCCGAGCCAGCGGCTGCGATGGCTCCGGCCCCAACTCCAGTTCCCTCAGCAGTCGTAACTCCCGTGCCGATGCCGACCGTGGCCTCAATCCCGCCGAGGACGGTAGCAGAGCTACTGCGGACAACGCAAGAGGGCCTAACTGCGCTTCAGCAGTTGCAGCAGCAGACCGCGCAAGTCCATATCAAGTTCCTCGAAGGTCAGGAAACTGCGACGTTGACCTTGAGCAAACTCATCGAGCAGCAGCAAAAGTTATTCGGCGTCACGCCGACTTCGCCGATCGCGTTGCCTCAACCGTCGGCGTTGGTGGCCGTGCGACCTCCGGAATCGATCGCGCTCACGCCAACCCCCGTGGCTCCCCCCGCACCGGTGCCGAAGCCGGTGACGATACCGTCGCCCGTGTCTGTGCCGCCTCCCCCAGTCGCCCCGATTGCGACACCGATCCGCCAATCGCGCGCTCATTTCGCCACCGTCCTGCTGGACATTGTCAGTGAAAAGACCGGCTATCCGGTCGAGATGCTGAATCCCGAGATGGATATGGAATCCGACCTCGGCATCGACTCAATCAAGCGGGTGGAGATTCTCTCCGAAGCGCAAGTTCGTTTGCCCGAGGCCCCCGTGGTCCAACCGGAGAACTTGGGCGAGTTTCGCACACTACAGCAAGTCATCGATTTCCTGACCGCCGAGGCGGCGTCTCCCGCGGCGACGACGATCGCGGTTCCCAGTGTGACCGTCGCCGCCGAGTTCACGACCACACTGCTGGGAATTGTCAGTGAGAAGACCGGCTATCCGGTCGAGATGCTGAACCTCGACATGGACATGGAATCCGACCTGGGCATCGATTCGATCAAGCGCGTCGAGATTCTCTCCGAAGTTCAAGTGCGCCTGCCGTCCGCGCCGGTGGTTCAGCCGGAGAATCTCGGCGAATTCCGCAGTTTGCAGCAGGTCATCGATTTCCTGATGGCCGGAGCTCCGGGCGTCGCGCTTCAACCAGCCACCGAACCGGCTCCACCCACCTCCCGCATTGACCTTGACGAATGCCGGGCCACGGTGCTCGCCATCGTCAGCGAAAAGACCGGCTATCCGATCGAGATGCTCAACCTGGAAATGGACATGGAGTCCGACTTGGGCATCGACTCAATCAAGCGCGTCGAGATTCTGTCCGAGGTGCAAGTGCGCCTCCCGGATGCTCCCGTGGTTCAACCGGAAAACCTCGGCGAATTCCGCACCCTCCAGCAGGTGATCAATTTTCTGGCGGTGCCCGGGCCATCCGCGGTCAGCGCATCGGTATCGGCCAGCGATGGCATCTCAGCGATGGTGACCGCCATCGTTAGTGAAAAAACCGGCTATCCCGCCGACATGATCGGTCTCGGCATGGATCTGGAGAAGGACTTGGGGATCGACTCGATCAAGCGGGTCGAGATCATGTCGGAAGTGCAACTCCGATTACCCGACGCTCCAGTCGTTCAGCCGCAGCAACTCGGCGAGTTCCACACGTTGGGTCATCTGGTGGGTTATCTCAATGGCAAGGCGGTCTCGATGGCCCCGGCGACGCCACCGGAATCGAATGCCACGCCCATCCTGGTCGAGGCCGTTCGGCTCAATCGGAGGGCGCTGGTCGTTGCGCAACTGGGCGCTCGATCGGAAGATCGTCTTCGACTTCGCCCGGACAGCGAGGTCTGGGTGACCGAGGACAAGGTGGGACTCAGCGATGCTCTCGTCCAGCAGTTAAACGAGCAGGGAATCGAAGCGCGTGTCGTTTCGCTGCGGAAGTTCCCCAAGCTCAAAGCCAAGCCATCGCTGGCAGGACTCGTCATCGTCGCGCCTGGTTCCGCCAGGGCCGACTGCGACCAGTTCTTGAAAGCGGCGTTTGCGTTGACTCGTTATGTCGGCCCCGCACTCCGAGAGGCGGGTAAGCACGGAGGCGCGCTTTTTGCCACCGTGTCCCGACTCGACGGAGCGTTTGGGCTTAACGCCGACCTCACCGAGGCCGACGCCGCACAGGGCGGGCTCGCAGGGTTGGCGAAAACGGTCAAGCAAGAATGGTCCGAGGTCACCAGTCGTGCCCTGGACATCGCGGCCGGCTGGAATGAAGCCAGTGAAGTGGCCGCGGAGTTGTTGCATGTGGGGCCGATCGAAGTGGGACTGTCGAGTGCCGGTCGCGTTACGCTGGCCGAGTCAGCCGTGCCCCCTGGACTTCAGGGGCCCGCGCTCCAACCGGGAGAGATCGTGCTTGTCACCGGCGGCGGGCGAGGAGTCACCGCCGAGTGCGCCGTTGCAGTGGCGCAAGCGTTCCAGCCGACGCTGGTGCTACTGGGTCGCACCCCGCTGCCGCCAGCCGAAGTGCCGTGGCTGGCCGACGCGACAACTGAAGCCGAGATGAAGAAGGCGATTCTGGCCAACGCCGGCAAGAGTTTGAAGCCGGCGGAGTTGGAAGCTGAGTATCGCCGCCTGGCGGCGGAGCGCGAGATTCGCGGCACGCTCGGCCGCATCGCGGCAGGAGGCAGCCGGGTCGAGTATCGCGCGGTCGATGCCCGAAACTCCGGGGCGGTACGCGCCATGGTGGACGAGGTCCGCGCGCTGTTAGGCCCGATTCGCGGCATCATTCACGGCGCGGGCGTACTGGCCGATCGACTGATCGAGGACAAAACCCCGGACCAGTTCGCCCTGGTCTACGACACCAAAGTCGTGGGCCTGCGTAATCTGTTGGCAGCAACCGCCGATGATAACCTCAAGCTGCTTGCCCTGTTCTCGTCAGTAACCGGACGCTACGGGCGCACGGGCCAGGTGGATTATGCAATCGCCAACGAGGCGCTGAACAAAATCGCGCTGCGGGAAGCCCGGCACCGCCCGAACGCGCGCGTCGTCGCCGTCAACTGGGGGCCGTGGGCCGGCGGCATGGTGACTCCCGCACTCAGCAAGCTGTTCGCCGCACAAGGTGTCGATTTGATTCCACTGGACGCTGGCGCGCAAGCGCTGGTGGCCGAACTGCACGCCCCCGCGAGTGACGCGGTCGAAGTCATCATTGGTGGACGGTTCGGACCTGCCACTCTCGCGACAGCACCGGCCCAACTCCCTTCGGAACTCAAGCTCGCTTTCGAACGCCAGCTCAACGCCGACCAGTATGAGTTTCTGCGTTCCCACGTCATTAACGGAAAGTCGGTGCTGCCAGCGGCCATGATGATGGAATGGTTGGCGCACGGCGCGCTCCATCAAAACCCGGGCCTGCAGTTTCACGGCCTCGATAATTTCCGCGTAACCAAAGGCGTCGTGCTGGAGGGAAGCTACCCCGTGCGCGTGTTGGCGACGAAGGCCGTCCGCCAGGTCGAGGGTTTTGTGGCCACCGCGGAACTGCGAGGCGGTAGCTCGCCGGAGGTCATCCATGCGAGCGCGCAAGTATTGCTAACCGAGCGCTTGCCAGCGGCTACGAACGGCTTGGCCAGGCCGAACGAGCGAGCGCGCTACGCGCGGACTGTGGATTCGGTCTACGACGAGGTGCTCTTCCACGGGCCGCACTTCCGAGCGATCGAGGAGATTTCCGTCCTCACGGCCGAGGGCATCATCGCCAGAGTCGCTGCGGCTCCGGCCCCCAGCGCCTGGATGTCGCAACCGCTGCGCACGGCATGGCTGTGCGATCCTCTGGCCGTGGACGCTGCATTCCAGCTCATGGTGCTCTGGACTTACGAACGTTTCGGCGAGGCTTCGTTGCCGTCGTTCGTCGCGCGTTATCGGCAGTATGGTGAGTTCCCGCGCGAGGGCGTGACGGTGGTGCATCGCACCGAGCAGAACGGCAGCAAGATAGCGCGCGCCGACATGGAATTCCGCGCCGCCGATGGCCGCCTGGTGGCAACCATCGGCGGCTACGAATGCACCATGTCGCCCAAGCTGCTCGAAGCCTTCGGCAAATGAACCGGCTCCCCCGTGCGCGGGTGGAGCAGAGCTAACCGATGCCTCATCCCCAGCCCATCGCCATTGTGGGTGTCGGTGGCCGGTTTCCGAGCGCGACCACCCTGGCCGACTACTGGCGAATCATCGCCGAAGCGCGCTGCGTCGCCCGTGAAGTACCGGCCGACCGTTGGCCGTTACCGGCTCAAGATTATTACGATGCGCGCGTCGGCACGGAGGATCGCGTCTACTCGCTCCGTGGGTGCTTCCTCGATGAGTTTACGCCCAACTTGAGCGGACTCGACTTCGATCCCGCCTGGCTCGCGCAACTTGATCCGCTGTTTAGTCTCACTCTGGACGTGGGGCGGCAGGCGTTTCTGAACGTGAAGTCGCATGAGCGGCTTGATCGTGTCCGCACCGGCGTAATTCTGGCGAACCTGATCCTGCCGACCGAGACGGCCTCCTCGATCACCCGCGAAGTGCTCGGCGGGGCCTTGCGCCGAAAGCTGGGCCCCCTCACCCGCAGCCCGAGTCGGGCGCACGTCGCTCCGATCAACCGCCACGCGGCGGGACTGCCGGCCGGTTTGCTGGCGAAGGCGCTGCGCCTCGGGCTTGGCGCGTTCACGCTGGACGCCGCGTGTGCATCGTCGCTGTACGCAATCAAACTTGCCTGCGAGGAGTTGCGCGCGGGCCGTGCCGACGCGATGTTGGCCGGCGGCGTTTCCCGCCCTGATTGCCTGTTCACGCAAATGGGCTTCAGCCAACTCCGGGCGCTTTCGCCGAGCGGCTGGCCGCGACCATTCGATGAACGGGCCGACGGCCTGGTGGTCGGTGAAGGCGCCGGCATCTTCGTACTCAAACGGCTCGAAACGGCATTGCGCGAGGGCGACACGATTCACGGCGTCTTGCATGGGATTGGTCTGTCCAACGATACCGGCGGCAGCCTGCTCGCGCCGGATAGTGAGGGGCAATTGCGCGCGATGCGCGAGGCGTATGCGCAAACAGGCTGGCGACCGGGCGACGTCGATTACGTGGAGTGCCATGCCACCGGTACCCAACGCGGCGACGCCACCGAACTGAGCAGCCTCACGTCGCTGTGGGTCGGCGAATCCGCGCCGCGCGGTTGCCCGCTCGGCTCGGCGAAGTCGAACGTCGGCCACTTGCTCACGGCGGCAGGCTCTGCCGGTTTGATGAAGGTGTTGCTCAGCTTCCGCAACGCCACGCTGACGCCGACCGCCAACTTCGAGCGCTCGCAGTTCAACTTCGATACCAGCCCTTTCCGGGTACTCACCCAAGCTGAACCGTGGCCGCGCCGTGATGACTCCACGCCCCGGCGGGCCGCCGTGAGCGCCTTTGGCTTTGGCGGGATCAACGCGCATTTGCTGGTCGAAGAGTGGCTGGGGGCGCCGAATCAATCCTATGCGGTCCGGATTCCGCCTCCCGCCGTTGGGCCGGCGCTCATCGAGCCCATTGCCATCGTCGGCATGGATGCGCGCTTCGGCAGTTTGCAATCGCTGCGCGAATTCCAGGAGGCGGTGTTCACCGGTAGACCGGCTTTCCAACCGCCGCGAGCGTCCCGCTGGCTCGGACTGGAATCGGGAGAGGAGCCGGCCTCGACCGGCGCGTTCCTTGGCGATTTGCGCATTGCGATCGACCGGTTTCGCATCAGCCCCAATGAATTGCAAGCCATGCTGCCGCAGCAGGTGGTCATGCTGCTGGCCGCGGACGGCGCGTTGAACGACGCGGCGCTCGCCGGGCGCGATGGCAACCGCACCGGCGTGTTCATGGGCATTGGACTCGATTTCAACTCGGCCAACTTCCACTTGCGCTGGACGGCCTCCGCCGAGGCGGAGTCGTGGGCGCAAGAGCTCAAGGTCAATCTTGCCGATGAACCGGCTCGGAGGCGCTGGCTGGAGTCGATTCGCGATGCGGTGACGCCGGTCCTGACCGCCGACCGCACCATCGGAGCGCTCGGGGGCATGGTGGCAAGTCGGCTGGCCCGGGAGTTCCACGTCGGCGGACCGTCGTTCACGATCCAGGGAGAGGAAAACTCCGGCCTGCACGCGCTCGAAGTGGGCCTGCGCGCACTCCAGCGCGGCGAACTCGAGGTGGCACTGGTTGGGGCGGTGGATATTGGCGGCGACTTGCGGAGCGTGCTCACCCAACACGAATTGCGCCCCCTCTCCCCCACCGGCGCCAGGCCGTTCGACGCAACTGCCGATGGCACGACGGTTGGCGAGGGTGCCGTGTGCCTGGTGCTCAAGCGTCTGAGCGACGCACAACGCGACGGCGATCGCGTCTACGCCGTCGTTAAAGGGATAGGATTCGCCACGGGTGGTCATCCTAACCAGGCAACTACCGACGTCAGCGCATACAGTCGTACGCTGGAAACTGCGTATGCGGAGGCAGAGGTCGATCCGAGCACGGTGAGCTATTTCGAAGCGCACGGAAGCGGGTCGCCCGACGAAGACGCGCTGGAAGCGCAGGCGCTCGACACATTCTTCGGATCGCATGCACCGCGCGCGCCGGTGACGCTCGGCAGTGTGAAGGCTGTCATCGGCCATACCGGCCCTGCGGCGGGATTAGCCTCGGTGGCGAAGGCTGCGTTGTGTTTGCACCACGAGGTGTTGCCGCCGCTGCCTCCGTCGCGCATTCGCTCTGAGTTGAGCCTGGCGACGCGCTTCGACTTTCCCGCCCATCCGATGTACTGGTACCGCAACCGCGCCGAAGGCCCGCGCCGGGCCGGCGTGAGCTGCCTCGGCAGTGATGGCAACGTTGGACATGTGGTGCTCGAGGGGCTCGACGAGATTTCCGCTGGCGCTGCGATTCGCACCCAGCCGCTCGTTGCGCGGGACGAAGGGTTGTTTATCGTCGAGGCCGACGACGAGCACGGCGTGCTCGCCGAATTGACCGCGCTCGCGCAATGGCTCGGCGCGGCGGAGTTTGCGAATGTCGAGGGGTTGGCACGCGCATGGTGGCGGCAACGGCGCGCTCAGCCAGAACGCAAACTCGCCGCAGCGTTGGTGGCACGCGACGCCGACGAGTTGCAGGAACAACTCGCGCTGGTGCGCAGTTGGATCGAGACCAGTGAGGAGCGACGCGCCACCGATCGCGTTTTCTTTTCACCACGGCCCTTGGGCCGAACCGGCCAACTGGCCTTCGTGTTTCCCGGCTCGGGCAATCGTTACGACGGCATGGGCCATCGTCTGAGCGCCGAGTGGCCGGAACTCTTGCGCGAACTGGATACCACCAATCAGTTACTCCGTTCGCAATTCGCACCGCGACCGAATCTCGACGATCATCGATCGCTCATTTTTGGCCATGTCAGTCACGGCATGTTACTCAGCGACTTGCTGCAACGATGCGGCGTGAAGCCGCAGGCCGTGCTGGGCTATAGCCTGGGCGAGTCGGCCGGATACATTGCGATGCGCGTCTGGCCCGATCACGACGACATGGTCGGTCGGATGAACGATTCACCGCTGTTCGGGCATGAACTCGTCGGCGCGTGTCAGGCCGCCCGACGTGCGTGGCAACTGCGCGACAACGAGGCCGTGGAATGGCAGGTTGGCGTGGTCGATTGCCCCGCCGAGCGTGTGCGCGCCGCGCTGGTTGGTCGAGCTCGGGCGTATCTGCTAATCGTCAATACGCCTACCGAGTGTGTCATCGGTGGGCAACGCGCCGCGGTCGAGGCGCTGGTTCGCGAGCTCGACTGTTTGTTTCTGCCGCTCAAGAACGTCCCCACGGTTCACTGCGATATTGCTCGTGAAGTGCGCGCGGCCTATCATGCGTTGCACGTATTCGAGTGCCGGCCACCGGCTGGGATTCGATTCTACAGCGGCGCTTGGGGCCGGGACTTCGAGGTGACGCCGGAATCGTGCGCCGACTCCATTCTCGCTGGTGCGTTGGACGGCATCGACTTTCCGCGTGTGGTCGGCCAGGCATACGATGACGGTGTCCGCCTCTTCGTCGAGGTCGGCCCGCGCAATTCATGCACGCGCATGATTGCACGCATTCTCGGAAACCGACCGCACGTAGCGCGCTCGGCCTGCGTGCAGGGGAGCGACCCGGTGTCGAGTGTGTTGCGGGTGCTGGGGCATCTGATTGCCGAACGGGTACCCGTGGACCTGACCTGGTTGTACGGAACGGAAACACAGTGCCTCGGCCATCGTCCGCCGCAAGCACCACCGCAGCGCGCGATCGTAGTGCCGATCGGTGGACAAGCGACGATTCCGGCGGTCGCGCGGAAGGTTGAAACAACCTCAACCTCAACGGGCAAACACAAGGACGCGAAGATACGAAGGCCACCCGGCCAACCAGCCAGTCAACCGGCCACGGTGGCTTCACCGCTCATTGCCGGCCTGGTCTCGGCGCACAGTGCCACCGCTGCGGCACATGACCGATTCTTGCAAATCAGCGCCCGCTCAACCGAGGCGCAACTCGGAGTGTTGCAGTTTCAGCAACAGTTGCTCGCCGGGGTCGACGTGTTGGACTTGCAGCGTGTTGCGATCGGCGCCACCGAGTCGGAACGCCCGATCTTCCTCAATCGCGCACAATGCGAGGAGTTCGCGCGTGGCTCGCTTGCGAAGGTGCTGGGGCCGATGTTCGCAGAAGTCGATTCGTACCCGACCCGCGTCCGACTGCCTGACGGGCCGCTCAATTACGTCGACCGGATGATCGAAGTCGAGGGCGCGATGGGACAACTCGGCGCGGGGCGGCTGGTCACGGAACACGACCTTTTGCCGAACGCCTGGTATCTCGACGGTGCGGTGATGCCCGCCGGGCAAGCGGTCGAAGCCGGCCAGGCCGATCTGTTCCTTGCCGGCTACCTCGGTATCGATCTACGCACGAAGGGGATTGCGAAGTATCGCCTGCTCGACGCCGTCGTTTCATTCCATCACGACGCGCCGCGCGCCGGTCAGACCTTGCGCTACGACATTCGCATCGAGAAGTTCCTCCGTCAGGGCGACACCTACCTGTTCTTTTTCAACTTCGATGGATTCGTGGACGGGCAGCCATTGATGACGATGCGAGCAGGCTGCGCAGGCTTCTTCACCGACCAGCAACTCGCAGAGGGGCGCGGCCTCGTATTCACCGATGAGGACCGGCAGCCGTGCCCGGGGGTGCGGACGGCCGACTGGCGCGGGATGGTGCCGATGCAGGTCGAATCCTTCAATGAGGCGAAGCTCGCGGCGCTGCGCGAGGGAGACCTCGCCGGAGCCTTCGGCCCGGCCTTCGCCGGCTTGACCGTCGCAACACCGCTGACGATTCCCGCTGGACAGATGACGCTGATCGACCGCGTAACCATGCTCGACCCGACCGGCGGCCGTTACGGCCTGGGCCTGGTTCGTGCCGAGATCGACCTCGCTCCCGATGACTGGTTCCTGACCTGCCACTTCGTGGATGATCCGGTGATGCCAGGCACGCTGATGTACGATTCGTGTCTGCACGCGCTGCGAGTATTTCTGCTGCGCATGGGTTGGGTGGGTGAAGCCGCTGCGTGCGCGTGGGAACCCGTCCCCGGCGTTGGCAGCCAGCTGCGCTGCCGCGGGCAGGTAATCCCCGGAGTGCAACGCGCGGTCTACGAATTGTCGATCAAGGAATTGGGATATCGCCCCGAGCCGTACGCCATCGCCGATGCGCTGATGTCGGCGGATGGAAGGGACATCGTACTCGTGCGCGACATGACGCTGCGCTTGACCGGCACCTCCCGCGAGCAACTCGAAGCGTTGTGGTCGCAGGCTCCCACGGTGACAGTAGGCGATGAGCGCAAGCCCGCCGTCTACCCTTACGACCGGATCCTGGCCTGTGCAATTGGCGATTGCGAGTTTGCCTTCGGCGACCGCTATCGTGGCTACGGCCGTGACCACTTTCTCGCGCGCTTGCCCGGACCACCGTATTTGTTCATGAGCCGGGTGACCGAAGTGCAAGGCGCGCCCTGGGTGATGCAGGCCGGCGCGAGCGCCGAAGCGCAGTACGAAGTGCCGCCCGACGCCTGGTACTTCCGCGCCAACCGTCAGCGGACGATGCCGTTCTCGGTTGCGCTGGAGTTTCCCTTGCAAGTGTGCGGCTGGCTGGCCGCCTACTGCGGTTCGGCGCTGACCAGCAACCAGGCGCTGCACTTCCGCAACCTCGACGGCGACGCCGTGATGTATGCAGAGCTTGGTCCCGACGCCGGGACGCTCTCCGCGCGCGTGGCGTTGACCAGCGTGTCGCAGTCAGCCGGCATGGTCATCCAAAAATACACGCTGCTGATGACGCGCCAGGGCCGTACCGTGTTCGAAGGAACCACGGCGTTTGGCTTCTTCAGCGAGGCCGCGCTGTCGCAGCAGGTCGGCGTGCGCGGCGCGCAGCCGTACCTGGCGACCGCCGACCAGCGTGTCCGCGGCCGCAGCTTTGCCCTTCCCGATGCTGCGCCGTTCAGGCCCGACGACTCCAGCGGAGAAATCATCGACGGCCTGGCTCTGCCGTCGGTGGCATATCGCATGGCCGATCAAGTGGAGCTGTTTGTGCCGGACGGCGGTCCCCACGGCCTGGGCTTCATACGCGGCACGAAAGCCGTCAACCCGGACGAGTGGTTCTTCACGGCGCATTTCCATCAGGACCCGGTCTGGCCAGGCTCACTCGGGCTGGAGTCGTTCCTGCAATTGCTCAAGGTAGTTGCGATCGAGCGCTGGGGTGCGACCATCGGCGCTACGCACCGCTTCCAGCCGATCGCGCTCGGCGTGCGCCACCAGTGGATGTATCGAGGTCAAATCGTTCGACTCAATCAGCTCGTCGCGGTGGAGGCCGTGATCACGGAAGTCGACGACACGCATCACCTGATCAAGGCCAACGGTTTCCTGAGTGTGGACGGCAAGGTCATCTACCAGATGACCGACTTTTCGATCCGCGCGGTGCCGGTGTGACCGGCCCAAACGACAAGTGAACCTTCACTACGCCAATGCCGGGCTGATCGGCCCGAGCGAACAGCACCGGAAAAAAGTTGCCACGTATTTGCTGGCCGCCGGTTTCAAAACGTCCGGTGACGCGGCAAACTACGCGGCACTTTAACCTGTTCACTAATTCGGTCCCGACGAAACGGCAAGCGACGAGGACTTCCATGAGCCAACCAAAAACTCAACACACACACACACACATTCCGCGCGCCTGCTTGACGGGGCGGCGGCAGGCGCGGGAGCGTAGACCATGAAGTCCGCGCGCGCCACCGTGAGATTGGTTCGGGAACACTTCGTCGTGTTGGCCTGTCTTGCGTTGCCGCTGGTGATGCTCACAATCTCGTCGGCCAGAGCGGGACGACAACAGACCGCGTGGAATCAACAGGCGCGCAAGGAAGCGCACCAAGCCCACAAGAAGTTGCAAGCCCTGCACGACCAGAAGCTTGGCGTCGCCACGGGACAGGGCTTCCGCTGGTTCCCGATGCAGGATGTTACCGGCGCAACGCTGCCCCGACCCGGCGCCGGGCAAGTAACGCTCGTGGTGTTCGGTGGACGCTCGCTGCCGATGGTCGCTGCCAGCGGGTGGAAGGAACTTATCACCCAACGCCCGCGCACGCAATTCATCGCGGTAGTCAGCGCACCAGCCGACGAATTGCGCAACGACGCTTCGAAAGTCAAACAGCGCAGCCGCATGTTTCTCGTGGCCGATCCCAAGTACCTGCTGCACAGTATGTTCAATGCCGGACATAGGGCTTTCGTAGTAGACCAGCGTGGCCTAGTGCATTGGAACGCGAACCTCTCCAGAGACGGTTGGCAACCGAAGGCAGAGACATTCAATGACATCTCAACCCAACTAAAACAACTCGGAGGGTAACTATGCGCAAACACCATCAACTCGGAATCAGCCTGCTGGAAGTCGCCATCGTGCTGTCGATCCTGAGCAGCCTCGCCATTCTTGCCGCGCCCACCATCGCCAAGGCCAAGCGCGACGCATACGTGCTGCAATGCAAAGCGCAAATGCAGGAGGTCGGCACCGCACTGGTTAAGTACAGGATTGAACATAGCGGGAAAATGCCGATGCTATGGGGAGACCTTGTTCCCAAGTACATTGACGCAAAGCGGTTGATCTGCCCATTTACGGAGAGTATTGCTCCGGAAACTGTTAGGGCTTGGCAGAAAGAATACTCGGAACTGAAGCCAGGTCCACGTTATTGGTCATCTCACACCTACTTTCAACCGGAGCGATGGGACGAATTGGCCAAACTCGACAAGCGCGGCCTTAGGATCCCGTACTCCGACGTTATGAAGCAACGTGGCCCGGACACTCCCATGCTAATCTGCCGAGATCACCGCGAGCCATACAGTTTGGATAAGCTGATCACCTTGAGGAGGTTTTCAAAAGATCCAAGTGCTGTTACCGCTCCGAGACACCCATGTCCGTACTGGGACTTTTCCGAGGATGACATTGTCGTCGCTCGATGGGATGGGCGCGTTGACACAACCAAGAAGGGAGGAACTCTAACGCACGATACATTCGTTTCTACCTCCACAGATCTGCTCGAACTGTGATTCCCAGAAACAAGGAGATGACTCATGAAACGCATTGCGCTGATCTTCGCGGCTTCCTCCTGCATGACACTTTCCGTATGCTTGCCTTGTCAGGTCGGGACAACCTGCTACACCCGGAAACTGCCACCTGCCGCCGGATGAAGGTACGTACAACCAGTTACAAACCACTTTCTGTTGCGCCCCAACGCAGCGGCAGAGGACGATTCATGAAGACTGGATGTACGGCCTGTCGTACGTACATCGGGATGAATTGAGGTTGGAAGATGCACAGGACTACTGCACGGGAAGCGAGGTGGGACCCGTAACCTGCACT
>Ga0247727_10005921_pt1 | contig 24330 bp, 21 predicted proteins | sample WisWelCaveWW1625_FD_202498 | JGI IMG/M metagenome (GOLD analysis project Ga0247727, IMG submission 202498) | Biofilm microbial communities from Wishing Well Cave, Virginia, United States - WW16-25 | ecosystem: Environmental > Aquatic > Deep subsurface > Groundwater > Cave microbial mat | place... | reverse complement strand
GCTGCCAGGTAGGCCGGCTTGCGGAAATTGGAGGTCACGCGGAGCCGCGCCGTGCGGGACGCCATCCGCCGCAGCGGACGGCTTTCCGCGCGGGATGCGCGCGCGATGCGCCGGCGCATCCGGGCGATCTGACGCACGGCAGCATCGTACTTCGCCCGCAGGGTTCCCGGCGCCTCCGTGAAAACGTTGCGCACCAGCCACAACCTGTGCTGCACATGGTCGAAGGCGATCAGGCCGTGGAAGAACATCAGGACGGCATCGTCCAACCCCAGGTCGTCGCGGCCCTGCGCGGGGATACTCTCGGTCAGGCGCACCATATCGTAGGCAAAGTATCCGATGGCTCCCCCCACCAGCGGCGGCAGCCCCGCTACGCGCACGGGCTTGAACCGGCCGGTCATTTCCCTCAGTTTTTCGATCGGGCCGCCGGGTGTCCATTCGCCCGCGCGCGGGCCATCCGTGCGCCACGAACGGCCGCGCGACCTGAAAATTTCTTCCGGCCCTGCTCCGAGGAAGGAATACCTCGCCACGTTTTCGCCCCCTGCGACGCTTTCCAGCAGGAACGAATATTCCGCCTCTTCGGCCACGCGCAGGTAGGCGGAGACGGGCGTCAGCAGGTCGGCCGTCACCGTGTCATAGACGGGGATCAGGTTGCCCTGGCGGGCCAGGCGGCGGAAGGATCTGTAGTCGGGCTGGATCAAGGTGTCAGTTCTTGGCAAGCTTGGCCATCAGCGCCTTTTTCATCGCGGCGTGCGGTGCGCGTTCGCCCATCCAGATTTCCCACTGGGCGGTGCCCTGCGCAAGGAAGATCTCTACTCCGGAGGCCGTCTCCAGGCCCCGGCGCTTCGCCAGTTGCAGCAGCCGGGTTTGTGCCGGGCGGTAGATGAGGTCCATCACCAGCCGGCAATTGAGTTCCTCGGGAGCGAGCGGTGTCTCCCGCACGTGCGGATACATCCCGACCGGTGTCGTGTTCACGATGGCGTCGAAAAACTCGCGCCGCAGTTGCCGGCGGTCCACGGCCACTCCGCCCACGGACTGCGCCAGCGCCTCGGCCTGCTTGCGGCGTCGCGCGCAGACGCAGACCATGGCCCCGGCCTGCGCCAGGGCGAATGCCGCTGCTCGCGCAGCTCCTCCGGCGCCATAGAGCAGCGTGCGACTCCCGGCCAACGGCAGGCGCCGTTCGATGGCCCGCAGCACGCCGACGTAGTCTGTATTGTAGCCGTAGAGCTTTCCCCCCGCGCGCACCACGACGGTATTGACCGCTCCCATCAGCGCCGCCAGCGGGTCGCAGTCGTCCAGGTGCTCGAGAATTCTTTGCTTGTGCGGCAGGGTTACACTGAACCCGGCGATGCCCAAGGGGCCGACGGCCCCGAGGAAATCCTCCAGGTCGGGCACCAGAAACGGAAGATAGACGGCATTGACCCCGCGCGCCTGGAAGCCCGCATTCTGCATCGCGGGTGACAACGAATGTCCCACCGGTTCGCCGATCACGCCATAGACGCGGGTGCGCCGGTCCAGCTTGTCTGCCCGGTAGAGGTCCTTCATCTCCTCGACGGTAAGCTGGCCGGGTGCCGTGGCCTCGCCGGCTGCCGCGTAGGCCAGTGGACTGCCCTGGCGCAAGGTCAGTACACGCGCCGGCAGGCCGGCATCGCCCATCGGGACTGCGATCAGGTCCCCGCGTCCCGTGGCCAGCGCCAGCACTCGCAGGCTGTCTGCGTAGGAGCGGCACTGCGTCGCGATTTTCACCGCATCGGCGCCGGCGCGCTGCATCCGCCGCAGGATGCTCGCCAGATCCCGGGGCGTCTCCCGGAAATTGTGGTACGAGAGCAGCGTTCGCGCCTCTCCGAGAAACAGTTGCGTCAGCATCGTCTCCTGCGGCATTCCGGGCGTCTCTTCCAGGTCGCACCACGCCGCCCCGCAGTCGGCCGCCGTGGCCAGCACACCCGCCTGCTCGTCGGCATCGCCCCGGAACCGCCCCTCCGGCGTCCGCCGGCAGGTGGCTATCACCCGCGCATCGATGGGATGGTCCCGCCACCACCCCAGGAAACGGTCCATCTCCGAGTCGCTCTTCAGGTAGTCGAGCCGCAGCTCAACGGTGCGCGTGCGGCGCAGGGCCTCGCCCAGGCGCTTCTTCATTTCCAGCGCCGTCGGCGCTGCGACCACGGCGCAGATCCGGTCTTTTCCGAACAGCTCCCTCATCGTCGCCGCCGGCGTTTTCGGCTCCCCTCGGCCTTCTACCACGCAGTATCCAATGTGTAAAGGCCGGGGGTTTGCCTGCTTGACGATCCGCTGGCCTTTTGTTACGGTCGGCCCGGTGGAGTGCCACCAGCGGGGCGGAGGCAGTCCGGTGCCCGCTGGAGAGGCCGTATTCATCCTGAGACCGCCGGACGCCAAGGAGTCTGCTGATGCGAACACGAATTTCTGTCCTTACCCTGATCCTCGCTCTGGCCGTCGGCGGCGCGACCGCCCAGAGCAAGTCCGCTGGCGCTCCCACATCCCCCAACCCCGCAGACGTCTATTGTTCCGGGAATGTGACCAGTGAATCCATCCCGGCAGACACCTACGTGATTTCCGGCGAGGAATCCCACCACCAGATTGGCTTCGCGGCCCACAGCGAGCTGATCTATATCAACAAGGGTTCCAGCGTGGGGGTCAAGGTGGGCGACCAGTTTCTGGTCATGCGGCCCATCAAGGACACCATGCAATACCGCTGGTTCGCCTTCCAGACCAACCTGCGCCGCGCCATGGGCACGCAGTGGACCGATGCCGGACGGGTAAAAGTGATGGTCACGCACTCCGACGTCTCCATTGCCCAGGTCATCTCCAGTTGCGGCCAGATCTTGCGGGGCGACGTGGTTGTGCCATTCAGCGAGCGCCCGGCGCCAAAATTCAAGGACGCCCCGTTCGACCCTTTTGCCTCCGCCAATGGCAAGCCCCTGGCCATGGTCGTCTCCTCCAAGAATTATGAAGCCGCGCTGGTGGGCATGAACGACTTCATCTACGTCAACCTGGGCAGCACACAGGGCGTCAAAGTCGGCGATTACTTCCGCATCTTCCGCTACCAGGCCCAGCGCCATGAATCCGCCTACCAGGTCCGCGGCCATCAGAACGCCATGTGGGGATTCGGCGCCACCCCCCGGGGCACCATCTGGCGGTGGGACAACCTGCCGCGGGAAATTCTCGGCGAAGGCATCGTGCTGCGCGTCTCGGAAAACGCCGCTACGGTGATGATCACCTCCTCGCGGCGCGAGATGTACCTGGGCGATTACGTCGAGCTGCAGTAGCGGCCTGCCCGTTCGTTTCTGGCTCCGCCCCGGGAGTTCCCCTCCCGGGGCGTTTTCTTTTACGACGCCTGTTTTGCGGTGTGTCCTTCGGCGCGCATCTCCCGTTCGGAAAAAACTTCGGCGGTGAACATCTCCACTCGCGCGGCTGGGTCTTTCCACGCGTCGCGGTCCAGTCCGGCCTTCCGGCAGGTCTCTTCGAGGAACCGCTGCGTCGGCCATCGGAATTCCGCCCCCACCTGCGGCAGCAGCAGCCCGCGCATCCCTCCTCGCGTCACCACCAGGCCGTGCTCTCCCACGCGAATGCCCTCCAGGGTTGCGGGTTCGGGCGCGGACAGGATGGATATCTCGATCTCGATACCGTGAACTTCTTCGCTGTCGACGGGAGGAAACCGCGGGTCCTGCAATGCTGCTGCGGCCGCGCAAGTGACCACTGTCTCCGCCAGCGACGTCCCCGGAGAGAGCCGGCCGATGCAGCCGCGCAATCGTCCTTGGGCATGCAGCGTGACAAACGCCCCAGCCGGCGGACCGCCCACCGGGTCTTCCGTTGTGAGGTCGGGCAGGCTTCGCAGGCGGGCCGCTTCCGTCACCGTTCGCCGCGCCAGGGCCAGCAGGGCGCGGCGCTGGTTGCTATCCAGTGGCGGCATCCTGGGACTTCTTCTCGCGGGGCTCTACGATGCGCAGCCGCTCCCGGCCGCGTCGCTTCACGCTTTCGTCCACTTTGTTCCAGAAAGAGAGGAAATACTCCAGCGCCGAGGCCAGCGCGCTGATCACCACCAGCCACAGCAGCACGGCTCCGATCGGCCGGGCAAATACCCACTTCGAGCCCAGCATCACGGCGCATACCGCGGCAACTTGCAGCACCATCTTCGTTTTGCCCAGCAGCGAGGCGGCAATGTGCAATCCCTCGGCCGACGCGATGTTCCGCAATCCCAGGATGGTGATCTCCCGCCCGACGATGATCACCACCATCCACGCCGGCACCAGTTGCAGGTCCACCAGCGAGATGAACGCCGCGGAAATCAACAGCTTGTCGGCGATGGGGTCCAGCAGCATCCCCAGCGTGGTCACTTCCCCTCGCCGCCGCGCAAAATAGCCGTCCGCCCAGTCGGTCGCCGCGGCAATCACCAGGATCAGCACGCCCCAGATTTCAAAATGGACCTTCAGGCCCAGGATGCTTACGTTGGGCTCGCGCGTCAGCAGCACCACGACCAGCAGAGGCACGAAAAAAATGCGCAGGACGGTCAGGCTGTTGGGCAGGTTCATCTTCGGACCGTTGACCGGTCGCTCTCCCTCGCCTCCCGCACTGGCGGGACGCTCGCACGCCTGTGCTGCGACTATAGACCCCGCTTCTCGGCGAGTCAACGAGCGAAAACCGCCGCCTGCCTGCGCCGTGTAGCGCGCGGACTCGCCCGTTCCGCCGCGCCTGTCGCGCCAGTCTTTGTTTCATCACTCATAACGGATAGGAAACAAATTGCTGCAAGGGTGTGCAAATCCAGAATGGCCTTGCCGGCAAGGGGTAACAGCCTCGTTACGGGAGTTTACAGAACGATATCTTCCGTAACTCCGTGGATTTTCAATGGGATAAACCCGGCTCAGGAACTGCCCGCGGGCCCCTCGGGCCCCAGCCCGGACCCGCAAATCGGATTCCTCCGAAAGGATTTCCACAGATATTCACAGGCGGCAATCTCCGCCAAATGTGGCACTTGCGGGTGTGTCAAGGGAATTTCGGTCATGCGCGGGCCGGGCCGCGCAGTACTCGCGCGGGGAGCAGCACGATCGCCTTGAGCAAATCCAGCACTCCCCCCACTGCGATTCCCAGAATGCGGAACGGGAGAAGCACAAGCCACACAATCGGATACAGGATCAGTGCCAGCAGCGCCAGCGGCCAGCAAAACACCAGCAGGAGACACCACAACAGGAACTTCGTCATCTCCGCACCATACCTCTCTCACTCTGATACGCAGCCGTGGACGGGCGTGTTCCCCCGTTTTGCGCATTTTTCGAGTAGTGTGTGCGGCGGGACGCTACGTCAGACCTTCTCCAGTTGCCGGGCCACGGATTCGGGGACTTCCGCTTCAATCCACATCTGGTTCCCGCGCAGTTCGCTCCGCAGGACGCGCCCGCGGGCGTGCAGCAGCGCCAGCGTGCGGCCGTCAGACACGGGCAGGCGCACTTCCAGATGCACGGTGGGGTCCACGGGCATCTCTCTGTCAATGCGCTCGAGCAGCGCCGCAAGACCCGCACCCGTGGTCGAAGAGACAAACAGGTTGCCGTTGACATTGCGCAGTGCCGCGGACTGTTCCGCCGGCAACAGGTCCGTCTTGTTGAACACGTGCAGCCGGGGCCGGTCGTTCACCCCCAGATCGGCCAGGACTTTCTCGACCTCGGCGTCCTGCTCGGCATGATGGGGGTTGGCGACGTCCGTCACGTGCAGGATCAGCGACGCCTCCTGCACTTCTTCCAGCGTCGCGCGGAACGCGGCGATCAGGTCCGGCGGAAGTTCGCGGATGAATCCCACCGTATCGGAGAGCAGCGCTTTGCGGTTCGAAGGCAGCTTCACCGCGCGTACCGAAGGGTCCAGCGTCGCAAACATCCGCGTAGAAGTGAGCACCCCCGCGTGGGTCAGCGCGTTGAACAGCGTGGACTTGCCCGCGTTGGTATAGCCCACCAGGGCCACCGTCCCCAGCGGCACGGCCTGCCGCGCCCGCCGGCGGAGGGTGCGTTGCCGCCGCAGCGTGTCGATGTCCCGCTGGATCTTCCGCACCCGGTCGCGGATCCGCCGCCGGTCGGTCTCCAGCTTCTGCTCGCCCGGCCCGCGCATCCCGATGCCGCCGGACATCGCGCCGCTCTTGCCGCCCAGCCGCGAGAGCTCCCGGCCCTTTCCGGTCAGCCTCGGCAGCAGGTAGTTCAGTTGCGCCAGCTCCACTTGGAACTGGCCCTCGCGGCTGCGCGCGTGGCGCGCAAAAATGTCCAGGATGAGCTGCGTGCGGTCCACCACGCGGCAGTCGGTTACCCGCTCGATGTTGCGCTGCTGTACGGGGGTCAGGTTGCGGTCGAAGATCAGCAGTGGCGCGCCACGCAGCCCCGCTTCGATTTTGATCTCCTCCAGCTTCCCGCGGCCCACCAGCGTGGCCGGGTCGATGGCGTCGCGCATCTGCAGCACCGTCCCGGCCACTGCGGCGCCTGCGCTGTGGGCCAGCTCTTCCAATTCCACCAGGGACTCGCGCTCCGCCTCGCCGGACTGTATGCCCGGCACGCGCGAGGCGCGCTTCACGCCCAGTCCCACCAACAGCGCGCGTTCTCGTGATTCTATCGTCCGTGCAGTTTTCATTCCGGGTCGGGCTGGCGTCCTTGCGGGAGTCGTGCGGGGTCTGCGCGTCTCATCTGCAAGCCCATTATAGTCCCTGGCTGCCGCGGCGGCGCGAAATTTTTTGCCCGCCCAGTTGCCCTTCGAGATACTCCTGCGCCTGTTTCTGTATTTCGCCTTCGTGGCCGAATCCCTCCAGCCAGTGGATGTCCCGCTCCCGGCGGAACCACGTCACCTGGCGTTTGGCGTACTGCCGCGTGGCCTGCTGAACGCCCTGCGTGGCTTCGGCCAGTGAACATTCTCCGCCAAGGTGGGCAGCCAGTTGGCCGTAGCCGATGAACTGAAATGGTTTGGCGGAAGCCGGGACGCCCCGCGCCAGCAATCCCCGGACTTCCTCCGGCCACCCGGCGCGCAGCATCTCTTCCACCCGCCGTTCGATCCGCGCATAGAGCTCCGCCCGGGGCGGCATCAATCCGATTTTGACCGCCGTGAATCCCGGCAGTCCCGGCCGCGCCGCGCGATGCACTTCGGTGATGGGCTTCCCCGCCAGCAGGCACACTTCGATAGCCCGCAGCAGTTTGGGCTCGTCCTGCGGCGCGATGCGGCCCGCAGCGGCGGCATCCAGCCGGCCCAGCAGCCGGTGCAGGTATCCCGCTCCCCGCTTCGACGCCTGCTCGCTCAGCCGTGCGCGCAGCTCTTCCGACCGCACCGGCGCAGCGGCCAGCCCCTCGAGCAATGCGCGGAGATACAGACCCGTGCCCGCGGTCACGATGGGGAGACACTGGCGCCCGCGGAGTTCCTCCAGCACGGCCACTGCCCGCTCACGGTACGCTCCGGCGGTAAAGATTTCCCAGGGCTCCAGCAGGTCCAGCAGATGATGCGGCACGCCGCCGCGTTCTTCCTGGGTAGGTTTGCCCGTGCCGATGTCGAAGTGCCGGTAGAGCTGGGTCGAATCGCAACACACCACTTCCCCGCCCAGCTGCTGCGCCAGATAAACTCCCAGCGCCGACTTGCCGGAGGCCGTGGCCCCGGCGATGACCACCAGCGGTACGGGTGGCGTCGCGCCCATCGCCATCACAGGTAGCGCCAGTAGCGAGCCACGATGTACATCATCGCCAGCAGCGCCAGCAGGAGGATTCCCGCGACTTGGGTCCGTTCCAGCTTCACCGTTCGTTCAGCGGGATGTTGTACAGGAAGGTGAACCGCAACTCGATGAACGGCCCGCTGAAGGCCCCGGGCAGCGGCTCAAAGGGGTTGGACTGCCGGATGGCGGAAATGGCCGCGCGGTCCAGCGGCTCGCGTCCCGAGGTGCCCACCAGGTACGGCTCCGCCGCATTCACCGAGCCATCCTTCTGGATGCGGAATTGCAGCACCACCCTTCCCCGCTCCCCCAGCCGCGCGGACTCCGGGATCACCGCGTACCAGTTGCGTTTCACGCTGGCCAGGACCCGCGCGAAGTAATTGCTGAAGTCTACGCCCTGGTCCGGGGTCAGCATTTCCAGGTTCCCGCCCAGGTAGCCCTGCCCGCCTCCTCCCCCGGCCCCCGGCGACAGATCGCCTAACCCGCTGTCGCCGCGACGCCCGCCGCGCGCAGCGCCGCGCAGCGAATCCTCCAGCATTCGTCCGGGCGAGGAGCGCGGCAGGCCCAATTGCGGCGCGGCATTCGCCGGCCTCTGCGGTTCGCTGCGCGGGATTTCGCGCGGGTTCTCAAACCGCGATGCGCTTTCTGGGGACGGCGAGGAAGGCGTCTGCGCGGTGGGCGCGACTGGCAAGTTGGGCTGCACCACGCGCGGCTCCTCCGGCTTCGGCCCGCTCAGCGCCACTTCGCTGGGCTGCGCCAGCTGCCGTAGAATGCGCGGGTCAATCGTGATTTTCGGACTGGACTCCGCCCGCGGCTCGTCCCGCCGGGGAACGTTTTCCGCTTCCGGAGGCAGATACACCAGCCCCAGCGACCTGCGCGCCAGTTCAATCTGTTCCGCGGTGGGTGGCTGGTAGGGAAACAGTTTGGGCTGCAGCAGCGCCAGCCCGATGACCATCAGGTGGAACAGTACCGTGGAGGCCCCGGCCTCCCCTCGCCAGATGTGCACGCCGCGCTCTACCGGATGCGCCAGCAGTTGCGCCTCCCCTGTATTGAAAATGTCAGGGTCCACGACCTCCGGCAGGCGCCGGCCCGCGGCGGGCTGGGCCGGCTGAAGCGTTCCCGGATCGCCGGGAACTACCAGCCGCACTCCGCGCATCTGGATGGGCGGTTCCGGCGTGCCGGCGCGTGTCACCTGTAGCGTCCCAGCCGGGAGGTCGCGCGGCACCAGTAATCTTTCTCCGAGGACTTCCAGTGGCAGGTGCGCCGGGATTTGCGTGCGCCCGTCCAGCGTGATGTCCGGCAAGTCGGCGGGGACCACGCGTCGCTCGTCCAGATACGTTGAACGCCGCGCGCCGTTGCGTGCTTCGCCGGAGGCCGGCTTCACTTCGCGCGGAACTAGGATGCGGGGGATCATCGGGCCGCCTGGGGAGGGAACGCACCCCATTGGACGCGCCCGGCGTGTTCCAGGATGCTTGCCATCACGCGGTCGGCCAGCGCCAGCGCCCGGCGCCCGGCCTCGCCGTCCACGCGCGGCACGCTCCGCTCGCGGACCGCCGCCAGGAACGTGCGCAGTTCCGCGCGCAGCGGTTCTTCCTGCGCCACAGCCAGTTTTTCGAATCCGAACTGCGGCGCCGGACTATCGTGGCCCATCAGGTACGACGCGCCCATCGCTGCGGGAGCGGCGGCGGCTGCGCCGGACGCTTTCACGCGCACGCGCAGCGCGTCGCGCCGCGCGTAGTCCACGGAAACGTACTCATGCTCCTGAAAGAAACGCAGCTTGCGCACGCGCTCCGTCGAGACCCGGCTGGCCGTCAGGTTGGCCACCGCGCCGGTTGCGAATTCCAGCCGCGCGTGCGCGATGTCCACTTTCTCGGTGACGATGGGGATGCCCACGGCCTTCACGTCCGTGACCTCGGCCTTCACCAGCGCCAGCAGGATGTCCAGGTCGTGGATCATCACGTCATACACCACGTCCACGTCCAGGCTGCGCGGGGTGAACACCCCCAGCCGGTGCACCTCGAAAAACAGCGGCCGCGTGACGATTCGTTCCGCCGCCACGAGGCCCGGGTTGAACCTCTCCAGATGTCCCACCTGGAGCACGCGAGCGCATCGCCGGGCCTGGGCATTCAGTTCGTCCGCCTGCGCCAGCGTTGCGGCCATGGGCTTTTCTATCAGCACATCCGCGCCCATTTCCATCAGCCGGCAGCCCACTCTCGCATGATGGACCGTCGGAACCGCCACGCTGGCCGCGTCCACGCGCCCGCCCAGCTCCTCCATATTTACGAATGCCTGCGTGCCGAATTCCGCGGCCACCGCGCGCGCGCGTTCCGCGTTGGTGTCCACCACCCCAACCAGCTCCGCCTCATCCAGCTCCCGGTACACGCGCGCGTGGTTGCGCCCAAAGTCTCCCGCGCCGATCACGGCGACGCGTGTCTTTTCCGGTTTGGAGGTCGGTGTCACGCTTCCGGCGCCGGAAATGCCTGGATGGCTATACCCGCAGCATCGGCTGCGGCGATACATTCTTTGCGGTCCAGCAGCACCGTCTTGCCGGCGTCGATGGCCAGCGCCGTAACGTTGCACTCGGCCATCACCCGGATGGTCGGCAGGCCGGCCACCGGCACGTCGAATCGCATGTCCTGCTTCGGCTTGCTCACCTTCACCGCCGTCAAAGGCTGCCCGCCCGCAATGCGCGCCGCCCGCCGCATGGTTTCGTCCGTGCCTTCCATCGCCTCGATGGCCACGCACGCCCGCTCCCGGATCACCACCGTCTGGCCCAGGTCTATTCCCGCAATCGGTCGCGCCACGCTGTGACCGTAGGCCATATCCGCCGCTTCCTTCTCATCGGGTGCGCGCCGCGTCAGCACGCCGGGACCCGGCAGCAGCGGCTGCAAAAATGCCGTCGAGTCCACCAGCTCGATGCCCTCCGACTCCAGCACTCCGGCCACCGCCCCGATCAGCGAGTTCGTGTTTTTCATCGGCAGTTTCATCAGCAACGACATCAGTTTCCAGTCCGGCTGGATCGAGCTGAAGATCTTGTTGTGTTGCACCTGCCCGGCCATCACCGCGCGCGTGATTTTTTCCTCGTGCATCACTTCCAGCGCCCGCGCCAGCTCCCCCAGGCTCACCCAGTGCAGCCGCGGCGCCACTCGTTCCAGCTCCGGCGACGCCTCCTCTTTGATCGCCAGCACGGACATCTCGATTCCCTGGCTGCGCGCGGCCTCCAGCACCAGGAACGGGAATTTACCGTTGCCCGCAATCAGGCCCCACTGCCCCGTTTTTGCCGCGTCACTCATCCTGTTTCTTTTCTGTGCGTCTGGGTTTTCGGCGTGAAGTCTTTTCTTCCTCTACTTCGTCCATCCGCGCTGGGCGCTTTCGATGAACCGCACCAGTTCCGCTGCGTCCTCGCTCCCGGCTAGCTCCGCCTTGATCCGCTCCACCGCCTGGGTGGTGTTCAGCTTCGACCGCAGCAGCAGCCGGAACGCCCGCTCGATGGCCGTGATGCGCTCGGCGTTGAATCCGCGGCGCTCCAGCCCTACGCTGTTCACCCCGAAGCATTTCGTCTCCCGCGGCGCCACCACTTTCGAAAACGGCGCCACGTCCTGCGTGATCACCGTGAACCCCGCGATGTACGCGTGCTTCCCGATGCGGCAAAACTGGTGCACCGCGCTGAACGCGCCCACCGACGCCCAGTCCTCCACCACCACGTGGCCGGCCAGCGTCGCCGCATTGGCGAACACCGTGTGGTCGCCGACGATGCTGTCGTGGGCCACGTGCGAATAGGCCATGAACAGGTTGTGGCTGCCCACCCGCGTCACTTCCCCGCCCTTGCTGGTTCCGCGGTTGACCGTGACATATTCGTGGAACACATTGCTGTCGCCAATTTCCAGCCGCGTGCGTTCCCCGCCGTACGTCAGGTCCTGCGGGTCCCCGCCAATCGAACAGAAAGGATGGAATACGTTTTCCCGCCCGATTTTCGACGGCCCCTGCACCATGGCGTGCGCATGCACCACGCAGCCGTCCCCCAGCTCCACCTCCGGCCCCACCACGGCGTAGGCTTCCACGCGCGTCCCCGCGCCCATCCGCGCCTGCGGCGATACCGCGGCCCGCGCGTCTATCTCGCTCATACCCCGCGGTCCGCCATCTTGCACATCAGCGTGGCCTCCGCGGCCACTTCTCCGCCGACCATGGCCTTGCCTGCCAGTTTGCAGAATTCTTTCCGCCAGGCCACCGCGTTCATCTCCATGCGCAACTGGTCGCCGGGCACCACCACCCGCCGGAACCGCGCTGCATCGATGGCCACGAAGTACAGCAGCTTATTCGCGCGGTCCGGCACTTCCTGGAACAGCAGGATGCCCCCGGTCTGCGCCATGGCCTCGATAATCAGCACGCCCGGCATCACCGGCCGCCCGGGAAAGTGCCCCTGGAAATACTCTTCGTTGATGCTCACGTTCTTGATGCCCACGATGCGTTTGTGCCGCTCCAGTTCCACGATCGCGTCCACCATCAGGAACGGGTAGCGGTGCGGCAGTATTTTCTGGATGGCAATCGTGTCCAGGATCATCGTGTCCTCGCGGCCGGCAGGCGAATTGTCATTCGGGCCCGCCCCGATGCACTCGGAGCGGATTCCGCGCCCTCTGCGCCGTAAATTATATGCGATTTACGGCGGGCGCGCCTGTTGGGGCCTTCCGCCGGCCGCGCGCGGAGAAATTCTGCTAGCATACGCGCCGTGACGCTCCGCAGAATCCGCCGCAGGCTGCTGGCGCGCCAGCCGGCGATGGTCCGTACCCTGGCCCGCTACGTCCGCGCAGAGTCTCCCAGTTTCGACAAGGCCGCCGTGGACGGCCTGGGGCGCGTGGTGGCCGCGGACTGGCGCCGCCTCCGCGCGCGCGTCACTTTTCTCCCCCAGAAAAACAGAGGCAATCACCTGCGTGCGGAGCTGTGGCTGGGGAGGGGCCGGCCCGCTCGCCAGATTCTCATCCTCGGTCATCTGGACACGGTGTACGACCTCGGCGAAATCAAAAAAATGCCCTACCAGGTGCGTCGCGGACGGGCTTCGGGCCCGGGCGCGCTGGATATGAAGAGCGGGCTGGTCATTGCCTTGTTCGCGGCCGCGGCGCTGCGCGACGCCAGGCTGGGCCCCCGCAAGCGGCTGGTCTTTCTCTGGACCTCCGATGAAGAGATCGGAAGCCGGACTTCGCGCCGCGCCATCGAGCGTGAAGCCGTGCGCAGCGACGCCGTGCTGGTGCTCGAGCCCGGTACCGGCCGTGCAGGACGTCTGAAGACAGCGCGCAAGGGCGTGGGTGAAATGGAGCTGCATGTCATCGGCCGCGCTTCCCACGCCGGCGTCGCTCCCCAGGCCGGCATCAACGCCGTGCACGAGCTGGCCCTCCAGCTCGCTCGCATCGCCCGCTTCAACGACCCCCGCCGCGGTATCACCGTCAACGCCGATGTGGTCACCGGCGGAACGCGCGCCAACGTCATTGCCGGGCGCGCCTCCGCCTGGATCGACCTGCGCGTCACGCACGCGGCAGACGCGGCGCGCCTCCACCGGAAGTTCCGCGCCCTGCGCCCTGTCCTCCGCGGCGCGAAGCTGCAAATCCGCGGCGGCATGGACCGTCCTCCGATGGTACGCACCGGGGCCGTGGTGCGCCTCTTCCGCCAGGCGCAAGCCGTGGCCCGCGAGCTGGGCTGGCGCGCCGAGGAATCCTTTTCCGGCGGCGGCAGCGACGCCAATTTCACCGCGGCGCTTGGCATCCCCACCCTCGATGGCCTGGGCGGTGTGGGCGCCGGCGCGCACACCCCCGGCGAATTCGTTTTCGTGGATTCGCTTCCCCGGCGCGCGGCCCTGCTCGCCGGCCTGCTGCTCCGGCTCTGAGCGTCAGCGCAGGTAGGTCTGCTTGAGGAACTTGACCGTTTCCACTCCCAGCTCGCTGTAGTCCATCCGCAGGATTCCCTGCACGGCCCCTTCCCCACTGGGCTCCGTATTGATGCGCTCCAGCACGCGCTCCACGTCGCCCATCCCGTACCGCCCCACGATGTATTCCACCACCGCCAGCGACCACGCGTAGTACGCCGCCGCAGCGTCAGGGGATAGCCCCGTCCACGTGCCTTCCATCTCCGCCAGCGGCAGCACCCGCTTGTACTGCTCGTAGGCATGGACAAACGTCTCGGCCATTTCCCCGCTGCGCTTGCTTTCCAGCCACTGCGCGATGCCCTCATTGATCCACGTGGGACACCGGTTCCGCGTCTTCTGCCCGATGAAGCTGTGCACCAGTTCATGCTTCAGCACCCGCGACAACTCGCTGTTCAGCGCCGCCAGCCCCTGCACCGGCACGCGGATGCGCCCGTCGTTCAGCGCTCCGGCCCACGCCGGGGCGCTGGTGATGTCCTGGAACGCCTGCTCGGTGTACAGGATCACGCCAATGGACTCCGGCGGGGAGTAGTTGATCTGCGATTCGATGGCCCGGAAGTGCTCTTCGAGCGCCCGCAGGATTTCGCGCGCCAGTTGCGGCGCGGCGCCGCCGTGGTAGCGCAGGTTGAAGTGCCGCGTCACACCTTCGCGGTACTGACTTTCTTCTTCCTGGTCGCGCCGCGCTTTTTCCAGCGCGGCTTCCACTTCGCTGTCGGGCCGCAGCTCATAGGACCTCTTCCATTCCCGGACGGCGTCCTCCATTTTGTTCGCGCCGTAATACGCCCACCCGGCCAGTTTGAACACGTCCGGGTCGTCCGGCGTGGCGCGTTTGGCGCGCTCCACGTACTCTAGCGCCTGGCTGTACTGGCTCTGCTTCAGATGCAGGTAGGAGATGCTCAGCAGCAGCCCCAGGTGCTGCGGCGCATACGTCAGCCCCCGCCGGTAATGGCCGATGGCCTCCTCCACCTCGCCTTTGCGGATCAGGTGCAACGCCGCCGCGTGATGTCCCAGGGCCACGCGCCGCCCGGCTGCTTCGTCTCCGCCTTGCGCTTCCCCTTCCAGCTTGGCCAGGTATTCTCGGTTGATGGACCCGTTCTGCACCGCCTGCGCCCGGACTTCGTCGAACCCCTCTCCCAGGTCCACCCGCGGCGCGGTAACCGGCAGCTCGCTCCCGCCTCCGGAGGAATACCCTCCGCCCCCGCTCAGCCCACCTCCGCGTTCCACCCTCACCACCAGGGCTTTGCGGATGCTCAGGCGCCCGGCAGAGGTTTCGTAGTAAATGCGGTCCCCTTCCTCGATCACATTGGTTGCGGAAATCTTTCGCCCGCTTTTCAGGACTATGATGTCCGCGGCCGCCGTCCCCGCCAGCAGAAACAGCCCGGCGACCCCGGCCGCGCGTCTCAGCAATGAGAGCATTCGGGGATTCTAGCAAACCCCGGTTGGTTCGTCTTGCCCGCGGGAGCAGGGAGTTGCTACAGTGCGGCGGATGCGGATTCTGCGAAGCCTTGTTGCCTTGGCCCTTCTGGCGGCGTGGCCGATGTTGGCGATTCCCCGGCCCGGGCCGCCGCTCTCTGCCCGCGAGAACTATCTGGCGCTGAATGCCGTCCGCGTGGACCCGGCCCGCGTCTACTATGTCCGCGATCTCGAGCTTCGCCGCGACACCATCCGCTTCTCCTTTACCGAGGGCAAGCTGGCCTTGCTCCAGGCCGTCGACGGCCGCGTCACCGGTTTTGTCTTCACCGGCGAAGGCCGCGCGCTGGCCGTTCCTCGCGATGCCGTCGAGCGCCGTTCCCTGGGCCGCTTCCTGGGCGAACCGATGCTCGACCAGCCCTTCTCTCGCGCCCTGGTCCGCTTTACCGATGATGCTGGAGAAATCGTCTCCAGCCAGCTGGCGGAAGCACAGCCGGTTCACGACGCCGCCTTTGTGGATGACTGGAATCCGCTGGTGGCCAACCTCAACCCCGGCCATTCCGTGCGCATCTTGGCCGACTGGCTCTCCGATAACCCCCGGCCGTATTTCTATGCCGGCCTGATGGGCGCGACCTCAGGCGCGTTCGACGTCATTGTGGATCGCCGCCGCGAAGAGCCCATCATGATCGGCCAGCCCCAGTGGGTCGGCGGCATCCGCCACTACAACACCTGGGCATCGTTTTCCGCGGCTTCCGAAAGCCCTTGCGGCGAGCCCGCCGCCAGCCCGGTCCCCTTCTCGCCCCTCTCGTTCGTGATCCACACCACCATCCACCCGGATAACACCCTCGAGGGCCAGACCCACCTGCGTCTTAAGGCGCTCCGCGCAGGCGAGCGGTTGGTTCCCTTGCAGCTCTCCCGGCATCTCGCCGTGCAGTCGGTCCGTCTGGCCGACGGCCCCCCGCTGGACTTCTACCAGAATGAGGAGCTGCGCCAGGACGAGCTGGTCCAGCGCGGCAACGACGCCCTCTTTCTGGTTCTGGATTCCGCGCCCCGCGAGGGGGACGAAATCCTGCTGGACTTCACCTATCGCGGCAGCGTCATCAGCGATGCCGGCAACGGCGTGCTCTTCGTCGGCGACCGCGGCGCTTGGTACCCCAACGTCAGCGCCGCCGACCGCTTCGCCTCGTTCGACCTGACCTTCCGCTGGCCCCGCCGCCTGCGCCTGGTGGCCACCGGGGATCTGGTGGAAGAACGCGCCGAGGGCGATTGGAGGATCGGGCGCTGGCGCTCCTCCATTCCTTTCGCCGTGGCTGGCTTCAACCTCGGCGAGTATGACTCCCATCAAGTGCCGGCCGGAGCCGCCCGCGTCGAGGTCTTTGCCAACCGGCAGCTCGAGCAGGCGCTGGTCGAGCGCTTTGTCCGTCCGGCTCTTTCGCCCGTTCAGCCCCGCACGATTGTCACCCGGCGCGGCCCCATGCCGCTTCCCCCGCGGCTGGCCCTGCCGGACGCGCCTCCGCCCAGCCCTGCCGCGCTGCTGAAAAAGCTGGGCGCAGACCTCGCCGACGCCGTGCTGTTCTTCGAAAAGCTGAACGGGCCCTTCCCTTTTTCACGCCTCAGCGTCGCCCAGATTCCCGGCTCGTTCGGCCAGGGCTGGCCGGGCTTGCTCTATCTTTCCACTTTTTCCTTCCTCACCCCCGAGGCCCAGCGACAGGCCGGCATCGCCCGCCGCACCCAGGAGCAGTTCACCGAGCTGATTCCCTTCCACGAGGTTGCTCATCAGTGGTGGGGCGGCATCGTCGGCTGGGCAAGCTATCGCGATCAGTGGATTCCCGAAGCCCTGGCCAACTACCTCACCCTGCTCTACGCCGACAGCAAGAATCCCGACGGCAAAGAACTTGCCGGATGGTTGGAAGTCTTCCGCGACGACCTCGCCGCAAGACTCCCGGACTCCGACGAGCGCGTGGAGTCGGCAGGACCCCTCGCTTTGGGTTACCGCCTGCGCTCCTCGAAGATATCCGCTGCCTACACGCAGATCGTGTACGGCAAAGGCGCCTGGGTGATCCACATGCTGCGCACCTTGTTGCGCGACCCCACCCCGGGCGCGAAAGACCCCGATGCGCGGTTTAGCGGCTGGCTGCGCGCGCTGCTCGAGAAGCACAAGTTCCGCGCTCTCACCACTCGCGATTTTCAGCGCGAACTCGAGAGCCGGATGACCCCGGCGATGGACCTCGAGGGCGACCACACCATGGACTGGTTTTTTGAACAGTGGGTGCGCGGCACCGGCATCCCGCACTACAAAGCAGCCTTTGACGCCAAGCCCCTGGCAGCGCCCAAAACGGCCGCCTCGGCCTCCACGCCCGCAGCCGCGCCTGCTGTGGTATATCAAATCCGGGGCAAGCTGATGCAGACCGGCGTACCGGAGACTTTTCTGGCATCCGTGCCGGTTTACGCCGCGCGCCCGGGCGGCAAGCCTGTTTTGCTCGGGAATGTAGTCGCTTCAGGCGGGGAGACTTCGTTCCAATTCACCGCTCGTTTCGCGCCCAGGAAACTTCTCATTGATCCCCACGGCACGCTCCTCAAGCTCGCCGACTGACCGCGCTATCCCGGCGGCCAGCGGAAATCCCGTCCGCCGAGCAGGTGCAAGTGCAGATGGAACACGCTCTGTCCCGCCCCGGCTCCGTTATTGAAGACCGTGCGATACGACGTGAGCCCCGCCTGCCGCGCCAGATCCGCCGCGGCCAGTTGCATCCGGCCCAGCAGCGCGGCCTCGCCCCCTTCCGCCTCGGCCAGCGACACGATGTGTTGGCGCGGGCAGATCAGGATGTGCGTAGGCGCCTGGGGGTTGAGGTCGTGGAAGGCGAACATCTCCGCGTCCTCCAGCGCCAGCTTCGCTGGGATTTCTTTTCTTCCGATTTTGCAGAACAGGCATTCGCCCATCACCCACCTCACTGCCGTCAGGTTTTCCGTGTTCCGTTTGGCGTTCTAATTTCTAATTTCTGATTTCCCTCTCATTCATCCAGCCTCACCACGAACGGCACAAAGCCCTCATTGCGCCGCAGCTTGTCCGCCAGTCGTTCCGCGGCCTTCTCGGTGGCCACCCGCCCCACGCGCACGCGGTGAAACACGCCCTTCGGCGAATCATATGGATGCACGAACACGGGCTGGTAGTGCCGCTCCAGCTTCCGGCGCACCTCCGCGGCGTTTTCGCTTTCCAGGAACGCTCCCACCTGCACGGTGAACTGTCCCGGCGGCTGCGCCGGCCCGCTGAGGAACTCCAGCCGCACCGGCGCAACCCCTGCGGCCACCATGTCGATCTGCCGCGCGGCTTCCAGCGACAGATCGAGGATGCGCCCTTCCACAAACGGTCCGCGGTCGATGATGCGCACTTCTGTCTTGCGCCCGTTCTTCAGGTTGGTTACGCGCACCACGGTGTCAAACGGCAGCGTGCGGTGCGCCGCGGTCAGCTTGTGCATGTCGTAGATTTCCCCGTTCGACGCCTGCCTCCCGTGGTACGGCACTCCATACCAGGATGCCTGGCCCTGTTCCAGCAATGTCCCCGGACGGGTCGCAGAGGCCGCTGCCGGCGACGCTGGCTTTCCACGGGCCGTGGTCTCGGTCGGCGCAGGGGCGGGCGGGCGATGCACCACGGGCCGCCGCCGCGCGCAGCCCGAAAGCAGCGAAATGGTCAGAAGGCACAACAGGCATTTCCGCACCGTGGCCCGGCTCGGACCAGCAGGCTGCTCTCGCAGCACAGGCATCTCCACACGTCTCATTTCGGCTCGGGTGTGGCTTGCCCCGCGGCCTTTTCCCCGCGTCGGGTTGCGGCCACGCGGTCGAGTTCTTCGGCACACGTCGCCAGTTTCTGGGAGGCCGCGCGCAGCAGCTCCGCGCCTCGCTGGCCGGTCACCGGGATGACTTCCCGGATCACATAGGCTTTCAGGCGTTCGATCTCCTGGTCCATCTGCCGGCCGAATTCTTCCAGAGTCATCGCAGCTCTCCCTCGCGCCTGCGGAGATTTTCTGTATTATAGGGACGGCGATGACCTCTCGCAAGGATTCTGCATGATTCCTGCGCGCTGGAAATGGAAGCTGGACCTGTGGCTGCACGGCCTGCGCGTCGGCGGCGCCGCGCGCCCCGAGCCTCCTCCGCGTTTGTGCCCCGCCTGTCGCACCCTGGTGGGCAGCTCGGCGGCGCGTTGCCACGAGTGCGGCACCAGCATGACTTTCTCACTGGCCGCCGCCAGCAAACGCCTGGCCGCCTGGCTGCCGGAGGGCGCTCCCGTCACCTTTGTCATCCTGGGCATCAATACCTTGCTGTTTGTCGTCTGCCTGATGCGCACCGCCAACCTGGCCATCGCCGCGGGTGAATCCTTCGAGCTGCACGGCGGCATCCACGGCGAGGCCCTCTACCGCCTGGGCGCGCGCCAGACACACGCCATCTTCGCAGGCGGCGACCTGTGGCGTCTGGTCATGCCCATCTTTCTGCACGGAAGTCTCCTCCACTTCGGGATGAACACCTGGGTGCTGATGGACGTCGGCCCCAAAGTGGAAGAGGAGTACGGCTCCGCGCGCTTCCTTTTTCTTTACTTGGCTACTGGCATTTTCAGTTTCATCGCCAGCACGGCCTGGTCGCTCGTGACCGGAGAATTCCTCGGCATGGCCATCGGCGCTTCCGGCGCCCTGATGGGACTCATCGGCCTGATGTTGGCCATCACCACGCGCCGCGGCGGCATTGTGATGCAGATGCTCCGCCGCGATCTGATTCGCTGGGTCATTTACATCGCCATTCTGGGTCTGGTGATGGGCGGCATCGACAATGCCGCGCATTTCGGCGGCCTGGCCGCCGGCTTCGCTCTCGGCAAACTAATGTCCGACCGCCAGCCCGCCAACTCCGATGAGCGCCGCCGCGCTTACGCCCTGGGCTGGGGCGCGGCCGCGATTATGATCGTGAGTTTCATTATGATGTTGGTCCGGAATCTTCGCGGCTGATGCGACCTCGCGCCTCCAATCTTTTTGCCTGGCTCGTGCTGCTGGCGTGCGCCCAGCCGGGCCCTGCGCAAACCCCGCCGGCGGCTCCTGCCAGACCCCAGCCTGCTGCTGCCCCAGCCGCAAAGCTCACCATCGAGGATATCCTCCGCTGGAAGATCGCTTCCAGCCCGGTGATTTCACCCGACGGTCATCGCATCGCCTTCCTCATCGCTGAAAATGATTTCGACCTTTCCCGCACGGTGCGCCACCTGTGGCTGGTGGACACCGAAACGCGCCAACTGCGCCGGCTGACCCAGTCCGACGATGGCGCGTCCGAGCCTCGCTGGTCCCCCGATGGCCGTTGGCTGGCTTTTCTTTCCGCGCGCGGCCCCTCCGCGGATGCCGCGCGGGATGCGCGCTACCCGCAGGTGTGGCTGCTCCCACTCGACCCCGGAGAATCATTCCCCCTGACCCGCGCTCCCGAGGGCGTCCGGCACTTCCGCTGGGCCCCGGACGGCAAGTCCGTCTACTTCTCCGCCCGCGAGCCCTGGGCCCCGGCGGCCACGGCGCTGCGCGAGCAGGCCCGCCGTCGCAAGCAGGACACCTCCACCCAGGACTCCGACCGCCGCCGCATCGAGTTCTGGCGTGCAGGGCTGGAAAACCGTCGCTCCGAGCGCGTCTTTGCCGGCGACCCCGGCCTCGGTGCCTTCGAGCCTTCTCCTGACGGCCACTGGATTGCCTTCCTCGCGAATGGCACCGGCGATCCGGACGACGGCAGCAAAACCGAGCTGTGGCTGTTGCATCTTGCCACCTCCAACGTCCGCCGGATGACACGCCGCGAAGGCGAAGAGCGCGCCCTGGTCTGGTCTCCGGACTCCACGCGCATCGCTTTTCTCGCGCGCCGCGTGCCGGAAATCCGCCAGTCACAGGAAGAGGTATTCGTCCTCTCCGTGCCCGCCGCCGCTGCCCCTGCCCCGGCAGCGGCGACCCCGCAGGAGCCGCAGCGCCTCACGCGGGATTTCTCCGGCGCCATCGACCGCCTCCACTGGCCCCGCGGCGAAGCCCTGTACTTCGCCGCCGCTGTGCGCACCGGAAACCGCCTGTTCCGCCTGGTGTTCAGCGAAGGCCTCGCCAAACCCGCCAGCCCCGAAACTCTTTTCATTTCCTCGCCCGACTGGTCTCCCGACGGCGGCTCCTGCGCCGCGCTGTTGCAATCCGCGGACGCCCTGCCCGAAATCGTCCTGCTCCGCCCGGCCGAGCTGTTGGTGGAGCCCGTGAAGCTGACCGACTTGAACCCCGCGCTCCAGAATTTCGCGGTGGCGCCCCAGCAGGTGGTCCGCTGGCGTGCCCGGGACGGACTCGAAATCGAGGGCCTGCTGACCCGCCCGCCGGGCGCGGTCCCCGGCGCGCGCCTGCCGCTGCTGCTGCGGATTCACGGCGGCCCGTTCGCCCATCGCGCTTCCGCGCTGGCCGAATCGGCGGAAGCCCAGGCCTGGGCTGCGCGCGGCTGGATGGTGCTGGAGCCCAATTTCCGCGGCAGCTCGGCCTACGGCCACGATTTCGGCGCGGCCAGCCGCGGCGACATTGGCGGCAAAGACCTCGAGGACATCCTCACGGGCGTGGATTTTGCCGTGGCCCAGGCCGGCGCAGACTCCCAGCGGCTGGCTGTCACCGGCGGCAGCTATGGCGGCTATTTGACCAACCTGCTCATCGCCCGCACCAGGCGCTTTCAGGCCGCCGCCACCCTCTACGGCATCTTCAATCTCATCTCCGATTTTTCCAATTCCGATTTCCCCTCCTGGGAGCGCGACTATGTCGGAAAATTTTACTGGGAGGACATTTCCTCCTACCTCGACCGCTCTCCCGCCAAAGACGCCGCGCACATCACCACGCCGGTGCTCCTCCTCCACGGCGAAGAAGACAACAACACTTTCATTTCCAACTCCCGCGAGATGTACCAGGCGCTCAAGGCTCTGGGACGCGCGGTCAAATTTGTTCGCTTCCCCCGCGAAGGCCACGGCTTCCGCGAGCCCAACCACCGCATCGAACAGTTCCGCCTGATGGCCGCGTGGTTCGAGCTGCACGTTCCCGGCGTGGCTCCGGCGGCGCGCACCCTGGCCACAGGGGAAGGCGTCCGCAGCGGCCCCTGGGAATTGCAGGTCGCCGCCGTGCGCACGCCGGAGAGCTACGCAGGGGTTCGCCCGCGCGGCCAGTTTGTGGAGGTGGAAATCCTGTTACGGGCGCTGACCCCGGCCGAAGGTCGCTATAGCCTGCTGCTGTTCGACAACGTCGGCGGCGAAGTCCAGTTGCAATCTCCGGATAAAACTCTCTACCCCGAAGGCGTGGTCACCGAAACGCTCGGCCAGCGCCTCCTGGCCCGCGCGTCGTCGCTGGTGTCCGCCGTCGTCCCCGGCCGCGACGGCAGTGGCGCCGGCCAGCCCTCCACTCTCGCCCTGGCCATTGTCTTCGATGCCTCCCCGGGCGCCCGCGACTTCGTGCTCCGCGTGAAAGATTTCCCTCCGGTCCGCATCGAACTCCCCCTGGCCCCTGCGGCTCCGTAGTGTTCCGGCGGATCGGCGGGCTGACGCCGCCGGCTCTCTGCGGCTCTGCTCTGAATTCTTTCGGTGGGGGGAGAAACCCGCGGCTATTCCGGTTCTTCGAGCATGGACTCATCGCGCACCACCACCACCACGCCGCCCGGGGTGACGTGGAACCGCTGCCGGTCGGCCTCCGCGTCATAACCGATTTCCGTGTGCTCGGGGAGGTTCACGTGGCGGTCAATGATGGCTCGGCGGATGCGGCAGTGCCGCCCGATGTTGACGTGGTTGAAGATGAGCGAGTCTTCCACTTCGCAAAAGCTATTCACTCGGACGTCGCAACCCAGCACGGAGTTCTTCACCCGTCCCCCGGAGATGATGGAGCCCGGCGAGACGATGGAGTCCATCGCCGCGCCCATCCGGTTTTCGTCGGCGAAGACGAACTTGGCCGGCGGGTGCTGCGGTTGGTGCGTGCGCAGCGGCCAGGCGCGGTCGTAGAGGTTGAATACCGGCGTCACCGCCGTCAGGTCCATGTTGGCCTCGTAGTAGGCGTCGATCGTCCCCACGTCGCGCCAGTACAGCGCCTCCTTTTTGTTTTCGTCCAGGAAATTGAAGGCAAACACGCGGTATTTGGAAATGATCCGCGGCAGGATGTCCTTCCCGAAATCGTGTGTCGAGCTGGGGTTTTCGGCGTCGGCGATCAGGACGGGGATCAGCAATTGGGTGTTGAACAAGTACACGCCCATCGAGGCGTTGCATTTCGACGCATTGAACCGCGAGCGCTTGGGCGAATCGGGCTTTTCTTCGAAGCCCACGATGCGCCCGTGCTCGTCGGTTTCGATCACACCGAACTGGCCCGCCGCGGCCTCCGGCGTGACCTCAAGGGTGCCTACGGTCAGGTCGGCTCCGGCGTCGACGTGCTGTTGCAGCATCTTCTCGTAGTTCATCCGGTAGATGTGGTCGCCGGAGAGGATAAACACGTAGCTCGAGCGCTCGCTGCCGATGGAATAAATGTTCTGGTAGACGGCGTCCGCCGTGCCCAGGTACCAGTTCGTCGAGACCCGCATCTGCGGCGGGATGACTTCGATGAACTCGCCCAGTCCCACCAGGCTGGACCACCCGTCGCGCACGTGCCGATTCAGGCTCAGCGCCTTGTATTGCGTCAGCACGAAGATGCGCCGCAGGTCGCTGTTGATGCAGTTCGACAGCGTGACGTCAATGATGCGGTAGATGCCGCCGAAGGGCACGGCGGGCTTGGCGCGGTCGCGCGTCAGCGGCCACAGCCGCTCGCCCTGGCCCCCGGCCATCAGCACGGCGATGGCATCTTTCATCAACGCAGGTGTCCCCTGCCGCCAGATGCGGCACGCAGTGTGCGTTATCCAGGTGCAGCACGCCGGACGCGGCGCGCCGCCCCGGCGCACAAAAATCGCCCCGTGGCCGCGCCATTGTATCAGCAACCGCCCCGCATCCCGAACCGGGTCACAGCCTCCCCAACCCGTCCCCATCCCGCAACCTCGGAACGCGATTCGGGACTTGTACCAATCTCATAAATACAGAAATTGCGGTATCGCCGGCTTCCAGCAGCTTGTTGAAAAACGTACGGACCTGTCATTCCGAACCGCCGAAGGAGGTGAGGAATCTGCATTTTCTTTGGCCTTTTCCGAAATGCAGATGCCTCGTTCCGCTCGGCATGACAGTGAAGTCCAGTCTTTCAACAAACCGCTAGCCGGGCTAGTTGTCCTCGTTCAGAATGCAGGACGCCACTCGCTGGAAATTGTAGCGGCGGGTTCCGCAGCAACCCGGCCGGTTTGCGGCTTCTGCCCCGCCCCGCGGGGC
>Ga0247727_10005920_pt1 | contig 24349 bp, 18 predicted proteins | sample WisWelCaveWW1625_FD_202498 | JGI IMG/M metagenome (GOLD analysis project Ga0247727, IMG submission 202498) | Biofilm microbial communities from Wishing Well Cave, Virginia, United States - WW16-25 | ecosystem: Environmental > Aquatic > Deep subsurface > Groundwater > Cave microbial mat | place... | reverse complement strand
GCCGCCGGAAGGCGGCTGAATCCTTGGAGGCCGTCATGGCCGATACCCTGGTCGTCGTGCGCGAGTTCCCGGAAGTCGGGAACTACCGTGTTCGCGTCGTGAAGTCGAGTCCTCGCGGTGCCGCCGTTGCGGATATCCGTGAGTTCGCGAAGGGGCCTTCGTTCGAAGGCTTCACGCGGCGCGGCATCCGCCTCTCGTCGCTCGCCGAAGTGCGCCTCCTGCGCGAGGCGCTCGAGGCGATCGAGAAAGACGCGCTCCTCAAGGAGTGACGTCTGCCAGTTCCGCCGGGCCCGCCCTTCGGGGCGGGTCCGGCTCGTCTGTCTGGTGAACCGATGGGCGATCCCATCGATGCGATCTCTGCCCGCGAAGCGCACGTCATCCTGAAACAGCTCCGCGAGGTCCTTTGGCCCCGCGAGGATCCGGACATCCAGTGGTCGCCTGACACGCTCGACGCGATCGGCGAACTGCTGGTGGACTTCCGAGTCCCGGCCCTGCCCTCGCGCGTCCGTGACGCGGAGGAACTTGTCGCGGCCGAACTGCCGTTCCGGCGTCCCCGCGACGGCCGGTTCTGGGTCTACCTCTCCTCGGTCGGAAATCCCGACCACGGCCAATACGCTCCGCTCTCGTACGCCGTCCTCGCGTGGGGGCGCAACCTCGCCGAGATTCGAAAGCAATGCGAGGCATACCAGCGGGAGTGGGACCTCGGCGGCGGTAATTGGCCTGGCGCCCTCTTTGGCAGCGGGCGGACCGTGCTCGGTCACGTCTCCTACAACCTGCGGCTGTGGGAGGGACTGCCGGGCGATTTGTCCGCACGCGAGATCAACTCATGATCGCCGTCCGCCCGAGTGCGGACTTTCTCCATGGAGTGCGCGCGATGAAGCGATCCGACTTCCGCGAGTACCTCTTCACCGCGACGGGGCGCGACACGCCATTGCCCGCGCTCACGCTGCTCGACTTCGAGGACAATGTCATCGCGGAGCTGCGCAGACTGGAAACGATGGCGGAGCTGATGCAAGCCGTGAACGCCGGCGAGGCGAACGGCGAACTCCTCAAGAGTTCCGGCGCGATGCTCTCCGAGGTCCAGGCGCGCCTGCGCTGCATCGTGGAACTCGGCCTCGACGCCCACCGCCCAATGGCGGGGCGCGCGAAGGCGAAGCCGACTCGCAAGTCGCGGTCCTGATCCCCGCCGCGCCCATGCATGGGCACGGCTTCCCCCGGAGGTTATCAGTGGCCGACTACAACCTGGTCGTCCTGGCCGGACGCCTCACGTGCGATCCGGAGCTGAAGTACACGGAGAACGAAGGAACGCCTTTCACGAAGCTAACGCTCGCGATCAGTCGCGTGGCGACCGATGCCGACGGCTCGTTCCAGAAGTCGGTGACGCACGTCGACGTTGCGGTGTGGAAGCATCAAGCCGAACTGTGCTGCCAATACACGAAGCGCGGTTCGCACATCCTCGTGAGCGGCTTCCTCGAACTGCTCCGTTGGACCGACAAGGACGGCGCGAAGCAATCGAAGCTGCGCGTCCGCGCGCAGCGGATCCAGTTCCTCGACAAGAGCTCGGCTCCCTGTGAGCCGCCGGCGGCCGAAGCCGCCGCGTCGTAATCCCTGCACCGCACGGCGGGCATTCTCCCTTCGCGGAGGATGCCCGCCGTTTTCGTTCGCCTGGGCCCCTCGTGACGAAATGCTAGGCTGTGCCGATGGCGCAGGTTCCAAAGTCCGCCCGTCTTCACGCGGCGCGACTCACCAAGGCGCTCACCCCCTCCAGCCGCCTCTACTCGAAGTACCGAAGCAACGTGGACCTCTTCCTGCGCGCCCACAAGGAGCAGCGGCCTCTCTTCCGCCTTCGCGACGAGCGCGTGATGGCTTCGCACCTCAACCTCCACAAGTCGGTCCTCTTCCGCAGGGGCTACTTGGTGGCGTGGGTGGATGATGACGCCTATCGACGGGCGGTGCCGGGCGTTGACGCGATGGTTGCCGAGGTCGGCATCGACGCGGACAGTCCGCTCATCCCCCTGATCCTCGCCCCCGAGTCGCGCATTGTCAGCCGGTCGCAGCCTTTCCTCTCGATTCTCGAGCACGAAGTCGTGCACGTGAACCAGGCTCTCTTCGGGCACCCCATTCCGGAGTTCAAGGCCGATTCCCTGAGCGAGTTGTTTGACTGCTTCAGCGCGTATGCGACGCGTGAGTACCAAGCGAATCTCATCCAGCTCGTTCGCAGGCCGTCGGCCGAACTGCGCCGAACGACCGTCTCGTTTGACCAATGGGTTCTCCTGCGCGCCTACACCCCGGCCCTCGAGTCGGTCCTCCGCGAAACGGCCAGCGGACGGATACGCCGTGGGCTCGTGCCCAGATTCCTCGACGAGGTCCCTGCGCAGGCATCGGCTCTCCTGCGGCGGTGGGGTTGCCCGGGTGACCTCACGGACTGGTTCCAGAGTCGCTGGTCGGTCCACGTCTTCACGGCCCTCAAGATGCTGAAGGAGAAGGGGGTCGATCTCACCTGCGCGCCGCTGCGGCCCGCCTGCAGGTGGGTGATGCGCGAGGTGGCGAAGGCTAGGGCGGACGCCGAGCGAGAGAAAGCCGCGCGGTTCGGACGACCTACGGTGAGTGCGACCTGACCTCCGCCCGGAACCTCACCTTGAGCGCGGGGATGCCTCGTCGGTGTCGGCGCGCCTCGCGCTCATTCCATTCGTCGTCGAAGCTGTGCCCTACTCTTGTTAGCGCCTTGATCTCCAGTGCCGCACAGCGTCTCGTCCGGCGCGGTACGCCTCGACACGACCAATGGGTCCCGGATGCTCGCAGTGCGGGCCTTCGCAGCCGATCTCGAAGAAGATCCGAACGCCGAGCTCCTCGTTCTCCCCGGCGAGTTCGGCGAGTTCACCGGCGATGAAGTCGGCCGCCGCCTCTTCGTCATCGGGGTAGGGCGTGGAGCGGCGGCGGTCATACCTCGCCGCGTGGCCAAGTTCATGCTTAACGATCCTGCGAACAACGGCAAGCGCGAGCCACGAAAACGCAGCTTCGACGCTGAACGTGTTGAGCTTCGCGATGCTGCGGATGAGCCCCCGGACGGCCGGCGGGTCCCGGCGCCAGACCTTTTCGGCGATGTCCTCCGCGTCGTCGATCCCCACGACGATCACGTCCTCCGCGAAGATCCCTCCTGCGCCGGCGGCGCCCTCGACAAAGATGAGCTCGGGCGGATGGCAGAGCCTGAGGAAGCGTGCCCACTTCTCGTAGTCCTTCCGAAGCCGCCGCTCACCCGAGAACTCCACCTCATCGGTGTCGAGCTCCGCGCCGCCCGGGAACTCCAGGCTCAAGCACGATCCATAGCGCCACACCGACACGTCCGTGCAGTACTCCACGACCAGCCTCCCTTACACCTTGTTCTCGAATACCCATCGATTCCCGCGACGTCGCGGGATCATCGTTACCGTCCAGACATCGTCGCCGAACTCGTACGCCTGGAGGCCCTCCTCGATCCACCGGAGGACCGTCCTCTCGGAGACGTCCCACTCGGCCGCGAATTCCCGGGGAGTCACGAACCACACGCGCTTGAATCCCGAGGACGTCCGCAGCCAGAAGCGGTTCGCCACTGTTGAATGATACACCGTCACCGTGCGTCTGATGTCGGACATCAGACATTTATTCTTGGCACGCCGCAGACGGGGCCCCTCCTCTTGCCACGCCCCGGCTGCTGCACACTTGTGAGGGATGATGATGTGTTCCCCGCGTGAGGTCCACGTGCCATACTGCCGTGGTCCCTACCCTGAGCGCGGGGATGCCTCGCCGGTGTCGGCGAGCCCCGCGCTCATTTCATTGGTCGGCGTAGGCGCTGACGGAGCGCCCGTCGCCACCGCGCGAACGGCCTCGTCCCACGACCCGAACTCGCGCCGCGCGGCGCGGTAGAGGCCGTAGTGCCGGCGATTGATGTGCTTCGCGGCAAGGGACTCGCCCCGCGAACCCAGTTCCGCGATGCGACGACGGATCGCTTCGGGCGACAGCTTGTTCGGCGGCGGAGGCAGCGGCGGAGGTGGCGGGATGGTGACGTGGGCCTCGCGCAGGGCCTCGTACCACCCGCCAAAGAGCCGGACGGCGGCGTTCACGAGCGCCAGATGGCGCTGCTTTGCCTCGCTGAGCGTGAGGCGGAAGCCGGAGGCGGAGAGCCGAACGAGGGTTTCGAGCACCTTCGCCCGCGTCCACTCCTGGGCAAGGCGCTCGAAGCGGGCGCGCTGCTTCGCTCGTCCTTGCGCGACGACCCGTCCGGCCCGTAGCGGCGCGTCGGGAAACCGCCGCCGATACTCCTCCATCGCCGTCGCCGCGGGCCAGCCGTGGACATTGACGAGATGGCTTGGAGCGAGGATCGGGAACCCGAGGCTGCAGATGCGGCAGAGCACGTAGTCCTCCGGCTCGCTGCCCGGGGAGACCGCGATGCCCTGGCGCTTTGGCGGCGGGGGCGGAGCCCCGTCGGGTCGGCGGAGCAGGTGGTCGGCAGGATCGAGGCCGGCGGCACGGAGCGCGTTCGGCCATCCGCCGAAGAGCTTCGTGCCGGCCTTCACGAGGCCGTACTCCTCATCGGCCCGAATGTCGCGGGGCGCGAGCGAACGTCCCTTGGACCTCCGGACGGCAATCCGATCAAGAACCTGATCGCGTGTCCACGGTGTCGGCCGACGGCGGCACACAGCGCCGGGGTCGATGCCGAGCGCGCGGAGCGCTTCCCAGTAGGTCCCGAACTCCCTCTTGACCGCGTTTGAGACACCCGGAAGCTCCCGCACGATGTCGACGAGCGTGAGGGACTTCCCCTTCCGGTGCCGGGCGCGCAGGGCCTCGAGGATCGCCTCGCGCGTCCAGAAGTGCGCGACCTGCCACGGCACGCCCGCCGCTTCGACGGCCTTCTTCCACGACCCGAAGACCTGGCGCGCCCCGTCGGCGAGCTTCGGATCGAGCGCGCGGATCTCGCGGCTGGGCAGCGTCTCCGCGTGGCGGCGAATCCGCGCGACGACCTCCTCCGCCGTCCAGTGGTGCGTCTTCCGATGGCGCAACGGATCGAGCCCGGCGGCGCGAAGCGCCTTCGGCCACGTGCCAAAGATCCGGACGGCCGCCGCGACCAGCTTCCATTGGCGCCGCGTGACCGCGCGGCTGGAGAGGTCCTTCCCGGCGGCGCGCTCCCGGTGGATCGCGTCGCGGATCGTCTCGATCGTCCACTTACGACCGACCCGATCATAGTGGCGCTTGACGGAGTCGATCGAGAGCTCGGTCGTCTCCTCGCAGACCGCCCGCTTGAGGTCGAACCGCGCCTTGTACTCGAGGATGGGGTGCTCCGGGTCGGCGTGGTGCTTCTTCACGAGATGCGTCCACGAGACGGCTCGGAACGCCTTGCGGCAGAGGCGGCAGACGACGTGGTCCACGCCCTCGCCCGCCGACCTCGCGGGAGTCCTCCGCCGCTTGCGCGCCACGGCGATAGTGTCTCGCCGGAACGCGTCCCGCGTTCAAGGAAAATCTCCCGAGAGTCTAGCGGCGAACCCGCGCAAGCCGGCTGGGCGCGAGACGCTCGCTGACCATCGTGTGGGCTTCCTGCTGCTCGAGGAACGAGATGGCCCGCGTCGCGGCAAGGCCCGCCTTGGTGATTTCTAGGCGTCGCGTCTCGGAGAGGCGGACATCGCCGCGATACGGTCCTTCGATGGGCTCGGCCTCGGCGAGAAGTCCGAGACGCTTCAGACTATCGAGGGTCTTGCGGAGCGCGCCCTCGTCGGTGAAACAGTGCCTGGCGAGTTCCTGGACGGTGGGCGTGCCGTTGCGGAAGTTCTGGAAGCCCCAGTCTCCGAGGTGCCTGAGGGCATGACGCTCGGGTCCCGTGAGCTGCACGGCGGTCTGGAGCGCGCGGTGCAGAAAGACGACGTAGGCGTTGCGGCTGCCGAAGCCCAAACTCTGCGCGGTCCTGTCGAAGCCGAGCGCGTCCCGCACGTCGAGGTTGATGACAATCTGAGTCCGCGAGTCCGCCATATGAGATCCTCCAGATATTATGATAATAAAAACACATCACGATTAGAATAGCAAGAGCGAAGGACCAAGAAGAGAAGACGGCGGATTTGCGGGGAACAGAAGAGAAAAGCCCCGCCCTCGCCTCCGCTCGGCGGGTAGAAAGAAGAGGAAGCTACACCTCGCCCGCGCTCCGCGCCACTCGCACGCCGACCGGCTGCGCGAGATCCCCGCCCGTGTGAGCCGAGCGCGAATCGCGGAGTCTGGGCGCCCCCGCCTTCATTCTTCCAGCGGAGGCCCGACGATCCAGCGGTCCGCCGCCGGATCATAAAGGTCGACCGCTGACGTGCCTCCGCCCGCGACGAGCACATGGCCGTTGTCCAATACGGCCATGATCGGCCGGCCCCGATCGTTCGGAATGTCCGCCACGCGGCTCCAGCGGTTTCGACCGGGATTGTAGATCTCGACTGTAGCATCGCTCGTAGCGTCGCTTCCCACCACCATGACGCGCCCGTCGAGGAGACGCACAATACCGGGGCGCGAACGCGCGACCGCCAGCTCCGGCGTTTCCGACCAGCAATCGCGACGCGGATCATAGGTTTCGGCGGAGCGTTCTGCGCCCTCCCCCCCTACGACCAGTACCCGGCCATCGTTCAGGAGCACCTGCGCGTGCCCGTTCCGTGCTTTCCACATCGAGGCAACCGGCCTCCATCGGCCCACGCCGGGCTCGAACACCTCTGCCGTTGCCGTGGCCGACTTGTCCGTCATTGCACCGCCCGTAGTCAGCACCCGTCCGTCCTTGAGCCGAGTGCCAGCCGCTCGGCACCGGGCCACACCCATAGGAGCCGCCGGCTGCCACGCGCGTTGCGTCGGATCATAGATTTCACTCGTGGTCGCCGCTCGAACAGTTCCGCCCCAGGCCAGCACGCGGCCATCCCGCAATACGACCGCCGAATGAAGCCAACGCACTTGGCCGGGCGCGGGAGCCGGCTGCCACTGCCGACGCCGAGGATTGAACAGTGCCGCGCCCGCATTGCAGTCGCCAGCCATCCACAGATAGCCACCAATGAGCAACAGCTCACCGCTGTTGAGTTGCACGCTGACATGGTCGCATCCAGCTTCCCGAGGGCAGTCGGGGATCGCTGACCAGGATGCGGTCCGTGGATCGTAGATTTCCGCCGTTCCCTTTCGGCCGCTGCGGGTATCGGCGCACAGAATCGCCACGCGTCCATCGTGCAACACGGCCGATCCAAAGCCACGCCCTGCATCAGGTACAAAGCAACGTCCGGACGTGTCCGGCTGTGCCACGCCGCCCGCGAGAGTGATGGTCAGCAGGACGACAGTCTTGCGCGGGGCGACGTCTCGCAAACCACATGCCCCGTTGGCACGGCGGGATTCAAGGGATGGCCCGTCTTGGATGGCTAGTCCTCTCACACAGGTTGCCCAGTTTCTGAGCAGTGCTCTGGTGCAACGCCCGGCGCCAGGCGGAACTGCGCCAGCTCGTCAGGCCCGAGAGCGCGACCTAATAATTGATCAGGACCCCGCCCTCGCCTCCGCTCGGGCGGGCAGAAAGAAGAGGAAGCTACAGCCCCCGCGCGATCCGCGCCACGCGCCCTCCGATGCGCTTGACGAGCTCGCTCGAAACGCCAAAGGACGACTGCAAGTTCGTGCTCCACGTGATGATCGGCACGGCCGCGATCTCCGCTCGCGTGAAGCGCGCGGTGACGGAGCCGACGACAAGATCGGCGCTCGCGCGCCGGAAGGCCACGCCCGACACTTGCTCCAGCACGTCCGCCACGCCTCGACCGTTCGCGAGCACGACGCGGATGCGCTCGTTCCGCAGCTGCTCGCCGAGGAACCAGGCGTCCGCGAGCAGCAGCTCGAGCTGCTCCTTCCGCGCGAGCTTCGCCCATGTCGGATCGGTCGCCCATTGGACAAGATCGAGGTGGCAGGCGGAGCCGCGGGCGAAGGAGCGACCGACCGCATCGAGCACGACTTGGAGCGGCTTGAACCAGCCGTAGACGTTGCCGTGAAAATAGCGATAGCAGCCTTGGATGACCTTGCGGACCGCGCCATCGGGAGCGTTGTGCAGCCGACGCACGTCGAGCGATTCGAGCGTCTCCAATCGCCGCTCCTCGCCGCAGAGGAGCCGCCCGCCGACGTCGCAGAACTCGCGCCGACTTGGGTTGAGTCCGAGCGTCGCGACTCGTGCGGTCGAAGCGTCGCCGAACGAGACGACGGGCGTGGAGCCGCGCACGACGCGCCGGGCGATAGGCGGCTGCCGCCGGACGCGGTCCTCCAGATATGCAGGAAGCCCGCTCATCCGCCGACGCCCCTCCGGCGCGCCTCCTCGACGATCCTCGCGACCTCGCGCTGAAACTCTGCGAGCGTCGCCGCACGTTCAAAGACGAACGCAGGCACGCGCACCCGGCGCCCCGTCTCCCGCTCGAGGTCCGCCGAGAACCAGTCGCCCCCGTCTCCGATCTCGAATTCCATTTCGTCAATGAGCCATGTCACGCACGCGAGGATGAGGCGACGATTGGGCATCGCTCCATTGTGCCACGGGGGGGTCGATCCGAAGCACGGCCATGCGTTCACTATTTCTCAGAATCGAGTTGGCATCCGTGGAAACACGGGGGTAAGCTCAGGTAAGTTCGAGTGGTAGCTGGCGGGGGACGGACGCCAACAAAGGGCGCCCGGTCATCAGCACCGCGACGTTCCAAGAGCCGTATCCCGCCGCAGGAGCGAGGGCGGCACGCGCAACGTGGCCGAACCTGGAGGCGGATGATGGCTGGGGGCCTGAACGCTTCGCGGTTAGAGAGGGCGGCAGCGAGTACTGTTGGAACTGTGGAACTTACTGCGAGGCGTTGAGAACCATGAGCAGAAACCGTCGCTTCCAGGTCGGAGTCGTTGGGAGCCTTCTCCTTGGTCTCGCCTTGGCACTTTCGCTACGTGGGGAACGGACTCTGTCGCTCGCAGCGAAGGGCGCCCTGCGGGCAATGGCCAAGTCGGCTGCGCCCGATGTCTCTCGCGGTATCCAGCATGCGCGCGCAACGGCGCTGCGGGTGGATGCCTGTGACCAGAGCTTTGACGTGATCGCGGAGTTGAAGACCATCGAGGCGTGGGGAAAGAGGCTCGTCGCCGAGCTGGAAGCTTGCATCGCAGAGGTCTCCGCGCGCGATGGAGTGGAGCCGAAGCTCGTCCGGAGGTTCCTGGCCGATGCTCTGCGCTCAGAGACGGCCGATGTTATCGAGTTGTCCGCAGAACCGGGGCCACAAAGTCGGCGCTTCTTCGCGGCGTCACACGTGTCTGTTCGGGCCGTGAATGCCGAAGAGGCACTGGAGGCGGTACTCGCGAAGCTACTCGCGAAGCTCCAGGCACTTCCGCCGGCCGCGCAAGACGCCGTGAAGGCAGCCATTCTCGCGCTCCGGCAAGTGCTCGTGTTCTTCGACACTTCACCCGTTTCCGTGCAGTTCACCCAGCCGATCGATGGACTGGTGACCATAGCGGTCCCGCTCATTTCATTCGAGGTGACTGACACGGGGTCGGGTCCCGACCCCAATTCGCGAAGCCTGAGCGCGAGCGTCAATGGAACAGTCGTGGACCTCAGCACCTACACTTCGGTGGCGGAGAGCAACCCGGTTGCAGGGACAATGCTCATTCAGGCCACGGTGCCTGAGAGCGCACTCCCAGACGGTCTCATCGTCTTGTCGGCGGCTGCGACGGATTTCGCGGGCAACCCTCCGGCTGGCGCGACGCGCTCCTTCGTGTTGGATCGCGTAGGGCCAGCAATCGTAGTGTCTTCGCCACCTGCAGGCGGGATATTGTCAAGCAGCACAGTTTCACTAGTGGCTACAATCAGCGACGCTGTCTCCGGCGTCGACACGGCTACTCTTGTTGTGAAGCTCAACGGAGTGGATGTGTCGGGCCAGGTTAGCGTTAGCGGGACGATTACGTCGATCTCAGCCACAGCAAACCTGTCTGGCGCTGCGGGATCAAACACACTAGAGATACTCGTTGCGGACCTTGCCGGAAACACGACATCTGCTTCGAGCCAATTCTCAATCGTGCTCTCTTCGCTGGAGACGATATCGATCGAAATTGTCTCGGGAGCCAGCCAAAAGGGGGTAGGAGGAACGGTCTCTCCAGAGCCACTGAAGGTGAAGTTGACCGGCACTTCGGGTCTTCCCTTGGTAGGCACGGCCGCCGAGTTTACTGCGGCAGATCCGTCCGCAGGTTTCGCTACGTCTGCAGGCGCAGTAGGTAGCAGAGTTGTGGACTCCACGGATGCCGATGGGTTGATCAGTCTTAGATATTTGTTCGGAAGCACCATAGGATCGCAGACCGTCACAATCCGTGTGCCCAAGCTTCTCGTGGAACCAAACGGTCACTACGCTGAGGATGCCTACCTGCCGCTGCACTCGAACGCGGCGGAGGCTTCCCTGTCGTTCGAAGGACTCCCAACGAAGATCGTGACCGAGGTTGAGGCTGCGTATCTTCAGAATGGCTTTGTGGATCCTACCACCGTCTACACTAGTTCCGTCACCGCGTTCAGTATCGACTTCGCTGGAAGTGCGCACGTCGTCACACCCGTCTACGTACTTGATGGAACGAACGCCCCTCTGGTCGGGATGGAAGTGACGCCGACCCTGGTCGATGCGGACGGAGTTGCGCTGGCTAATCCGAATTCCGTCGGACGATTCACTCCATCGCGGGGGAAGACCGACGCGGCCGGGGCTGCCCGATTCGTGTTCGTGTCGACCGATCCTGCGCCATCACTGCAAATTCACGTCAGCATGCAACTGACGCGCTTTGCACCATCGCCAAGTTCACAGGTCTCCCGCCAGTGGGAGGGCATGCTCTCGCCGGCATCGCGAGTGGCGCGCATTGCTGGCGGAAACGGGCAAGTCGGTGAGCCGGGATCAGCTGCGTTCCTTCCCCTCGCCATGGAGGTGGTCCCCGGCAACGTCTACGAGGTGCAGGACCTCATTATCATGTTCAACGTCACGCCGGGGCAGGGCAAGTTTGATCCCGTTCCGGATCAAGGGACCTTTTATTCGGGCTCGTACGACTTGGACGGAAACCTGGTTAGCATGGGAGTTCAGACGGTCTCGGGAAAGGCAGCTGTGAAATTCACGCCACTCGGGACGGGCTTCCCCAAACTTGTCTCGGTAAACGACGATCTACCCATGAACGCACTTTTTGTGGTCGCAGCGCCGGAAGTGCGCTTCGTGTCACCCGGCTCGCTGCGGCCGCTGGCGTCGGTGCAGCCGTATCATGAGGGGGCGGTTGGAGGAGAGAGCAGGTTCTTGGTGGAGAAAACTGGCCCCCTCGATGGCCCAAGCTCGCAGACGATCACGCTGAAGTCTGTCGGCTTAGACGGCAATGACCTCGAGGAAGCAGGCTTCCCACAGGCGGGGGCGCCCTTGGAACGGAACGTAACCCTTCTCAAGCTACCGACGTCACCTGGGGTAGCATATGCGACCTATCGTTCGGAGGAGTCGGCCCCTCTAGCCTTTACATCCTTGCAGATATCAACCGACACGCCTGATTTCGGCGCTGATGCGCCAATCTACGGGGTTCCTCGTGGCGAGATTCGTGACTCGATGAATTTGGCGCTGCGGTTGCAGGGCGCGGCGGAGATCAAGGCATCCAATGAGAGAGTCTCAATTGTTCGGAACACGACGGCTGCCGATGCCCCCCCCTGTGAAGTTCACAGCGGCTGGGGCTCAGGGGGTGAAGTACAAGTGGACAGTCAACGGAAACGTGGTCACCACTAACGCCGCCGACGTTTTTGTTAGGTTCTCATCAACGCAGGCCACCAAGTTCGGCGACGACGCACACGATGGAACGGAGGCCAAACCTGTAATACTCAAGGTAGACGAAACCGAAGCGAATCGCACGTTCTCGGCGAATATGCAGGTCGAATTTCTCAACGATGCAGCGCAGGCTACCACCAGTGCAACGCGCGTAATCCCCGTGGCACTCAGCACTCGCAAGCTCAAAACAGGAGCAGACACCTTCGCGGTGGCCGCCGTAACCACCGACTACCTCGGGAGCGTGAAACTGGAGGGAGAGAAGACGTTTGCCCAGCTTGTGGCAGACGCAATTGGAACGACGGGCTTCCAGTATGCGGATCCAACCGCTGATGCTGAACTCCCGACATGGCGTGCAACGGCAAAGCTCGGTGCAACGGCAACGAAGATAGAGGTGGAGGCGGCCCTAGGCTTTACGCTCGCCGCGCTGAAGGAAAAGCGCTTGGTGCGCGCAGCTGCGACAAGCGTCCTTAACAAGGAGAAGACCGCGACGACGTACTTTAACGTCTCCTTCGACGGAACGGAGATCTTGATCAGGACGTTCGGAACCGTCGTGTGGGAAGTGCCGGCCTCCTACGACCTTCCCGAGTTGAAGCACACGTTGCGCCACGAGCTCAACCAAGTGCGCGACCTGATCAATCTCGCGAAGGTGGACGCATCTCTGGTTCGAACGTACTTCAAGACTGAGGTGGCGCAGCGAAAGGCCAAGGGCTGGGACGATGCCAATGCCGCCAAGGAGTCCTTCGATTTCACACTCGACTTGACGCAGATGCGGCGCGTGTTCGAAGATCTTCAAGACACCGACGTCGCCCATGCGTTCTTGGTGCCCCAGTCGTTCACGCTCTCGGACGGCACGACGGTCTTCGGCGTGCCAGATCCCGGCAGCAAGGGGCCCATCGATGTGCCAGGGCTCGTCAAGACCAATTTTGACTACTACGAAGGGCGCCAGTTCGTGCTGAGCAATAACGCTGACGAGTCGATCAAGACGGGCGGCGGAAAGCTGAGGGAGTACCTGCTGTCCGTCCGCACGCAACTCGGCCAGAATCCTCGCTTCAAGTATGTCGTTAGTAACCTGAGACAAGTGAGATAACGTGTTGCTTCTCAGTCTCATGCTGGGGTCATGCCTTGCGTACGCGCAAGATACCGTGGACGCACAGGTGTTGGCACTCGTCGCCAAGTTGCGCCACGACAACATCGAGGAGCGCGATGCCGCGGGCGAGGAGCTCAAGAGACTGGGCAAGGCCGCATTGCCAGCTTTGCGTCGAGCAGTGACGGGGCTTGACGTCGAGGGGCGAAACCGCATCGAGCGCATCGCCCTGCTAATTGAGACACGCGAGTCCATGCCGCGAGGTCTCTGCCAGATCAAGGGGCTCGATGAGAAGCTTGCGTCCGGCGGCAACAGGGCTGCCCTAGTCGCGCTACTCGAGCTGGCTCGGAACCCGCCAGAGGACTTGGTGGCGACGGACTATGCGTATCTAATGCGGCGGGCCATCCCTGCATGCGAGAGCCCCAAGGAGAGAACTCTTCTTTGTGATATTGCGCGAGACCGCGCGGTGAAAGCTGTTGCGGTCGACTTACTGCCCTTTTGCACGGATAGTGACGAAGGGGTGCGCAGCGCGGCAATGAGAGCAATGGGCGCTCTGGCGTGCGCGGAGGCCCGGAAAGTGGCACTTAGCCTCCTTGCGGACGAGAGTGCCCGCGTTCGAACGTATGCCTGTGCCGCTTTGGCAGTGATCGGGAAGCCGATCGATGCGGAGTCCCTCGTGCCGTTGCTACGTGACGGAGAAGCTGGCGTTCGCGCTGAAGCCGCAGACAGCATCGGACGGCTCGGTGTGCCGAGCCAAGCGATAGCATGCCTGTTGGCGCTCTTGGATGATCCCGATGCGCGTGTCGCCTTTGCGACATGTCGAACCCTGCGCAATGTCCACGCGAGCACTCTCGCAAGCGCGATGGTTGACGGGCGGGTCGGCAGTGCGGATGCGTGGCTTGAGCGTAGCCACCTTGTCCATCTCGTCGTGACATCGAAGGTTGCCACGGAACTCGCTCGAATGGCGGTGGATACTGGCGACGCGTCGATGCGCGAGTCCGCAGTCGCAGTGCTTACCTACAGCTTTTCAAGTGAGCTCAAAGTCGTCGTCGAGAATCTGCTCGGGCGCGACGACTCCAGGTGCATAGGAATTGCCCTGTGGGCCCTTCGCGCGAACGGGATACAAGATGTCGACATTGCGAAGGCGTTTGCGAGACGCGATGCCGATTCTAAACGCAATGCGATGCGGACGGCGGCTGCACTTGGATTGGCCAAGCACGCTCCAGAGTGCCGTGTACTCCTGGATGACGCCAACGCAGAAGTGAGGGGCACTGCGATTGAAGCCCTGTTGGCACTGGATTGCAAGGACGCTGCAAGTGACATCGCGCGGTTCACGTCCGCCAGAGAGCCCGCCTTGAGGAGCAAGTCGATCTTCGCGCTCGGGGTCCTGTCCTTCCCTAAGTACGAGGATGTCATCGAGGCTGCGCTCGTCGACCGCGAAGACTCCGTGCGACTGGCCGCAATCCGCGCGCTGGCCTACTCGCCAGTCTCGGAAAGGTCGCGATTTCAACGCAAGCTGCAAGAACTTTCCGGCGACAAGTCCGAAGTTGTCCGGATGTGCGCGATCAAGCGGCTAGTTTCTTTCTACCCAGAAGGCGCCTTCGAATTACTCATCAAGAGTTCATCGGACCACTCGCCCGCTCTGCGTGCCTATTGTGCCCGCACGCTTGGCCACATGGGCAACAAGGCAAAGGACCGCCTTGAGGTTCTGGTTGGGGATGACGAACCTTGTGTGCGCGCGGCTGCTCTAGCCGGCCTTGCCTACCTCGGTGAGAGGGATGATGTGGGTGCCCTGCTCGTTACCGTGGCTGAGGGTTGGGACGACTTCTGCGTCCTCAACGCGCTGCGTGCGCCCGGCCAGTTCGAACACGCGCAGGAAGCGCGAGTTGAGCGCAGGCGCGGTACGGAGGAGGAATTCTGGAATGCCTTCGGCGCGGCCCTCGGGAAGCCCGTGAAATTCGAGCACGCCTCGGATTGGGACGCGTCACCGGTCGGGAAGCGATGGAAGCAACTGGTCATTCGCCGCGATGAGGAGGAGGCGGGCTCTGCGTGGACTATGGCGGAAATGCTGGCGCGCTCCGGACAACACACCTTCATTCTTGAAGGTGACTGCGTTCGAGTAGTTACCAAGACAACCGCCGCGGTCTTTTGGAAGTCGTGGGCATCTCAGGGGAAATGACGGAACATCGAGACAGAGAAGAGCAGTTTACTTCGCCGTCGAGAACTCCCACTTCCTCTCGAACGGCGTCCCGTCGAGCTTCCCCTTGATGCGCACCTGATAGGTCGTGCCTTTGTCGAACGGGTTCTCGGGAAGGAGGAGCACGGTCGGCAGGTCCTCCATGTCGATGCGCTTGTCGCCATTGAGGTACTTCTTGCAGGAGACGAGCGCGCCGCCTTTCTTGCGAAGCTCGTAGTCCACTTCCGAGAGCTCCTTCCCTCCGAAGAAGCGAAGCATGACTGGCAGGCCGAACGAGTAGAGGCCCTTGCGCTCGATGGTGGGATCCGCCCAGCCGGCCTCGTCGCCCGCTCCATCACCAAACGCGACAGGCGTGTCCGTTTCGCCGTCAAAAGGATATCGCGCTAGGGGGACCATAGTCGAGCCGACCTTGATCGTCTCCTCGATGTCGAGCCAGTGGTCCTTCTCTTCAACCACGGTTTCCCCGCGGAACTTCGCGGAAGGAGTGGGGATGTCCTTCCGATACGTGCCGCGAGGGATGGAGTATAGGGCCATGCTCTTCAGCTTGGCTCCACCATTCCACCAGCCAAGCCACAGACGGCGCGCGTCAGGATTGAGCAGATCCTCGCGCATCAGGCAAAAGGACCTCACCCGATTGGCGTACTCTCGCAGCGGCACCGGGCAGTTGGGTGAACGATTGGACTCATCCCTCGCGAACTTCACGCCCTCGGTGTAGCTGATCGCAGTGACGTCGGGTGTGGTCGCCTCCGCGTCCCCTGTCTCGCACATGTACCAGGCGCCCAGAATGAGCTTGGCCGAGGCGGTGAACTCCCAAAGAATGGCGCGTAGCTTCATCTTCGATCTAAGGGCGTTGAAGCGCTGCACGGCCCGAACGTAATCGGAAGCCCCTCTTGCCACCTCGTGCATCACGGCGGCGCTCGACAGCGCTGCCTTCATCTTGTCATCGGTTCCCTTTTCGCCACTCGCCTTGACCAGGTCCTCAAAGAGGTTCCTGGTATCTCGGCTAATCGTAGCTAGGCGATCCTCGATCGGCTTCGTGTCGGTGAGAACCACCCCGCCTCGGGAGCGACCGTAGTACACCTCGTCTTCCCACTTCTTGCGCAGCGCGACCGTCTTCTCGTCCTTTGAACCGAGCCCAATGGCGCACTCCGCAAAGAAGTGGCAGGCTTCGGGGTCCTTCTTGCTGTCGTAGTCCCCCGCCAATTCAACGAAGGCAGCGACGAGCCGTTCGTTCAGCTTCTGGACCTTGACGGCAGGCTCGTCGGCCTGCAAGGCTGGCCACAGCAGGATCAGCGCCAGAAGTCTTGTCATTGTGCTTCGTGAGATTCTACGACCGAGTCATGGCGCCGACAGGCAGGATTAGAAAGCAAGGTTCACGGAGAACTCGAGGACCGGCTCCCACCGTCGGAACTCGAAGACCTCGATGTTTGAACGCCACTGCTCGAAACGGACTGTGAGACAGGGGGCGAAACCCGCGATCGCCTCCAAGGCCGGGAAGACGAAGGACGCCGACGCAAAGACCCGTCGATCCTCGCGTTCCTCCGCGAAGGCGGTGAGGCTGTGCGGCTTGTCGAACGGCGCATAGACGAACCCGGCAGAGACGAAGGTCTGGATACGCTTCCACTCCGGGCATGCGACCCGCATCCCGACTTCGCGCTCAGAACCCTTGTAGTCGGTGCCATCGGTGTCGATGAGCCGAAGCGCGAGATAGGGGGTCAGCGACCAACCCTGCCCCGCGTCGAGCGTCGCCTCGAGGCCGACGCTCTCCCGGACACCGTCTCGATCCTGCTCATCGGGCCCCGAGAGGTAGTAGTCCGCGTCCGACCAGCCCAGCGAGAGTCGCGCCTGAACTCGAGCAACCGGGCGGAAGAGAAGCGCTCCGCCCATGGATCGCTCCGTCCGGAAGTGTCCTTCGCCTTGCAACCACGTTTCGGCGAATCCGAGCCGGATCTCGAGATCCATGCGGTCGCCCAGTGGAGTGCGGCCCGTCAGCGATAGCGCGTTGTCGCTCGACGATAGGTCGCTTTCGCTTGAGTAGCCTCGAAGCGAGTTGCGGTAGGCAACATCGAAGACCTGCGGCCCCGGCTCCAGGAGATGCAGCTTCGCGTCGAAGATCGCCCCATAGAAGGCGCTCTTGGCGTCGGCACTCTCGAAGAGCGTGGCGTCGTCCCCGATGAGGACCAGATTCGAGTCGTAGCCGAGTTGCGGCCGCACCCGCGCCTCGAAGCGGCGATTGACCGCCTCGCGATTCGCCCATCGCCCCTCCATCTGCTCGCGCCGAAGCGGATCCTCTTGGAGCATCCGGCGAACGGTCTCCATCTCTTGGCTCGCCTCTTGGAGCCGTCCCAGCATCGAAAGAACAAGGGCCCGCTCCACGTGAAGTTCGGGCGAGTCGAATCCGGCGATCACCGCGGAGTCGAGGCCAAGCAACGCCTCCCCAGATCGACCGAGCCGTCGAAGGGCCGCGCCTCGCCAGAAGCGAATCTCGCCATGCGCTGAGGCGTCGGCGTGAAGCAGCGCCCGGTCCGCGAGAATCACAAGATCCTGGTTGCGGCCTTCGGCATAGGCGCCGCGGATCGAACCCAGCGGGTCCTCGACGCGCGCGGCGCTCACGCTCTCCTGCGCGGAGGCGAAGCCCGCCATGACCGCGAGGAAGGAGAGCGCCAGCAGCATCCGTTTCATGGATTCTCCGTTCTTCTTGGCGATCAGGGCCGGCCGCCGGGTGTCCGTGAGGGATCGTACGTAGGCCACGACTTGGCCGGGTCGCGCGTCCATTCGACATCAAACCGACGCGAACGCTCCGGCTGGAGGTCGTAGATGTCGCGGACATCCGACCGCTCGCGCCGCGGCGCGAGCTCCGCGAGCGTCACGATCGAGCTGAGGAAGACGTCGCCGCGAAGGAGCACGGACGACCAATCTCGCCGCTGCGCGATGAGTCCCGCCAGTAGGGGATCATTGAAGGGGCTCACGCCTGCCATGTCCGCCGACGAGGTGAGTTCGTCGCCGTCCGCCGCCGGATGGGCGTCGTCCCAGCCCTCGTCTGGCGCGACGTTAATCGACAAGACCGGGAGAACTGGCTTCGGCTGCGGGTCGTTCGGTCCGGGCTTGGGCATCCCGGGCTTCTCCTTCGCCTCCTTCGGCTTGTCCTTCTTGGGAAGGTCTTTCGGGGGAATGAGCGTACACGGCCCGAACTCCACGAAGACGCTGAACATCCGCTGCACTAGGTTGAGCCCGACCCAGACCGCGATGCGCACCGACCCGATCTGCTTTTTCTCGTGGCACGGGACGGACGCGCCATGGGCCCCAAACCACGAATAGTCGGCCACCTCGTACTTCTTCCCGGCCGAATCGACCACGTACTTCGAGGCCATGATCCGGTTCATGACGTCGGTCATGTTCCACATGTGCGGCGGGCACTTGCATTCCACCGCGTACTTGCAGCCGCACTTCAAGCGCACGAGGATCTCGGGCGGGTCCGGAGGGTTCGGAGGCGGAGGAATCAACTCGGGCGTCCAATTTAGGTTCGAGCCGCCGGGGCCGGACGAACCCGAAGAGGAGCCGCTTGCTCCGGCGGGCGTCGCGCTTCCCGCTGGGTTGGAATTCGGATCCGACCCTGGATTCCAACTGCCGTCGAACCAGCCGCCACCGTCCGGTCCCGCGTCCGTCGGAGTCGTGTTCGGGGACGTGCCGCCCGTCGGCCCCAACTGCCGCATCAACCGTAGCTTGGCGGCACCGCTGTCCCCCTTGAAGTTCACGAGATCAAAGTAGGCCGCGGACGAGGCGCAGATGATGTGCGCTGGCGCCGAAGGTCCATTGTCGAAGGGGTCAGACCGGAGGACGGTCCGGCCGAGGGGCGGCACGGGAGCGTACAGGCCGCCCTTCGTCGTCCAGGGGGTCACGAGTCGGTGCGCGATCGTCGAGGTCACCGGGAATTTTCCCCCATCCACGCTGGAGAGATCGACGCTCAACGACTGCTCCGGCTTCTCGTGCGTCAGCGTGACGGTCTGCGTCTTGAAGGCGTAGCTCTTCGCCGCGCGGTCGTCCGGGACAGCGTGCGAAACGACGAGCTTGTATTCGGCCTTCTCGCGCGTCCCGGCCATTCGCCCGGTCACCGTCGCCGTCACCTCAGGCGCCTCCTTCGGATAGACGAGTGCCAGCTCGGCGGGAGGGCCGAAAGGGATGAGGTCCTTGCGGAAGGTCCGGAGCACGAAGAGGAGCGCATCGGCGCCTTCGGCCCCCTTCGTGGAGGCGAGCGCGCCCGGCGAGACGGGCCACGTGCCGGCGCGTTGCCATGTCTTGCCTTCCTTGGTCGCCACTTCGACGGTGAGCCGCGGCGCGAGCGCGGCGTCCGCAGGCCGAAAGTGGAAGTAGGCGTCCTTGAACGCCCGCGAGAGCTTCTGGTCGAGGTCGATGAGCGACAGGAGCATGTCGCCCCGGTTGGCGGGCGTCACGAGCAGATGAAGCGTGCCATGCGGCGATTCGAGCTCGTACCGGAACGGCTGAAGGCCAAGCAGCATCGCCGCCTGGCTCCTGGGCGCCAGCTTGAAGGAGAGCGCATAGGGAGGCAGGATCGCCGCCCCAAGCGCCGTCGTCTCCGGCGGGGCGGCCGCCGTCGGTGTCGCCCGGTGGTCGGACGATGCGATCACGAGAGTCTCCGGACGAGCGAAGTCCGCAAGGTTGATCGTCAGGACTCCCGTCGCTTTGTTGGCGGGTCCCACCACCTGTTCCATGTCAATGTCGCCCACCTTGTGAAAAAGATGGATGTGGTAATTCTCGAATCCCGCGGGCGCGTTGATCCGGAGGATCGAGTCTTTCTCGTAGAAGAGCGTCGTGTCGGGCAGTTCGAGTAGGGACGGACTGAGGCCGTGGAGGCATGTCGCCGCCACGTGATCGGGCGGGACGAACTGGCACTCGACGGTGTGCTCGGGCAGCGGAGCGGGCTTGGGTCCGACCACGCAGGCGAGCAGGGCAGCCAGCGCGACGGCACCGATGACGAAGAGGGCGCGGGGGCGGGCGGTGTTCATGCGATCCTCACTTGACGGGCTTGGCCATGACGGAGCGAATAACAACTTCGGCGGCGGAGACGGTGATGGCGAACTGGGGCGCGATGGCCGCGTCCTCCACCGGCGCGTGGAACATCAGTGCGCCGTCCAGGTAGACGAAGACGTTCTGGGTCGCCACGGAGGGCACGAGCGTGAGCGTGCGCCACGCGTCGTCTTTCACCGGGATGACGGGCGCCGTCGCCAGTATGTCGCTCTCGGGGCCTTCCATCCGGGACCGGCGCAGGCTCAGGTTCTTGGAGTCGAGCCGAAGGTGAGCGCCGCCCTTGGTCGAGGAGAGCGACATTCGAAGGTGCGACGACGCCTCCTTGAAGGTCGCGCGGAACGCGATGGAGAGGCCCTGCGCGACCGTGGGAAGCGGATGCTTCGGCAGGACGCTGTGTTGGCCAGTCGGGTCCCGCAGGATCAGCCCCTCGACGCCATCCTTGTCGTAGAGGTCGAAGAACTTGATCGAGTCCTTCTTCTCCTCGGGCCGCAGGACCCAATCGAGCACGAGCTCGTTGGCGATCAGGTCGTCCTTGAACGTCGCGGTCGCCGCATCGAAGAGACGCTTCGCCGCGATCGGGCGAGCGAGGGATCGGTCGAAGCCGACCACGACCTCGGCCCACTTGCCTTCGAGGAGGAGGGCGAGCGCCTGTTCCTCGCGACTCGCCTGCTCGAACTCCGGCTTGAGCCATCGAAACAGATCGACCGCGTCCTTCGCTAACGCAACCAGGCGTCCGAACGACAATCTAGCCTCCGCGTGACGATCCGTGCCAACCAGGGCGCCCGCCCGGATCTGGGCCATCGTCACCGCGAACGGAAGCCACAGCGAAACGGACTCCTCCGAGAGCGAAAGGGCGCCCAGATCCGTCAACGCCTCGCTCGAGTCGCCGGAGACGATGCGCAGCGCAAGGCGTCCCCGCTCCTGGCCGGCGGCACCCAGGTAGTCCTCCAGCGCCAGCTGGCCGAAGGCCACCCGCACGGACGCCGAGCCGTCGGTCGAAAGCGTGAACCCCGCGTCGTCCGATGCCTTCACCGCTCCCGTCAGGACCCGGCCATCGGAAAGACGCACCGTGACGGCCCCAGGAGCGTTCTTGAGATCGCCGTGGCGCGCCGCCACGCACTTCGCGGCGAGGTCGAGCAGCGTCGAGGCGCCGCGATGAAGCAGGTGCGTGTGGTCCGTCTGGCGTGCGTCTCCGGCAAGCGCGGCAAGATCCGAGGCCGCGAGCGCGAAGTCGCGCGAGGTGAACGCGGGAGCGCCCTTCGCGAAGACAGTCCGCATGTCGGCGATCAGCGCGAGTTCCGCATCCGTCGTCGTGTAGCGGCGAAGGCGTTCGGCGAGTGGCTCTCCCTTGGGAGCCGGCTTCTCGTCGGGCTTTCCGTCGGCCTTCAACGCTTCGATCGGGGGATCCTTGGGCTCTTCCTTCGGTGGCTCGTTCTTCTTCGCGGCGGCTCCATCCTTGGCGGGCGGAGGCTCCTCGTGGCGCTCGTCGGAACGCTTCTCCGCGTTCTCCGCCGTGCTCCCCGACGGCTTGGCATCGCGGCGCAGGAGCGGAGAGGCGGCGACGGCCACGGCGACAAGGAGCGCACCGGCCGCGAGCGCCAAGGCGCCCGCGATGCGGCGCTTGGGCTTGACGGGATGCGATAGCGACTCGATCAGGGCATCGAGTTCATTGATCGCCTCGACGGCTCCGCTCGGCCGGTCCTCGCGGCGCTTGGCAAGCAGGCGATGGACGAACTGGTCGACCGCTTCGGGAACTCCCGCGGCGACGGATCTCAGGCGCGCCGGCTGATGCGCCGGATCGGCGATGTCCTTCGCGAGCGGCAGCTTGTTGGGCGACGTCGTGGTGTAGGGTCGGACGCCCGACAGCAGTTCGTAGAGGACGACGCCGAGCGAGTAAAGATCGCTTCGGCCGTCGACGGGATCGGCCGTGCCGAGCTGCTCGGGCGACGCATACTCGACGGTGCCGTAGAAGACGCCCGTCGCGGTGACGTTGTCGAGGCTCAGGTGCATCGAGCGGGCAAGGCCGAAATCCATCAGCCTCACGACGCCGGCCTCGTCGATCATGATGTTGTCGGGCTTGATGTCGCGGTGGACAAGCCCCAGCGCGTGGGCCGCGGCGAGCCCCGAGAGCGCCTGCCGGGAGATCGAAAGCGCCTCGTCCACGGCGAGCCGTTCGCGCTCCGCCCGGTGGAGGGTGAGCGTCTTGCCTTGGACGAGTTCCATGACGAGGTAGGGCACGCGCTTCCGTCCGAACGGTGTTTCGATCTCCCAGAAGTTGGCTTCGTAGACGGAGACGACGTTGTCGTGCTTCAGCTTGGCGGCCGTCCTCGCTTCCCGAAGAAAGCGGGACTGCGATTCGGCGTCGGCGGGCGCTCCGGTGTTCAGCATGACCTTGAGCGCGACGTCCCGGTCGAGGAACATGTCATTGGCGCGGTAAACGGCTCCAAAACCGCCGCGCGCGATGAGGTGCAGGACGCGCAGGCGGTCGCCGACCACCAAGCCCGGAGGGATGAGGTCGTCATCGACCGCAGGGAGCGCCCCGGCTGGAAGAGAGGAGGTGGGTTGCGCGACGGGGATTTCGGCGGCGTCAAGGACCGGTTCCGGGGTGGAGGGCGCGGCGGGTGGCGCCGGTAGAGGCAAGCGCGGATCGTCGATGGTCGCCTTCAGGAACCCGTGGAGGGCCTCGACTGCGGAGGTGTCGGGAATCTGGCCCTCGGCCTTGGCTTTGGCGACCTTGTGCACGGCCAACCATAGGTAGTCGATGGGGTCGTTCGGGAGCGCCCACGTCTCCGAACCGAGTTCGGCACCCGCCAAGGTCCGGTCGAGGGCCTCCTTGAACTGCTCTGGAGCGACCACGCTTTGCAGCTTCGCGCAGAAGCCGAGAAGCCCCTTCTCGGCCATGATCGACCAGAAGGGCCGCAAGAACTCCGGCGTCTCGAAGCACGCTTTGCCGAACTTCTCCTCATAGGCGCTCTGGGCGATGACCAGGTCGACGTCCACGGAGGCAAGGAACGAGGAGACCTTCTGCGTGACCGGCCCGGCAACCTGCGGCGCTTCCACGACCGGGGAGACTTCAATCCGCTCCGTCTCCGGGGAGGGCAGGCTTGCGATGAACCGTCGAAGGTCCCGGACGAGCGACCTCATCGTCTGGTAGCGGTCGCCAGGAGATTTCGCCAGGCACCGGCTGATGATCTCCTCCAGCTCGCGGGGAAATTCCGGGCGGCGCTTCGAAATCGGCTCAGGTCGTGCGTTGATCTGGTGGTAGAGCCACTGGAGTTGCATCTCGGGCTTCTGGTCGAGATCGAAGAGCGGCAGGCCGGTTGCCATCTCGTAGGCCGTGGCGCCGAGCGAGTATTCGTCCGAGCGCAGGTCTCCGCGCTCGCCGTTGGCGCGCTCGGGCGCGAGGTACTGCGGCGTGCCGACCGCCGTCCCGGGAGCCGTCGCGGGCTGGAGATCGGCGTAGCCTGCGGTCTGGCCCGGCAACGGCTGGATGCGCGCGAGCCCGAAGTCGCCCACGTAGACGCGCCCCGCCAAGTCGAAGAGGATGTTCTCGGGCTTCACATCCCGGTGGATGACGCCGCTCTGCGCGGCCGCGTCGAGGGCTTCCGCCACGGCGGCCATGATTTCGGCGACGACCTTCGATGGAAGGGGTCCTTCGCGCCGGATTCGGGAAGCGAGATTTCCCCCTTCGCACAGCGCCGTGGCGATCCATGTGGTGCCGTCCTCCTCGCCGCTGTCGAAGACGGGGAGGATATGCGGATGGTGAAGGCTTGCGAGCACTTGAGGCTCAGCGAGCGCCCGCCGCAGAATCTCGGCCCGCGCCGATTCCATCGGAGAATCGACCGGACGGATGATCTTCATCGCGGCCGGACGGCGGAGTTTCAGATGCTCGGCGCGATAGACCTTCGCCGCAGCGCCCGCGCCCAGGAGTTGGTCGCGGAAGACGCGATAGCGCCCGCCGACAATCCACTCGGGCTCCGTCACGACCGCAAGCGCCTGCAAGCGAAGATCGTCGAGCGAGAGGTCCTTGGGAAGCGGTTGACCCTTCGGCCCCGCGATCTTCGCCTTCCGATGGAGCTGGCGAATCGCGACGTCGGCGTGGGGCGCGCAGATCCCTTCCGCCGCAAGGCGTTCGGCGAGCGTCGAGCCGGTCAGGCCCGGGGCCCGCCTCAGCGCGGCGAGAGCGCGATCGGCCACGTCGGCGAGGTCGCACATGCTACGCCGGCTTCC
>Ga0247727_10005919_pt1 | contig 24351 bp, 24 predicted proteins | sample WisWelCaveWW1625_FD_202498 | JGI IMG/M metagenome (GOLD analysis project Ga0247727, IMG submission 202498) | Biofilm microbial communities from Wishing Well Cave, Virginia, United States - WW16-25 | ecosystem: Environmental > Aquatic > Deep subsurface > Groundwater > Cave microbial mat | place... | reverse complement strand
TCCGCACCCGCCTGGCCTGCCGCTTCCTCGCGCTCGCCGCCGCGGTCGCGCTCAACCATCGGCTCGGCCTGCCCAGCCGCTCCCTTGCCCAGTACACCGCCTGAACCCGTGGAACTACTCATCTAGGGTCGTGAGTCGGAAGTTCCGATGCAGGATGTGGGATGTATCGTCGGTCGTGGGAGCGGCCGGCGATGAAGCCTGTGCTGGTGGCACAGGCGAGTCGATGGGTGCTGCCACGGGCGGCGAGACGCCCGCAGGCTACTTGCGAACTAACGAATCACGACACTAGGACAGCATCAACCCGGACGACAACAGCACGCAGAACAGGAACTCGAGCTTGCCCGTGCCGGCGAGAGCCTCGTTCAGCGTCGGGCCGTCGGTGTGCGTGGCGACGGCATGCTGAAGCTTCGCGGCAAGCGGCGCGCTCAGCAGCACCAGCAGCAGCCACGCGCTCAGGGAGCCGAGCAGCCACGGGATCGCCGCAGATGTGAAGGAGATCGCGAGCATCGCGGTGTAGAGCATGCGCGTGCGCTCTCGCCCGAGCCGCACGGCGAGCGTCCGCTTGCCCGCCCGCCGGTCGGTCTCCATGTCGCGCACGTTGTTGACCACCAGGATCGCGGACGCCAGCAGGCCGACGGGAACGGCGAGCACGAGCGCCTCCCACGGCAGCTCCTCGCGCTGGACGAAGTACGAGCCGCTCACCGCGACGACCCCGAAGAACAGGAAGACGAAGACTTCGCCGAGTCCTTCGTAGCCGTATGGCCGCGGGCCGCCCGTGTACAGAACGCCGGCGAGGATCGAGGCTCCGCCGATCAGCAGCAGCACGGGTCCGGCGATCACGATCAGGTAGATCCCGAACAGGACCGCCAGCGCGAAGCTGACATATGTGGCGACGAGCACCTGTCGAGGCGGAACGAGGCCGCCCGCCGTGACGCGCACCGGCCCGAGGCGGTCCTCGGTGTCCGCGCCGCGGCGCGCGTCGGAGTAGTCGTTCGAGAGGTTCGTCCCGACCTGGATGAAGAGCGCGCCGAGCAGCGCGGCAGCGAACGCGATCCAGTCGATCGAGCCCTCCGTCCAGGCCAGCGCGGTGCCGACGAGCACGGGGGCGACGGCGGCGGGCAGCGTGCGCGGCCGCGCGGCCATCAGCCAGATGCGCAGGCTGGAGCCGCGCTCGGTCGTGTCGGAGGCCTGGAACGGCACGCGACGGGGTCCTACGGACGCTTGGGGAAGCGCGAGAAGTCGGGCTTGCGCTTGGCCTTGTAGGCCTCGCGGCCCTCGCGTGCCTCTTCGCTCGCGTAGAAGAGGAGGTTCGCGTCGTGGGCGAGTTGCTGGATGCCGGCCAGTCCGTCCTCGGCGGCGTTGAAGCTGGCCTTCAGCAGCCGCAGTGCGAAGGGCGAGTGCTCGAGCATCTCGTGGCACCACGCCACCGTCTCGACCTCGAGGTCGGCGAGCGGGACGACGGTGTTGACGAGGCCCATGTCGAGCGCCTGCCGTGCGTCGTACTGCCGGCAGAGGAACCAGATCTCGCGCGCCTTCTTGGGGCCGACGAGGTTGGCGAGCAGCCCCGCGCCGTAGCCACCGTCGAAGCTGCCGACCTTCGGGCCCGTCTGGCCGAAACGCGCGTTGTCGGCGGCGATCGTCAAGTCGCAGAGCAGGTGCAGAACATGGCCGCCGCCGACGGCGTACCCGGCGACCATCGCCACGACGGGCTTGGGAAGCCGGCGGATCTGGACGTGCAGGTCGGTCACATGGAAGCGGCCGACGCCGGCGGCGCCTGCTTCGGGGTCTGTGAGGTAGCCGCTGTCGCCGCGAACTCGTTGGTCGCCGCCGGAGCAGAACGCGAGGTCGCCCTCACCCGTCAGGACGATCACGCCGACGGAGGTGTCCTCACGCGCCAGCTCGAGCGCGCGCGCGATCTCGACGATCGTCTGCGGGCGGAAGGCGTTGCGCACCTCCGGCCGAGCGATCGTGACCTTCGCGATCCCGTCGCCCGAGAGCTCATAGCGAATGTCGTGGAACGCGGCTCCAGGCTGCCAGTCTGCGCCCGGACGGATCGTCGTCTCGGTCTGCGTGCTCATGTCGCCAGCAGGCTAGTGGGAGCCCGTGATCGCGCGAACCATCGCGACGCTCAACGGTTGTCGAGACCACTCGCACGGTTGAGGTTCCCGGGTCATCGACGGCCGACCATCTAGCTTTCCTCTGGTGCGCGTCGAAGCCTGGCTACCGCGTGCCGCCGCGGCGCAGCCGCGCCGTGCGGCGGTGGGTGAGCTCTCCTACGAGACCCTGCTCGGGGCGGCCCGGCGCGGCGCGGACGAGCTGCGCGAGGCGGGCGTGGAGCCGGGGGCGCGGGTGGCGATCCGGATCGCTCCCGGCGCGACGTTCGCCGCCGCGCTGCACGCCTGCCTGCTGCTCGGCTCAGTGGCAGTGCCAGTCGACCCCCGGCTCTCGGAGGCCGAGGCGGACCCAATCGTCGCCGGCGCCGTCGCCCACGTCGACGAGTCGCAGCCGCAGAACTGGATGAGCCTGGGCCGCTCCGGCCTCGGCGGCGTCCACCCCCCTGGTGAGGAGACGCACGACCTGGACGCGCCGGCGATCGTCGTGCACACATCCGGCACGAGCGCTGACCCAAAGCCCGTCGAGCTGACGTACGGCAACTGGCTGTGGAGCGCGCTGGGCTCGGCGGCGGCGCTGGGCGTCGACATCGACGAGCGCTGGCTGTGCTGCCTGCCGCTCGCGCACGTGGGCGGTCTGTCGATCCTGATGCGCTCCGCGATCTACGCGACGACGGCGATCGTCCATGAGCGCTTCGAGACCGGCCGGGTGCTCGAGGCGCTGGATGAACCCGAAGGCCCGACGCTCGTCTCGCTCGTGCCGACGACGCTCTCACGGCTGCTCGATGCCGGGCTCAGCCACCCGCCGGCGCTGCGCTGGGCGCTGCTCGGCGGCGCAGCGATACCGGACTCGCTGCTCGATCGAGCTGCGCAGGCGGGTGTGCCGGTCGCGCCCACCTACGGGATGACGGAGTCCTGCTCGCAGGTCGTGACCCTGGGCAGCCCCCTGTTCTGCACGCGCGTCGACGTCGCGGACGACGGCGAGCTGTTCGTCAGCGGACCGACGGTCGCGCCCGCGAGTGGGCCGAGGCTCGCGACCGGAGACGTCGGGTCGGTCGACGCCTCGGGGCGGATCACGGTGACCGGCCGAAAGGCGGACACGATCATCACGGGCGGTGAGAACGTCGCTCCGCAGGAGGTCGAGGACGTGCTCTGCTCGCACCCGGCGGTGGCCGAGGCTTTGGTCCACGGGCGCGCCGATCGCCAGTGGGGCGAGGCTCTGGTCGCTCGTGTCGTGCTGCGTCCCGGAGCGCTCATCACGGGTTACGATCTGAGCGAATTCTGCGCGCGGCGACTGGCGGCGTTCAAGGTTCCCAAAGAGGTTCTGTTCGTGACAACGTTGCCAAGGACGCCGTCCGGAAAGCTCGCCCGCCGCAATCTCGAATCATGACCGGGCACGGAGTTGCGTTTCGCGGGTTTTGCCGCTAGTTTCGCCAGCAGACCTTTCCAGTTGGGGGGACTTCAAGTAGGGGGGACGGCGATGGCGGCAACAGGTGCGGACTTGACGTGAGGTCGCCGCCGCCTTGGCTGTGACCGCGAGCGGGCGCGCATGACGCGCCCCGCTCGTGTGGCCACGAGGCTCGTCGCTCTCGTGCAGCGGATCATCTACCGTCGCGGGCCGTGACCTTCGACGCCCAGACCTACCGCTCTGAGAGCCGCGCCAGCTGGGACAGGGCCGCCGCGGGCTGGACGAGTCGCCGATCGGCGATGCAACGCGACGCGGCCGCCGTGTCCGAGTGGCTCGTCGAGGCGATCGAGCCGCAGCCCGGTCATGTCGTGCTGGAGGTCGCGGCCGGGCTCGGCGACACCGGGCTTCTGGCCGCTGACCGGGTGGGCCCCGAAGGGCAGGTGATCCTCACCGACGGCGCCGATGCGATGGTCGCCGCCGCGGCCGAGCACGCCAAGGCGCAAGGCGCCGGCAACGTTCACGCACGCCAGATGGAGGCGGAGTGGCTCGACCAGGGAACCGCCACGGTCGACGGCGTGCTGTGCCGCTGGGGCTACATGCTGCTGGCAGACCCCGAGGCCGCGCTGCGTGAGGCGCGCCGCGTGCTGAAGCCCGGCGGGCGGATCGCACTGGCCGCATGGGACCCGATCGAGGTGAACCCGTGGATCGGCGTCGTCCTGCAGGCGCTGCAGGCGGAGGGAATCGCTCCCCTTCCGGATCCCGCGGTTCCGGGGATGTTCTCCCTCGCCGCGCCCGGTCACGTAGAGGAGCTGCTGTCCGCCGCCGGCTTCGGCGAGGTCGTGCGCGCGAGCGTCGACTTCGCCTTCCGGGCCGCGAGCCTCGACGCGTGGTGGGATCACATGACGACGGTCTCGATCTCGCTCGGAGCCGCAGTCAAGGAGCTCTCGCCGGCCCGGCATTACGCACTTCGCGACGCGGTCGACGCCGGCTACGCGCCGTTCCTCGACGTCGATGGGAGCGTGCGGCTGCCCGCGCGGGCCTTGGTCGCGGCGGCCGAAGCCTGAGATCGCACCGAGGCCCGGCGTCGCCGGCCCGGGTAGGCTCAGCGGTCAGTGATCGGACCCGACGAGTCAATCGAGATCATCAACGCGCGCTTCGGCGTGCATCCTCGCCACCGCACGCTGCACGCCAAAGGAAACTGGTGCTCGGGCACCTTCACGCCCAGCGTCGCTGCTCGCGAACTGAGCAGCGCGCGGCATCTGCAGCTTGAGCCTGTCCCCGTCCTTGCGCGGCTCTCCAACGGCGGCGGCGATCCGACGGTTCCCGACTACGCCCCCGACGTCCGCGGGCTCGCCGTCTCCTTCGAGTTGCCTGACGGAACGCGTACCGATCTCGTGGCGCAGAGCGCTCCGCGTTTCTTCTCGCCGACCCCCGACGACTTCCTCGCGTTCGTGCGCGCGAACACCGGTGCTTCGGCGGCGCTGAAGGTGCCGCTCTACCTCGCGACGCACCCCAAGGCGCTCACGTCGCTCCCGGCGAACCTGCTGGCCGTCCGCCCCGTCGCGAGCTATGCGACGTCGCGGTATTTCACCGTGCACGCCTACCGCTGGGTCGCGGCTGACGGCAGCGCGCGCTTCACGCGCTGCACATGGATCCCGGAGGCCGGAGAGCAGCGCATCGGCCCGCGTGATGCCAAGAGCCGCGGGCGCGACTACCTGCGCGAGGAGCTGCGCGAGCGGTTGCAGTCCGGCGTCGTGCGCTTCAGGCTCGAGGCCCAGATCGCCGGCGAGGGCGACGATCCCGACGATCCGACGAGCCACTGGCCTGATGATCGCGAGCGCGTGGATGTCGGGACGCTCGAGCTCGCGGCGATCTCGCCGGACCCCGAGGCCGACGGCGGCATCTTCGTCTTCGACCCGACGCGCGTCACCGAGGGGATCGAGCTGACCGCTGATCCCGTGCTGCTGTTCCGCGCCAAGGCGTATTCGGCGTCGGTCGAGCGCCGAGCGCGCTGACGGCACGAGCCGACAGGGCGGCCGCCGGCCAGGGTTTCGTAGCATCACGCGCCAATGTTCTATGACGCAGACGCAGACCTGACCCTTCTCGACGGCAAGACCGTCGCGATCATCGGCTTCGGCTCGCAGGGCCATGCCCACGCGATGAACCTCAAGGACTCGGGGGTGAACGTCATCGTCGGCCTGCGTGAGAGCTCATCGAGCGTCGCCGTCGCGCGCGCCGCCGGTCTGGAGGTCGTCCCGGTCGCCGAGGCGGCCGCTCGTGGGGACGTCGTGATGATGCTCGTCCCCGATGAGCTGCACCGCGAGGTCTACGAGAAGGACGTCGCCGCCGGGCTCGATGCGGGGAACCTGCTGCTGTTCGGCCACGGCTTCTCGATCCTCTACGGCGAGGTCGTGCCGCCCGCCGACGTCGACGTGGCGCTCGCCGCTCCAAAGGGTCCGGGCCATCTCGTCCGCCGCCAGTACACCGAGGGCTCGGGCGTTCCCGGCCTGATCGGGGTCCACCAGGACGCGACGGGCAGCGCTCAGGCCACGGCGCTCGCGTATGCCAAGGGCATCGGCTGCACTCGTGGCGGCGTCTTCGAGACGACCTTCAAGGATGAGACCGAGACGGACCTCTTCGGTGAGCAGGCCGTGCTCTGCGGCGGCGCCAGCGCGCTCGTCCAGGCGGGCTTCGAGACGCTGGTCGAGGCCGGGTACGACCCCCAGATGGCGTACTTCGAGTGCTTGCACGAGCTCAAGCTGATCGTCGACCTGATGTACGAGAAGGGCCTCGCCGGGATGCGCTATTCGATCTCCAACACGGCTGAGTACGGCGACTACTCGCGCGGCCCGCGCGTCGTCAACGACGACACCAAGGCCGAGATGCGCAAGATCCTCGGTGAGATCCAGTCCGGCGAGTTCGCCCGCGAGTGGATCGCCGAGAACCGCGCCGGTCAGGAGAACTTCAAGCGCATGCGCGCCGAGCAGGCCCGCACGCAGCTCGAGTCCACCGGCAAGGAGCTGCGTTCGATGATGGACTGGATCGACACGGAGTTCGCTGCGGGTTAGGGCTGGTCACGCGCGTACAGAAGGAAGGCGACCAGCTCGTCCAACTCGCCGTCGCTGAGCCGCTCGCCGAAATTCCGCGGCATCGCGTAGAACGATGCCGGCGTCCCGGCGTAGGGGTCGACGATCTTGGCCCTGAGCGAGGCCGCGGTGTGGCCCGGAAGCCGCTCGTCCAGGTTCGGTCCGATCTGGCCGTTGGAGTTGGCGGCGGCGAGCGTGTGGCAGCCCCCGCAGGCCATGCGTGCGAAGACCGCGTTGCCGGCGCTCGCGCCGGCGGCGGGTGAGGCGGTCGCGCCGGCGCGGCCGTCGTCGCCGGTCAACGCCACCCCAGCGGCAAACGCCGCGCCGGCGGCGAGGATGCCTGCGACGAGCGGGGCCACCCAACGCCGCGCCCGACCGCCGGGCGCTGGCGGCGGCGCGTCGCCGGCTGGTCGCTCGGTGCTCACGGGCTCGTCATCCATCGACAGCGGCCGTGCCCGGTCCGTCGAGGCCCGGGCCCTCGCGTCGTCGCTGCAGCGCCGCCGTCAGACATCCGGCGGCGATGGCCGCTGCCAGCGCGGCGCCGAGAGCCGGCCACGGGAATCCGGCGGACTCGCCCGCCGAGGCTTCGGCGGCACCGGCGCCGTTCGTGATGCGAACCGGCGCGAACGTGTGGCGCTGGCTGAACCCGTCGTCGACCACGTATGACCAGACGCCTGAGCGTGGGAATACGACGCGGGCGCGGTAGACGCCCGTTCGCACCGTCGGGAGCGCGCGAAACGTCATGCTGGCGCCACCGCCCCGCTCGCGGATCGTGATCGAAGGCTGTACGCCGGGGAGCGGCGTTCGCCCATGCTGGAGGACTTCGATGTCCACGCTCCAGGTCTGTCCGCGCCCGAGGTCGTCAGGCGTCGAGCTCAGGCCGACGGTGGCCCAGCCCCCGCCGACGGCGCTCGCCGGCATCGCTACGAGCCCCAGTAGGAGCAATGTGATGAAGCGACGGGTGCGCATGTCTACTCCGATCGTCTTGTCGTTGGACAGGTCATCGCGCCGCGATCGGATCTCGACTCACCGCGTCGCCGTGCAGCACCACTCGGGTGCCGTCGGCTGGCCGCCGAAGCGCCGGGTCAGGCCTCCGACCGCAGACAGCCGGCGGCGCGCGTCGAGTGGAACGAACAACCACTGATCGGCGTGCGGCCAGCTCACGAGGAGGGTCCGGCCCGCCGGCGACCAGACCAGCGCGCCAAGCCGGCTGGCCGTGAAGAGACGGCGCTCGCCGCGACCGTCGGCCCCAAGCACGACGAGGCTCCGCAGGTCGCCCGCTCCCGCCTGCACGATCATCGCCAGCCTGCCTCCGGACGGCGCCCAGGCCGCCGCGCTCACTCGTCCGTCCTTCCAGGCCGCCGCGCTGACGCGACCGGTCAGTCGGTCGAAGACCCGCGCCCGGGAGCCGTCGATCACAGCTACGCGTCGGCCCTCAACCGACCATGCCAGCCGGCGGGCCGATCGCACGGCGCGCGCCGATCGCCAGACCAGGCGGCCGCTGTCGGGCTCGCGAACCGTGACGTGGCCGCGCGCGTCAACCCAGGAGAGCGCACGACCGGCCCCCGGTAGCCAAGCCGCGGGGACGGGCCTCGCGTTCCCGTCGATGACCCGTGCCCCGCTGCCGTCGCCGGCGACCATCCAAAGCGCACCGCCGCGCCGGTAGGCGACGCGGTTGCCGTCGGGTGACCAGCGGGCGTCGGTGACGACGCCGAGGCCGTCCTGAGACCACGCGACGCGGCCGTCAGGCGCGAGCGCCGTGAGCTTCGTCCCGCGCCACGACGCGACGAAGAGCCCACGCGGCGACCATGTCGCGCCGGCCCCTCGCGCGATCGAGCGACGCGTCCCGTCCGGCTCAACGATCCACACCCGCCCGGAGGCGGTCACCAGCATCCGCCCGCCACCAGGGAGCGGACCGAGCGTCGTCCGAGGCGGCGGCGGAGAGTCGCCGAGCACGCGCTGCACCCAATCGGCGACAGCTGCGCCGGGTGGAGTGAGCGCGACGGTCGTGAGCGCGGCGACAAGCGCGAGTGTCACGCCCGCTGCCGCTATCGGCCGCCGCCGCGAGCGGGGCGTTCGCTCGCCGAATGCCCCTTGTGCCACCGCCCAGCCGCGGCGCTGCGCAGGCCGGTCTGCCGGCACGTGCGTGTTCTCGAGCCGCTCGCGTAGGCTCGGGTCGCTCATCGTGTGCCCGGTCGTTCGACGAGCGTCTGCAGATCGTCAAGCCCGCGCCGCAGCCGAGAGTTGACCGTGCCCTGCGGAAGGTCAAGTGCTTGTGCGATCTCGCTCGGCGTGAAGTCCAGGAGGTGGCGAAGCACCACGACCGCGCGCTGTTCGGGAGACAGTCGCGCGAGCGCTTCGAGCGTCGCATCGGAGGGCCGCTCGGCCTGCGCGGGACGCTCGCGAGCGGCGCTCTCCGGCGCGCTGTCCGCGCTCAGCTCACGGCGCAGCTCGTGCGCGCGCGCCCAGTCGATCGCGCGGTTGACGACGATGCGGTGAAGCCACGGTGCGAACGGCCGCCTGCGGTCGAAGCGGTCGAGTGAGCGCACAACGGAGACGAAAGCCTCCTGGGCGACGTCCTCGGCCGCGGCCGCGTCGTGGACGACCAGCCACGCCGCACGGTGAGCGCGCGGCCAGTGCCGGCGGAACAGCTCGGCGAAGGCGTCAGCGGAGCCGCGCTGCGCCGCGCGCACGAGCGACGCGTCGCTGCGAAGCCGAGCGCGGCGCGTCGCCGTCAACGCCCGGCCCATCGGCAGCGCCGTCTCACCGTTCCAGGCCATCGCAGACCACCATCGTCACGTCGCCGATGCTCTCACCCCAGAGCCCACATCAGTCATACGATCCCCAACTCCACAGAAGTCCCAAACGACCGAGCCATGAAGCAAGAAGCTCGCTACGGCGCGTGGGGCGGTCGGACGGCGAATGCCGGGCGTATTGGTGAACCCGGCGGCCCCGGGCCCGGCACAGCGAGCCCAGCCACCGCTCTACGCCCGGGAACGCCGTCCGACCGGCGCACGCGGCGACGCAGCCACGTTCGCTATCCTCGCCGAGCCGTCGCGACTGGCGTGTTCGGGTGGATATGACCACCGGGGAGCGGCGGAGCATCACGAGCCGAACGCCTGGGCACCCACCGCTGAAGCACCCGCCTCCACGAGGCTCGAAGCGAAAGCCGCCCAGAATGACCGACGCCGCCACCGCGCCCCAGGCGCTCACGATCCCCGACAACATCAAGCCGGCCGACGGACGCTTCGGCTGCGGCCCTTCGAAGGTCCGCCCCGAGCAACTCGCCGCTCTGACGGGCGCCGGCGCTGCGCTGATGGGCACTTCTCACCGCCAGAAGCCGGTCAAGTCGCTCGTGGGCCGGGTTCGGCGCGGTCTCGCCGAGCTCTTCCAGGTGCCTGACGGCTACGAGGTCGCGCTCGGCAACGGCGGCGCGACCGCGTTCTGGGATGCCGCCACCTTCGGACTCGTCCGCGAGCGCGCGCATCACCTGGTCTATGGCGAGTTCTCCTCGAAGTTCGCGAAGGCGACGGGCGCCGCGCCGTTCCTGTCGGACTCGATCGTCGTGCTCGCTGACGCCGGTGGAGCGCCGCAGCCCACCGCGTGCGAGAGCGCCGATGCGCTCGCCTGGGCGCACAACGAGACCTCGACGGGAGTGATGGTCCCGGTCCAGCGCCCGGACGGCGCGGGCGATGCGCTGGTGCTGATCGACGCGACCTCGGGCGCGGGCGGCCTGCCGCTCGACGCTTCGCAGGCCGACGCCTACTACTTCGCGCCGCAGAAGTGCTTCGCCTCGGACGGCGGGATCTGGCTGGCGCTGCTGAGCCCCGGCGCGCAGCAGCGGATCCGCGAGATCGACGCATCGGGCCGCTGGATTCCCGATTCTCTGAGCCTCGCCACGGCACTCGATAACAGCCTCAAGGACCAGACCTACAACACGCCCGCGATCGCCGGCCTCGTGCTGCTCGCCGAGCAGATCGACTGGATGAACGACGGCGGAGGCCTGGACTGGTGCGTGCAGCGCACGACCGCGTCCTCGAGCCACCTCTACGGCTGGGCGCAGGAGTCGTCGTTCGCCACCCCGTTCGTGGCTGACACCGCGCAGCGCTCACTCGTCGTCGGCACGATCGACTTCGACGAGGTGGTCGACGCGGCGCAGGTCGCGAGCACGCTGCGGGCCAACGGCATCGTCGACGTCGAGCCCTACCGCAAGCTCGGTCGTAACCAGCTGCGCGTCGCGATGTTCCCGGCGATCGATCCGGCGGACGTGCAGACTCTGACGGCCTGCATCGACTGGGTCGTCGAGCGTCTGCCGAGAGCGGGGGAGACCGCGTGATGCGCGTCCTGGTAGCAGAGGACATCGGCGAGTCGGGGATCGCGCTGCTGCGTGAGCACTTCGAGGTCACGGTCAAGACTGAATGGGCGGACGGTCAGCTGGCGCGGGAGATCTCTGACTATCAGGGGATCCTGATCCGCTCGGCGTCCAAGCTCACGGCCGAGGTGCTCGAGGGTGCCACCAACCTGAAGGCGATCGGACGCGCCGGCGTCGGTGTCGACAACGTCGACGTGCCCGCCGCGACGAAGCACGGCATCATCGTCGCCAACGCGCCGCAGTCGAACGTCGTGACCGCCGCCGAGCACACGCTCGCACTGCTGCTGGCGCTGGCGCGCAACGTCCCGCAGGCGCACGCCGCGCTCGTCGCCGGCCGCTGGGACCGCGCTAAGTATTCAGGTGTCGAGCTGCTCGAAAAGACGCTCGGCGTGATCGGATTCGGGCGCATCGGCCAGCTCGTCGCAGAGCGCGCGCAGGGCTTCGGCATGAAGGTCATCGGGTACGACCCGTATGTCGGAGCGGAGCGCTATCGCGATCTGGGGGTGCAGCAGGCGGCGAACTCGGACGAGCTCTACGCCGAGGCCGACTTCATCACGATCCACCTGCCCAAGACGCCGGAGACGGAGGGCTGGCTCAACGCCGAGGCCTTCGCGAAGATGAAGGACGGCGTGCGTGTCCTCAACGTCGCGCGTGGTCCGCTGATCGTCGACGAGGACCTCCAGGCCGCGCTCGACTCGGGCAAGGTCGCGGGCGCCGCGCTCGACGTCTTCCGCAGCGAGCCGATCACCGATCACCCGCTGTTCGGCTACCCGAACGTGATCGTCACCCCGCATCTGGGCGCCTCCACCGCCGAGGCGACGGACCGCGCGGGCTATCAGGCGGCGGAGCAGGTCGTGGCGGCGCTGACCGGCGGCAGCGTCACGACGGCGGTCAACGTGCCCGCTGTCGCCGCCGAGGACCTCGAGGTGCTCGGGCCGTTCCTGCCCCTGTGCCGCAACCTCGGCCGGCTCGCGGCGACCGTCGCCGAGAACGGCTCGATCGAACGCGTCGAGGTCGAGTACCTCGGCCGTCTGGCGGAGCGCGACTGCCGTCCGCTCACCACGGCGGTGCTGCTCGGCGTCCTCTCGGGCAAGACCGAGGAGGACGTCAACGAGGTCAACGCCCCGTCGATCGCTTCCGAGCGCGGCATCGTCACGAGCGAGACGACGCGAACCAGCGCGCGCGACTTCACCGAGCTCGTTCGCGTAACGCTCGTCAGCGCAGACAAGCGCGAGCGCGTCGTCGGCACGACGCTTGGCCGCCGCCACCGGCCGCACCTGCTCGAGGCATGGGGGAGGCGCTTCAACCTCCAGCTCGAGGACCAGCTGGCGCTCTTCCGCTACCGCGACCTGCCCGGCATGATCGGCCGCGTCGGCACGATCTTCGGCAACCACGGCGTGAACATCGACGCCGCCGCCGTCGGCTACGAGCCCGACGACGGCGATGAGGGCGCGGCGGTCGACGGCGAAGCGGTGATGGTCGTCACCACCCACGACGACGTCCCGCAGGAGCTGATCGACGAGATCGTCTCGTCCGACGGCTTCATCGCCGGCCGCGCCGTGCACCTGGCTTGAGGCCCGGAGGCTCGTTCTGAAACGGGTTCTGGTCGCAATGGACAACCCCGGGAGCCCAATCCGGGGATTGTTGTCCGCGCTGGATGAAATCGCGTCAGGATTAGGCTCCGCCCGTCCTTCCGACTGGAAGGCGCGAGAGGAGCCAATGGACGAGGGACGTGCAGCGCAGGCGCCGCCCGACGAGAGCGGGATTGAGACAGCGGACATCACGCTTCGAGGCGTGACCAAGCGCTTCGGTGACCAGGCCGCTGTCGATGATCTCGATCTCGACATCCCGCGCGGCGGCTTCTTCGCGCTGCTCGGTCCGTCTGGCTGTGGGAAGACCACGACGCTGCGGATGATCGGCGGTTTCGAGGAGCCGACCGCAGGCACCATCCAGCTCGGCGGCGTCGACGTCACCGACGTGCCGCCGCACAAGCGCGACGTCAACACGGTCTTCCAGAGCTACGCGCTGTTCCCGCACATGACGGTCGAGAAGAACGTCGCCTTTGGGCTGGAGCGCAAGAAGGTCGGTCGCGACGAGGTCAAGCGCCGCGTCGCCGAGGCGCTCGACCTCGTTGAGCTCGGCGCCCTCGCGCGGCGCAAGCCCGGCCAGATGTCGGGCGGCCAGCAGCAGCGCGTGGCGCTGGCGCGCGCGCTCGTCAACCGTCCGCGCGCCCTGCTGCTCGACGAACCGCTCGGCGCTCTCGATCTGCGCCTTCGCAAGCAGCTCCAGCTGGAGCTGAGCCACATCCAGCGCGAGGTCGGCATCACCTTCGTGCATGTCACGCACGACCAGGAGGAGGCGATGACGATGGCCGACACGATCGCCGTGATGCGGGCCGGCAAGATCGACCAGCTCGGAACGGCTGCCGAGCTCTACGACACGCCGCGGACCGAGTTCGTCGCCAACTTCCTGGGCTCGTCGAACCTGATCGACGCCAGCCTCACCGGCCGCGAGGGCGACATGTCGACCTTCGAGGCCGACGGCGCCGCCCGGCTGACGGTACCGAGCGCGCGCGTCGACGCGGCCGGCCGTGGCCCCGTTCGCATCGGCGTTCGGCCCGAGAAGCTCGCGCTCCACGCGGCCGACGCCGGGTCGCCCGCGGGCAACGGCTTGAACGTGCTGCTCGGCCATGTCACCGACGCCAGCTTCCTCGGCGTCTCAACGCAGTACGTCGTACGCACCGACGGCGGGGCGGACATCCAGGTCTTCGCCCAGAACGCCGGCGCCGGGCTCGAGCAGCTCGGGCCGGGACGCCGCGTAGCCGCAAGCTGGAATCCCGATCACACCTTTGTCGTCAGCAAGGAGAGCGAACATGCCGAATGAGCCAGTTGACCTGTTCTTCGAACGCCTGGTCGAGGGCGAGCCGATCTCGCGCCGCGCTGCGCTGCGCCGCATGGCGGCCGCCGGGCTCGTCGTGGGCTCCGCCGGCTCGCTGCTCGCCGCGTGCGGTGTGGAGGGGACGAAGAACACCGACGCGCCTGCCGGCACCGCGGCAGTCAACCACCCGAAGACGGCGATCGGCACAGTCACGTTCAGCAACTGGCCGCTCTACATCGACAAGGAGACGAAGCCGGGCTGGGAGAAGCTGACCGGCGGCAAGCTGAAGTACACCGAGGACTACAACGACAACGAGGAGTTCTTCGCCAAGGTCCGTCAGGAGCTCGAGGCCGACCGCCCGATCGGCCGCGACCTTGTCGCGCCGACCGACTGGATGGCCGCGCGCTGGATCGATCTCGGCTATGCCGAGCCGATCGACAAGAAGAACGTCCCCAACGCCGCGAACCTGCAGGACAGCCTCAAGAGCCCGCCCTACGACAAGGACCGCAGCTACACGCTCCCCTGGCAGTCGGGCATCACGGGCATCGGCTACAACCCGAAGAAGACCGGCGGCAAGCTGTCGAGCGTCAACGACCTCTTCGATCCGAAGTTCAAGGGTCGGGTCTCGATGTTCAGCGAGTGGCGCGACACCGCCGGACTGGTGCTTCTGGGGATGGGCAAGAACCCGACGACGGCGTCCAAGCAGGACTACCTCGACGCGATCTCCAAGATCGACGAGGAGAACCGCAAAGGCCAGATCCGGCGCTTCACCGGCAACGACTACACCAAGGACCTCGCGGCCGGGAACCTGTGGGCCTGCGTCGCCTGGTCGGGTGACCTCGTGCAGCTGAAGGCCGACAACCCGGACCTCGAGTTCCTCGTTCCGCAGGAAGGCGGGATGAGCTGGTCGGACAACATGCTGATGCCCAAGAACGCCAAGGAGTACTACGGCGCCGAGACGTTCATGAACTACGTCTACGACCCGGCGGTCGCGGCGAAGATCGCGGCGTTCGTCAACTACTTCTGCCCGGTCAAGGGCGTCAAGGAGATCCTCGCCGCCTCGGATCCGGAGCTTGCCGACAACGTCCTGATCTTCCCCGACGCGGCGACGCTCGGGAACCTCAACCCCTACCCGTCGCTGGGCAACGCCGCCGAGCGCGAGATCACCGCGGAGATGCAGAAGGTCACCGGAGCGTGAGCGAGGCGGGCGCGCCGGCAGCGGCCGGCGGCGGCAGGCCGGCGCGCCGCCGCCGCCGCGCGATGCTGCCCGCGCTGTTCGTCGCGCCCGGCCTGGCCTGGCTGATCCTCTTCTACGCGATCCCCGTCGCGAGCCAGCTGTGGGTTTCGTTGCAAACGGGTAATCCCGACGACGGCTTCACGCAGACCTGGAACTGGAACGTCTACCCGGACGCGCTCGGCGAGTACGACGAGCAGTTGGTGCGCTCGGTCGGCTATGCGGCGTCGGCGACGCTGCTGTGCTTCGTGATCGCCTTCCCGCTCGCGTACTTCATCGCCGTCAAGGCCGGGCGCTTCAGGAACCTCTTCCTGCTGTTGATCATCCTTCCGTTCTTCACGAGCCTGATCGTGCGTACGGTCGCCTGGCAGACCCTGCTGACCGACGACGGCTGGGTCGTCGACACGCTGAAGTCCGTCGGCCTGCTGTCCGACGACGGGCGACTGCTGGCGACGCGAACGGCAGTGATCGCGGGCATCACCTACAACTTCCTGCCGTTCATGGCGCTGCCGCTGTACGCCTCGCTGGAGCGGCTGGATCGCCGCCTGGTCGAAGCCGCGACCGACCTCTACGCCAGCCGTTGGACGGCGTTCCGAAAGGTGACGTTGCCGCTCGCCGCGCCCGGCATCTTCGCCGGCACGCTCCTGACCTTCATCCCGGCGATCGGCGACTACATCAACGCGCAGCTGCTCGGCACGTCGCGCCAGTACATGATCGGCAACGTCATCCAGTCGCAGTACATCGTCGTGCGCGACTACCCGGTCGCGGCTGCGCTGTCCTTCATCGTGATGATCTGCGTGCTGATCATCCTCGCGTTCGCGGTGCGGCTGATCGGCACGCGACAGCTCTCCGAGGCGGCGGTGGCATGAGGACACGCGCCGACAGGCTGCGCGACCTCGGCGTCACGGTGTGGGCCGTGCTCGCGCTGATTTACCTGTTTGTCCCGATCTTCGTGATCGTTCAGTTCTCGTTCAACGACAACGAGGGCCGCTTCAACTTCACCTGGCAGCGTTTCACGCTGAAGCACTGGAAGGACCCGTTCGGTGTCGATGGGCTGCAACACGCGTTCACGAATTCGCTGACGATCGCGGCCCTGACGACGCTGATCGCCGTCAGCCTGGGCACGTTCGTCGCGCTGGCGCTCGTGCGCTACCGCTGGCCAGGGCGCGGCACCGTCAGCGCGCTCGTGTTCCTGCCACTCGCGACGCCCGAGGTAGTGCTCGGCGCCGCGCTGCTCGGCTGGTACCTGACGCTCAACTTCGCACGCGGCTACACGGCGATCGTCATCGCCCACGTGATGTTCACGCTCGGCTACGTCGTGGTGACGATCCGCGCCCGGCTCGAAGGGATGGACCTCCACATCGAGGAGGCCGCGATGGACCTCGGCGCCAACCAGTGGACGACGATCCGCAAGATCACGCTGCCGCTGATCGCGCCCGGGATCGCCGCTGCGAGCCTGCTCTCGTTCGCGATCTCGATCGACGATTTCGTGGTCACGAACTTCACCGCCGGCCAGACGAGCACCTTCCCGCTGTTCGTCTTCGGCGCCTCGCGTCAGGGCGTCCCGCCGCAGGTCAACGTCCTCGCGACGATGCTGCTGGTGATCGTCGTCGCCCTGATGTTCGCGAACCTCGCGTGGCAGCGGCGAGCCGCGCGGCGCGACGCGCGGATGGAGAGCGAGCCAGCATGACAGACGTAGTACCAGGGGATTGACAGGCGTCCCGCTGGGGTGGTACGAGTAGCGCATGGATCAGACGAACCGCATCACTTGAGCGCGCGGCGTTGGTCGTTGCCTACGCATCAGCCTATGCAGTTTCGCCCGAGGTTGCGCAGGAGCGCCTCGATACCCAGGCGGCGGGGTCGGACATCGTCACACGACTCTCGAACGAACTTGGGCCACGATTCACCAGCGTGTCCTTCGACAACACTCGGGGCTTCTTCAAGGTACTTGCCGTGCCTAGCGAAGATGACGGGCTGGCAGAGGTGACGGACACGATCCGAAGGGTCCTGGATCCGGCGCTACGAGATCGGTTCACGGTCGAGCCTGCTCGGGCGAACGCTGCGCAGCTTCAGGCCGAGATGGACCGGCTATCCGACGTTTTCACGGTCGAGATGAGTGCCGGAAAGCTACGGCTCGCCGTTAACTCGGGGCGAGGTGAGATAGTGATTACGGCGGATCCGGCACTCGATGCGGCGAATCAGCTAAAGACTCGCAACGTCAATCACGACGCCGACGTCCCGGTGTCAGTCCGTCAACCCGCTCCGGGTGAGTTGCAGCCGGTCGTCGCCGACGCATGCGGCAACATCCCATCAACGAGTGCGTCGTGCGATCGGCCGTTGCGGGGCAGCGTCGCGATCTATGGCTCGGTGCTCGGCCGCGATGCGGGCGGATGCAGTCCATCGGTGTTCGGACGCTCCGGCAGCGGGTCCGACTACGTCGTCACCGCTGGTCACTGCCTCAATCCGCTCGGTCGTACGTGGAACGCGCTCCATTGGTCGTCCGGGACTTCTCCACGAGGCATCGGACAGGCAACCAATCGTTTTTGGGATGGGCGCGGTGATATGGGGCTGGTTCGCGTAAGTCCCGGAACGTTCTGGTCAACGTCTAACAACCCCAACTACGCCAGCAACCCGTGGATCGGCGCCTGGTCTGAAGGTCTCCAAGAGTATCGAGTCCGCACGATCGGTGATCCTTTCCAAGGCCTGTTCTTTGGCTTTGGTGGTTCGACCTCATCCGGGTTTGCAACGGTCGCCGCATATCCGGTTCCGCTGACCTATGGCGGTGTCGCCACCGGCAACTTGATGCAGTCCAACTCAAATTCAGGATGCGCTGCTGGCGGTACCAGCGGCGGTCCGTACTGGAATACCAACGTGATATTTGGCGTGCACAACGCCTCACAGCAGAGTCCTTGCATCATCTGGGGCACCCCGGTGAGGCAAGCGGTCAATATCTGGGGCCTGTCGATCTACACTCGCTATCCATGATCCTCCATAGGGCGTAGATGCTTCGACCGCGCTTTCCGCTCGTATTCGCAGCAGCTCCCTTGCTCATCGCCGGGCCGGCGACGCCAACGCATACGGCTGATACCGGGGCCGCATCCGCTTACGAGGCCCGCGTCGTCAGCGTCACGACTGCAACGAGGTTCGAGATTGCCGCGAGGCGGTTAGCCGGACCGGCATATGCGTGCACGGAGTTGCGCCGCGACAAGCGCCGCGTCAGCGTGAGAGTTACGACACGAGCTGCAGCGACGGCGATCCGCGCGCTCGTGCGCGAGCAGGCCGCTGAGTCGTTCGTGGACGTCGCTCGCGTTGACGCTCGGTACGCCCGTTCGACGATCGTTCGTATCAAGCGCCTGGCGCAGCGGGAGATAGGGATGATGACGAGTGGCGCTATTGATGTCGGTTTCCGCCGCTCCGGCGTACCGAGCCACCGGTGTCCCGGTGTCGCGATCTACGCGCTAGCAACCGCGGACGAAGATGCACTCGCACGGGCGCGCCGCGTTCAGGACCGTTTTGGCGTCGACCGGGTGCGCCTGTACTTCGATCAGGACGCGCTCGCCGATTGATCGAGCACGGGGCCGGTGCCCCGCGCTGGTACGCTGCTTCGACATGCCGTTCACGCTCGACCTTCGACTTCTTCTCCTCCCCCCTCGGGGGGAATGACGCGCTGGCGGCCGCGATGCCGCAAACCGATCACGAGAAGACGCCGTAGGACCGAGAGAGGAATGCGAACGACATGGACCCCAAACGAGTACTGATCTTCGACACGACGCTGCGCGACGGCGAGCAGTCGCCTGGCATCTCGCTCAATACCGCTGAGAAGCTCGAGATCGCCCATCAGCTCGCGCGCCTGGGCGTCGACATCATCGAGGCCGGCTTTCCGATCGCCTCACCGGGTGACTTCGACGCCGTGCAGGCGATCGCGCGGCAGGTCCAGGGCCCGGTCATCGCTGGACTCGCGCGCGCCAACGCGACCGACATCGACTCCGCGTGGAACGCCGTCAAGGACTCCGAGCGCCCGCGGATCCACACCTTCGTGTCGACGTCGGACATCCACATCGTGCACCAGATGCAGAACACGCGTGAGGACGTGAAGGGCCTCGCGCGCGCCGCCGTGGCGCAGGCCAAGGGCTACTGCGACGACGTCGAGTTCTCCCCGATGGACGCGACGCGTGCCGACGTCGAGTTCACGGCGCAGGTCTGCCAGATCGCGATCGACGAGGGCGCCACGACGATCAACATCCCGGACACCGTCGGCTACACGATGCCGGAGGAGTACACGCGTTACCTGCAGCAGCTCTACGCCTTCGCGCCCGGGCTGAAGGACGTTGTGCTGTCGACGCACTGCCACGACGACCTCGGTCTCGCGGTCGCCAACTCGTTCGCCGGCGTGCTCGCCGGCGCACGGCAGGTGGAGTGCGCCGTCAACGGCATCGGCGAGCGCGCCGGCAACGCGGCGCTCGAGGAGATCGTGATGCTGCTGCACACACGCCGCGCCGACCTCGACGGCCTGCGCACCGGCGTCGTGACGACCGAACTGGCGCGTACGAGCCGCCTCGTCTCGCGCCTCACCGGCTACGTCGTGCAGCCCAACAAGGCGATCGTCGGGCGCAACGCCTTCGCGCACGAGTCGGGTATCCACCAGGACGGCGTGCTGAAGGAGCGCACGACGTTCGAGATCATGGACGCGACGACCGTCGGCCTGGAGGCCAACCAGATCGTTCTCGGCAAGCACTCCGGCCGCCACGCGCTGCGCCAGGCGCTGGAGGAGCTCGGCTTCACGGTCGACGGCCAGGCGCTGAACACGGCGTTCAAGCGCTTCAAGGAGATCGCGGACAAGAAGAAGCAGGTGACCGCGATGGATCTCGAGGCGCTCGTCACCGATGAGCTGCGCGAAGAGCTGGCCAGCTACCAGCTCGAAGGCTTCGAGGTCGAGGCCTCGTCCAAGCGCCCGCCGCACGCGACTGTGCAGGTCCGCCTCCCCGGCGGCGAGATGGTGAGCGGCTCGTTCACCGGCGACGGCCCTGTCGACGCCGTCTTCCATGCGATCAACGCCGCGACGGGGATCGACGCCCGGCTGCGCGAGTACCGCGTCGACGCGGTCTCAGAGGGTCAGGACGCTCTCGGCGAAGTCAGCGTCGTGCTCGAGCTCGACGGGCAGACGGCGGCCGGGCAGGGCGTGTCGACGGACATCATCGAGGCGTCCGGCCGCGCATACCTGCGCGCGCTCGCGCTCGCGGTGTCGAAGGCGGCCCGCGGCGAGCAGGCACGGCCCAAGCCCGAGGTGCCTGAGCCGCTCCCCGCCCCCGCGAGCTGAGCGGGAGCCGTTGACACGCAGGACCAGGCGCGGTGGTAGCGTCGGACCACCCGACTGAAGGAGGCCACAATGGTCTGTGCGTTGACGGTTCGCAAGCTGAAGCCCGGGACCTTCGACGAGTTTCGAAAGGCGTTCCTCGGAGATGGCATCGAGGCGAACATGCCGGACGGTTGGGTCCGCTTCGACATGATCCGCAACGTCGAGAATCGCGACGAGGTGATCTGCTTCGGCTTCTTCGACGGGACGCTCGACGACCTGCGCGGCGGCTCGTCGTACGAGGGCTACGACGAGCAGATGACGGCGATCGAGCCGTTCGTCGAGTCGGTCGGTGCGGACGGGCTCTACGAGGTCGTCGAGGAGTTCGCGGTCGCGTAGGCGACTCGCGGGGACTCGTTCACCAGCCGCGAGCTGACGCATCTGGACCTGGGTGTCCGTATCTGACAGCTCGCGGCGCACGGTCTGGCCGACACGCACCCGCGCCTCGCCGCTCGCACGCGCCACGCCTTGCAACGTACATCCGTACGCGATAACGTACGCGTCTCCGCATGGCCCACTCCAACGGCGACAACCCCGACGACCACGCGATCAGCATCGGACCGCGCGTCAAGGCGCTGCGCGAAGCAGGCGGCCTGTCGCTGCGTGATCTCGCCCAGCGCTCGGGCGTGAGCGCCCCGATGCTGAGTCAGGTCGAGCGGGGGGAGACGAGCCCGACGCTCGCGGTCGCCGCTCGCATCGCGTCCGGCCTGGAGCTGAGCCTCTCGCAGCTGCTGCGCCTGGACGAGGGCGGCAGCGTCTCCGTCGTCCGCGCGCGAGAGCGGCGTAAGGGCGGCTCGGCACGCAGCGGACACTCCTTCGAGATCCTCACGCCGCCGCTGCCCGGCCAGCGCGCGGAGCTCTCCCGCCATGTCCTCGGCGCCGGCGCGCAGACCGGCGGTTCCGGCGACGGGCCGATGCACGAGGCCGGCAGCCGCGAGGTCGCGCTCGTCGAGTCCGGCGCGGTGGTGCTCGACATCGACGGTGAGCGCCACGAGCTGTACGCCGGCGACACCGTCACGTTCGACGCCGACCTCGCGCACCACTTCGAGAACCCGGGCCCCGAGGAGGCGGCGATCATCGCCGTCGTCAGCGCTGGCCTGCGGCGCAGCTGACCCCTGCAAGAGCCGCCAGAGAACCAGGAACGAACAGAGAGACGAGATGAGCGAACCGACGACCCTGCTGCACAAGATCTGGTCTGGCCACGAAGTCTCCGACGGCCTGATCTACATCGACCTGCACCTGGTTCACGAGGTCACGAGTCCGCAGGCTTTCGACGGTCTGCGGCTTGCGGGCCGCAAAGTCCGCAGGCCGGACCGCACGATCGCGACGGCCGATCACAACGTGCCGACGGACGGAACCCCGATCGCCGCGCGGATCAAGGACGAGCTCTCACGCGTGCAGGTGCAGACGCTGGAGAGCAACTGCGCGGAGTTCGGCGTCCCGGTCTACTCGCTCGGCTCCGAGCGCCAGGGCATCGTCCACGTCATCGGCCCCGAGCTCGGGATCACGCAGCCGGGCATGACGATCGTCTGCGGCGACAGCCACACCGCCACCCACGGGGCCTTCGGCGCGCTGGCCTTCGGGATCGGCACGAGCGAGGTCGAGCATGTGCTGGCGACGCAGTGCCTCGTGCAGCGCAGGCCGCGTTCGATGCGCATCAGCCACCTCGGCGAGATGGGCTTCGGTGTCACGGCCAAGGACCTGATCCTCGCGACGATCGGCCAGATCGGTGTCGCCGGCGCCGTCGGTCACGTCGTGGAGTTCGCCGGCCCGGTCATCGAGGGACTCTCGATGGAGGGCCGTATGACGATCTGCAACATGACGATCGAGGCCGGAGGCCGCGCCGGGATGATCGCGCCCGACGAGACGACGTTCGAGTGGGTGCGCGGCCGTCCCGCCGCGCCGCAGGGTTCGGACCTCGACGAGCTGCTCGCCCACTGGCGCACGCTGCGCAGTGACGAGGGGGCCGCCTTCGACACCGAGATCGAGGTCGACGCCGCCAGGATCAGCCCGATGGTCACCTGGGGCACGAACCCCGAGATGGTCGTCGGCGTCGGTGACGCCGTGCCGCAGCCGCAGGATGACGGCGATCAGCGCGCGCTGGACTACATGGGGCTGCAGGCCGGCACGCCGGTCGAGGAGATCCGCCTGGACCGCGTGTTCATCGGCTCCTGCACGAACTCACGGATCGGTGACCTGCGCGCAGCCGCCGCCGTCATCAGGGGCCGCAAGGTTCACGGCGATGTGTACGCGATGGTCGTTCCGGGTTCGGTGCAGATCAAGCGTCAGGCCGAGCAGGAGGGCCTCGACGAGGTCTTCCGCGCGGCGGGATTCGACTGGCGCGGCGCGGGCTGCTCGATGTGCCTGGGCATGAACCCGGACACGCTCAAGCCCGGGGAGCGCTGCGCCTCGACTTCCAACCGCAACTTCGAGGGGCGCCAGGGCCGCGGCGGTCGCACGCACCTCGTCAGCCCGCAGATGGCCGCCGCCGCGGCGATCAAAGGCCGCTTCGTCGACATCCGCAACTGGAGCTAGTGGGAAAATGGACCCCTTGACCGTCATCGACGGACCGGTCTCGCTGCTCGACCGCGACGACATCGACACCGACCAGATCATCCCCAAGCAGTTCCTCAAGCGCATCGAGCGCACCGGCTTCGGAGAGTTCCTCTTCTACGACTGGGCCAAGGAGGACGGCTGGGACCTGCCCGCCAATCCGATCCTCGTGACGGGGCGCAACTTCGGCTGCGGGTCCTCGCGTGAGCACGCGCCCTGGGCGCTTGAGGACTACGGCTTCCGTGCGATCGTCGCGCCCTCGTTCGCCGACATCTTCGCTTCCAACAGCACGAAGATCGGCCTGCTTCCGGTCATTCTCGACCAGGACACTTGCCGCGCCGTCGCCGCCGCCGGGAGCGCCGAGATCGACCTCGCCGCGCAGGAGGTCCGCTACGGCGACGGCAAGGTCGCGAGCTTCGAGATCGACCCACAGGTCAAGCACCGACTGCTCGGCGGCCTCGACGACATCGCGCTCTCGCTCCAGCAGTCGGACGCGATCGACGCCTACGAGTCATCTCGCGAGCGTCGCGGCCCCGTCACGACCGCCCTGTAACGCAGATGGCCGGAGAGCCTGACGCCGGCGACCAGCTTGACGGTGATGCCGCATGAACTTCCGGTCCCCGGGCCCACGGGTGCGTAGCGCGACGCCTGGGGACGCCGAGGCGTGCGCCGCGATCTACGCTCCGTACGTGACCGACACCGCGATCACGTTCGAGGCCATCCCGCCTACGACCGAGGAGATGGCGGCCCGGATCTCGGCCGCCGTGCGCAGCCATGCGTGGACCGTGCTCGAGGATGCAGGGCGCGTCGTGGGCTACGCATGCGGCGGGCCATTCAAGTCCCGCGCGGCGTACCGCTGGTCCTGCGAAGTCAGCGTGTACCTCGAGATCGGGCGGAGGCGCACGGGGGCGGGACGCGCGCTCTACGAAGCGCTGTTCGCCCGGCTGGCCGAGCGCGGGTTGCGCACCGCCGTCGCCGGCATGACTCTGCCCAACGAGGCGAGTGTCGGACTGCACCGCGCGATGGGATTCGAGGCGGTCGGGACCTACCGGCGCATCGGCTGGAAGCATGGCGCCTGGCACGACGTGGCCTGGATGCAGCGCCCGCTCTCGCTGGACGCGGACCCACCCGCGGAACCGTCGTGAACCGGCGACGCCGGCGACGCACCTCCTCGCCGTCCGTCATCCACGATCCCGCGCTCCCGCAACCACCCGGCGGCAGAATCAACCATCTAGTGGGCCTTCTCGAAACGTTTGACCGGAAACCCCGGGCGCCGATCACCGCCATGCAGCGTCCTCGGATCCGGCAATGCCACCGGCATTGCTCGAATCCTGCGTCCTTGCCTGACGGCGCCGGC
>Ga0247727_10005918_pt1 | contig 24352 bp, 21 predicted proteins | sample WisWelCaveWW1625_FD_202498 | JGI IMG/M metagenome (GOLD analysis project Ga0247727, IMG submission 202498) | Biofilm microbial communities from Wishing Well Cave, Virginia, United States - WW16-25 | ecosystem: Environmental > Aquatic > Deep subsurface > Groundwater > Cave microbial mat | place... | reverse complement strand
AGCTGGACTCCGTCGGCCGCGGTCGGCGGAGGACAGCAGACGTATGGGATGTCGGGCGCGGGCACGGGTTCCGGCGCGGGCGCGGGCACGGGCACGGGCACGGGTTCCGGCACCGGCACGGGCACGGGAAGCGGCGCGGGCACCGGCAACGGGGCAGGCACCGGAACCGGGATGGAAGCGTCCGCCGCAGCGACCTTCCCTCCGGAGGGAGCCGGCGAGTCGCCCACCCCGACCGAGCCCGTTCTCACGGAGATCTACCCGACCGAGACCCCGGAGGAATCGGGACCGACCTCCGCGGCGGTCTGGTTCGACCTCGCGGGCGACGTCTCGTTCATCTCCCGCGACTTCCAGTTGCCGGTGGGCGACGAGCCGCGCCCTCGCACGTACCAGGGTGGCGGCCCGGAGTTCGGCCTTGCGCTCCGGGCATACCCGCTGGCAATGGCCGGGATTCGCGGAATGGTCTCCCGCACCCACCTGTACGGGATCTATCGGCGCCACCTCTCGCTCGAGACGCGCGGCGTCAGCGAGACGGGCGACGACGTGACGGCCGCGACCGGAGAGAGCCAGTTCGAGATCGGCCTCGCCCTCCCCTTCGTCTTCGGCGACAGCGCGCAGGCGCCGTCGATCGGGCCGTACGTCGGGTACGGCACGTTCGAGTTCTCGCTCGACAGGAAAGACATGCTGGAGTTCGAGGAGCCCTCGCGGCTGTCGACGATGCAGTACGGCTACGTCGTCGTCGGTGGCCAGCTCCACGTCGGGCTCGCGCCTCCCTATCTCGCCGCGAGCCTGGGCGGCGGCTACCGCAGCGTGCTCGGCGTCGGCACCGAAGCGATGGACGCGTTCGGACCGGACACGGCGGGCGGAAGCGGGTTCGTTCTCGGCGGATCGCTCTCGGGTGAGATGCCTTTCGTCGTCCAGGGGCTCTACTGGGCACTGCAGGCCGAGTACTTCACGTTCAGCGCCGAGTTCGAGGGGACCGAACCGGACTACGGAGAGGGCGGTCTGTCGGAGGACGCCTACTTCCGCGCCGGGGGCGCGCTCGGATTCCGGTTCGAAGGGTAAGCCCTCCCATGGGAAGGCAGAAACCCAACGGCAAGGGCGGCGAGGTGCGCGATCTGCGCGGCGCCTTCCTCGATTTCTTCCGGTCGCGCGGCCACGAGGTCGTCGCGTCTTCCCCGCTCGTCCCCCGGGCCGACCCGACGCTGCTCTTCACCAATGCCGGCATGGTGCAGTTCAAGGACGTCTTCACCGGCGCCGAGCGGCGTCCGTTCAAGCGCGCGACCTCGAGCCAGAAGTGCATGCGCGTCGGCGGCAAGCACAACGACCTCGAGAACGTCGGCTTCACCGCGCGGCACCACACGTTCTTCGAGATGCTGGGGAACTTCTCCTTCGGCGACTACTTCAAGGCCGAGGCGATCGAGTGGGCCTTCGAGTTCCTCACGAAAGCCTCCGGGCTCGATCCCGCGCGGCTCGCCTACACGGTCTTCCGTGGAGAAGAAGGGATCCCCGCGGACGACGAGGCGCGCGCGCTGTGGAAGAAGGTCACCGGCGCCGCCGACGACCGGATCCTGGGGCTCGGCGCCCGCGACAACTTCTGGTCGATGGGCGAGACGGGCCCCTGCGGACCTTGCACCGAGATCCATTTCCACGTCGGCGACCACCTGCCGTGTGCCGCCCAGCCATGCCTCGGCGTGGCCTGCGACTGCGACCGCTGGATCGAGGTGTGGAATCTCGTCTTCATGCAGTTCGAGCGCCACACGGACGGGCGTCGTGATCCCCTTCCCAAGGCCTCGGTCGACACAGGCATGGGGCTGGAACGCCTCGCCGCGGTCGTGTCCGGCAAGGAGTCGAACTGGGACACGGACCTCTTCCAGCCGCTCCTGCGAAAGGCCGCGGAGATCGCCGGCAAGCGCGTCGGTCAGAGCGTCGAGATCGACACCTCGTTGCGGGTCATCGCCGACCACGCGCGGGCGAGCGCGTTCCTGGTCGCCGAGGGCGTCTTCCCCGACCGCGCAGGCCGCGAGTACGTCCTGCGCCGCGTGATCCGGCGCGCCGTCCGGCACGGGCACCGCCTCGGGATCGATCGCCCGTTCCTTCACGAAATCGCGGGCGAGGTCGTCTCCACGATGGGGGACGCCTACCCCGATCTGCCGGCGCGCAAGGACATGATCGCAGACGTCGTTCGCCAGGAGGAGGAACGCTTCCGGACGACGCTCGCCAAGGGCCTCGCGATCATCGACTCGTTCGAAGCCTGGGAGAAGCGCGCCGGCCGCCGCGTCCTTCCGGGCGCGGAGGTCTTCAAGCTGTACGACACCTTCGGCTTCCCCGTGGACCTCCTCGAGGTGATCGGGCGCGAGCAGGACTTCGACGTCGACAACGCGGGATTCGAGACGGCGATGGCCGCGGCCCGCGGGCGCAGCACCTGGAAGGGCTCGGGCGAGGCGGCCGTCGGCGACGCCTATCGAGTCGCGCTAGGCGAGGCCAAGGGCGCGGTCCGCTTCGAGGGGTACGACCGCGAGGCGAGCCGATCGGAGATCGTCGCCCTCGTTCGCTCCGGGGAGGCTGCCTCAGAGGCAGGCGAAGGCGACGAGGTCGAGGTCGTCACGCTCGCGACCCCGTTCTACGGCGAGGCCGGCGGACAGGTGGGCGACGCCGGCCGGATCGTCGGGCCCAGGGGGGAGGTCGCCATCGCCGACACGCAGAAACCGCTCGCCGGGCTCGTCGTCCACAAGGGGAAGGTCGCGCGCGGCACGGTCGCCACGGGCGAATCGGTCGACCTCGTCATCGACTCGGACAGGCGAACGTCCGTCCGCCGCAATCACAGCGCGACCCACCTGCTGCACTTCGCTCTTCGCGAGGTCGTCGGACCGCAGGCGCAGCAGAAGGGATCGCTCGTCGCAGCCGACCGGCTCCGCTTCGACTACAGCCACTCCCGGGCGCTGACGCCCGCGGAGATCGCGCGCATCGAGGACATCGTCAACGAGCGCATTCTCCGCAACGCCGACGTCACCACGGAGGAGACCACCTTCGACGAGGCCCGCGCGAAGGGCGCGATGGCCATCTTTGAAGAAAGGTACGGAGACCGGGTACGCATGGTCACGATCACCCCCGACAGCGTCGAACTGTGCGGCGGGACGCACGCACGCCGCAGCGGAGACATCGGCCTCTTCAAGATCGTCTCCGAAGGAGGCCTCGCCGCGGGAGTCCGACGGCTCGAGGCGCGCACCGGGCACGGAGCGCTCGAGTTCGTGCGCACGGTAGAGGGAGAGCTGCGCGGCGCGGCCGGACTGCTCCACGGCGCCCCGCTCGAAGCGGCCAAGAAGGTCGAGCGCCTCCTCGCCGAGAAGAAGGAACTCGAGAAGGAGCTGGAGCGAATGAAGCGGAAGGTCGCGACGGGAAGCGTCGACGAGATCGTAGCGGGCGCTCGCGCGTTCGGCACGATCCGGGCTGCCGCGTCGCGCATCGACACTGGCGACTCGGCGGTCCTGCGGGAGGTTGCGGACCGGATTCGCGACAAGCTCGGCACGGGGATCGTCTTCCTGGCGGGCGAGGCGGGCGGCAAGGCGATTGTCGTCGTGACGGTCTCGAAGGACCTGTCCGGCCGACTGCCGGCGGGCAAGATCTTGAAGGACGTGGCAGGCGTGCTGGGGGGAACGGGGGGCGGCCGGCCCGACTTCGCACAGGGCGGCGCACCCGACCTCGGCAAGCTGGACGAAGCCGTCAAGACGTTCTACCAACTGGTCGGGTCATGAGCGACAACCGCAGACAGGAAGATCGGATCCCGACGTCGGTTCGCGTCCGGCTGCAGTACCCGGACGTGGACACCTTCGTCGAGCGCTACGCGACGAACGTCAGCCGGGGAGGCATCTTCGTCCAGAGCCAGCGCACGCAGCCCATGGGGACGCTGATCCGCTTCGAGTTCCAGCTGTTCGACAAGCAGGCGGTCATCCGGGGCGAGGGGCGCGTCGCGTGGGCCGTGCCGTTCGACCCCGCCCACCCGGAGCGAACCTACGGGATGGGCGTCCGCTTCACGCGCCTCGACGTCAAGTCGAAGAAGCTCATCGACGACATGGTCGGCGCGCGGATCGCCCGCGGAGAGCGCGACCCGGGCATGGCACCTCCGTCGCCGGAAGCGGCCCGGACGGAGGAAGCCCTCGGCAGCGCCGCGACTGCGGCGAAGGGCGACGCGGCTCCGACTGCGCCACCCCCGGAGCGCCCACGGCCGTCGGCGCCGAAACCACAGCTCGGACCCGTCGACCCCGCGCCGATCCGCGATCTCGACCTCGGTGAAGGCTCCGACGTCGCGGTCGACATCCCGGCCCTGCTGCAGCGCATGCTCGGTCGAACGCGGATCTCCGCAGCGGACGCCGACTCGATGCTCGCGGACCTGGCCGTCGGGATCGACCCTGCTCGTCTCGGTCGGGACGGGAGGGCCTCGTCGCCGACCTCGTCGTCGCCCAGGGCCGCGAAGGCCCCTGCCGAGGTCGCGGCGCCGCCGAAGGCCACGAAGCCCAAGGCCGCAGCGACCGCCGCACCCGAACCTGCTGCAGTCGAGCCGGCCGCGGTCCCGGCTGCGCTCCCGGCTGGCTCCCCGGCTGGCTCCCCGGCTGACTCCCCGGCTGACTCCCCGGCTGACTCCCCGGCTGACTCCGAAGACGACGAGGAACCGCACGATCCGAAGGAAGACTCGTCCGTCCGGCGCGTGATGCGGGACCTCTTCGAGGACTCCGACGTGACCGAATCGCCGCTCGCCCCCGAAGAGGCCGACGAGCCGCCGCCCCCACTGCCAGAACTGCAGGAGGTCCCCGGCGAGGAAGAGGAGGAGGCAGCGCCGGAGGCGGTCGCCGCGGCAGCGCCGGATCTAGGCTCGCTCTTCGACGACGACGACGAGCTTGCAGCCTTGCGCCCCGAGCCCGACGCGGCGCCGGCGGATGTCGGGTTCGAGGGCGAGGTCCCCGAGGCGGACGGCGAAGTCCTGACGGCCCTCGACGCTCCGCTCGAAGACGACTTCGGCGGACGTCCGTCCGCGGCCCCGTCGCGCCCCTCCGTGGAGGTCGACCTCGATGCTCCGCTCGAGGACGACTTCGGCATGCAGGAACGCGGCGGCGAGGTCGATACGCTCCTCGCGGATCTGGGAACGGGCGCACCGGAAGGTGTTGCGGCGCCCGTGCCTGATCCGGGAGCTTCCGTCTCTCTCGACGATCCGGAGATCTCCATATCCTCCGGCGATTCATTGCCACCGGGACAGAGCGAGGAGGCCCCGCCTGTCCCGATCCTTCCGGACGACGACGAGCCGAAGCAGAAGAAGGGCTTCTTCAAGAAGCTGTTCGGCAAGTAGGTCTCGACGCCGGCGCCAGCAGTGGAATCGGCCGTATCGCCGCCGTGCGGCCGCCAGCCCCGCAGCGAGGAGCCACGGCCCGGGGCGTGGGCGCCGCGAGGAAGCCGCCGCACAGGACGCGCAGCCGCCCTCCGCCCGTGCAGGGGTCGCAGTGACCATTGCGTCGAGTCGTGCGCGGATCTCGGGATCTGACGCTTCGTAGCTGGGGGTGCAGTGATCCTGGTACGCGATCCCGCTCGGGTCGCGACTCGCAAAGAAGATCCGCGGTCGGCGGAGCTCGCGCTCGTGGCAATGGAACGGCTGCAGCGGCACGAAGCGCACGTCGAGCCGCTCGCCGCGGCCCCCCGCCCACCAGCGCTCGACCCGATACACGAGGTGGGGAAGCTGCTCGAGGCCTGCCCGAAAGCACGCTGGGATCCGTGCTGCTTCCGGGTCGCCTGGCCTGCATTCGGGTGGCATCGACGCCGCCGGAGAGGGATCCGTGCACGAGACGAGCTCGCCCTCGAAGACCACGCCCACGACGCCGCTCTCACGCGAGGCAATGGCTTCCTCGAGATCGCCGCCCGTGCATTCGAATGCGATCGCGCGCCCGGGTCCGAGGACGACGACCGCGCCGATCGCGACGAGCCGGGCGCGCACTACTTACCGGCGCTCCAGGTGAACGCCCGGACGAGATGCTTCTGTGCGAAGGCGAAGGCGACGAGGACCGGGAGGGTGACGACGACGTTGCCCGCCATCACGACGTGCCAGCGGACGCCCGTGCCCTGCTCGCGCAGGAGCGCCACGCCGACGGGGAGGGTTCGGACGGAGTCGTCGGTCGTCATGACGAGCGTCCAGAAGTAGTCGTTCCAGTGGTAGACGACGCTGAAGAGCGCGAAGGCGACCAGCGTCGGCCGGATCATCGGAACGACGACGCGCCCGAGGATCGCCAGGTCGCCCGCGCCGTCGAGACGCGCCGCCTCGACGACCTCCGGTGGGACGGCTCGCATCGCCTTCTCCACGAGGAGTATCCCCAGGGCGCTCGTCGCGTGCGGTACGACGAGCGCGAAGAAGGTGTCGAGCAGATCGAACCGGGCAAGGAGTACGTAGACAGGCACGAATCGAACCTGGGGTGGGACGAGCAGGCAGGCGAGTACAAGCAGGCGCACGCCGCGCCCGCCTGGCGCGCGCAGGAACACGAGCGCGTAGGCCGCCAGGCAGACGAGCACGAGCTGGATTGCCGCGATCGCGCCCGAGACGACGATGGTGTTCAGCAGGTAGCGCGCCATCGGGGCCGACTCGAAGACGGCCCGGTAGTTCTCGGGATGGAGCGCTTCGGGCAGCACGGTCGGCGGGACGCGCGAGACCTCCTCCAGGCTCTTGAGCGAGCCGGAGAGCATCACGAGGTAAGGGGCGACCTCGCAGAGCGCGAAGACCGCCGCGCAAGCGATCGCGAGCCGCCGCACGGTGACGGCAGGCCTCACAGGACGCCCTCGCCCCGGCCCACCCGCCGTCCGAGCCACGTGAGGATCCCGAGCGGAACGAGAAAGAGGACCACGGCCGCGGAGGCGGGGCCGATCCGGAAGTACGCGAATGCTTGCTCGTAGACCCAGTGCACGTAGATCTGCGTCGCGTTCGCGGGTCCCCCGCCGGTCATCACGCGGACCACGTCGAAGCCCTGGAAGCTCATGATCGTCCCCGTCACGAGCAGGAACGCGGTCGTCGGCCGCAGAAGGGGCCACAGGACGTGCCGGAAGGTCTGCCAGGCCGACGCGCCGTCGAGGGCGGCGGCCTCGCGCAGCTCGGGCGCGATGTCCTCGAGCGCCGCCAGGTACAGGACCATGTCGTAACCGACGATCTTCCAGATCGACACGAGGACGAGCGACCCCAGCGCCAGATCCGGATCGCCGAGCCAGTCGAGCGCGGGGAGGCCGACCGACCGCAGGGCGCCGGAGATGGGCCCGACCTGGCCGTCGAGCAGGTAGGACCAGAGCAGGGAGACGCCGACCCAGGAGACGACGTAGGACGCGAAGATCGCCGAGCGGATGGCGCCCCCGATCCTGCCCGTGCGGTGCACTGCGAGCGCGAGGAGCAGGCCGCCCGCCATGCTCCCGGCGACCGTGCCCGCCGCATACAGCAGGGTACGGACGAGCACGGGTCCGAGCGCGTCGCCCGAAAGAAGCCTCTGGTAGTTGTGTGCGCCCACCCACTGTGGCTCGCCGAGCAGATCCCACCGGTGAAGTGACAGCCACAGGCACGAGAGGATCGGATAGACGAAGAAGACGGCGAAGATCGCCAGCGACGGGAGCAGGTACCCGAGCGCCCGGGCTCTCGTGCGGAGCATTCAGTCGCCTTCGCCCGCGAGGAGCGCGTCCGCCTCGCGGGCGGCGGCGGCGAGCGCCTCCTCGGGGGTCGCCTGCCCGGCCGCGACGCGTTCGAGGGCCGGCTGCACGATCTCGCGCTCGATGGCGAGCAGCTGCGGGTTCCACGGGAAGCGCGCCGCGACCTGCAGCTGGTCGAGGGCGACCCGGAAGTTCGGGCGGTCGCGGTAGAGGGCCTGCATCGCGGCACCCTCCACGGCGCTCGTGCGCACGGGCAGGTAGCCAGTCCGGCGCGACCACTCCGCCGTCTGCGCCGGCTCGCTCATCCAGCGGACGAAGGACCACGCGGTCCGCTTCTGGGCCGTGGGCGCCGACTTCAGGAGCACGAAGAACGTCCCGCCCGTCGGCACGGCGCGGTGGGTATGGCCGGGGAGCGCAGCGGCCCCGACGTCGAAGCGCGCGGTGTCCGTGATGTACGCGAGGAACGCGGTGGACGTGATCACCATCGCGGCGCGCCCTCCGACGAAGTCCGCGTGGGCAGTCTCCCAGGCGGAGTAGTCGCGTCCGGGCGGCAGGCGCATCGAGCCTTCGGCGGTCATGTCCATGAAGAGCCGCAGGGCATCGACGCCCGGACCGGAACCGAAGAGCGCGCGGCGCCCGTCCGGAGAGAGGAGCCGTCCCCCCGCCTGGTGGAGGGCGGCGTACCAGAACCACCACGACAGGGGACAGGCCAGGCCCCAACGCTCGGTCCGGTCTCCTTCCTTCTTCGTGAGCGCGCGTGCGACGGCGCGCAGCTCCGTCCAGGTCGCCGGAGGCTGCAGGCTCGCTTCGTCAAAGATGCGCCGGTTGAAGTACAGGATCGGCGTGGAGCGATTGAACGGGATGGCGACGAGGGGCTTGGGCCTCCCTCCGGGCACGTCGAAGGTGCCCTCCTGCGAGAGTGCCGGCACGAGATCGGCGAGGTCCAGCCGGTCGGCGCCGCGCGCGTGGGGTCCGAGATCCTCGAGCACGCCGGCCTCGGCGAGGTTCGGGACGGCCTCCGCGACGACGTGCGTGAGGGCCGGGGCGTGCTTCGAGGCGAGCGCAGCCCGCAGCTTCGCGAGCGCTTCGAAGTAGTCCCCCTGGAAGGTGCCCTTGATGCGACCGGGCCGCCCCGCCTTTTCCTCACGCGCGTTGAAGCGGCCGACGAGGTCCTCGAGAACCTCGCGGTTGCGGCCACCGTACGAGTACCAGAACGACGCCTGGGCGGACTGCGAGTCCGACGGCCCGGAGCAGCCCAGGAGCACCAGGACCGTGCCGAGCCGGAGCACGACCCGGCCCCGCTCAATCCCCCGCCGCGGCATCGCGGTGCGGGTCGTAGGCCCGTGAGGTTGCGCGCTTCCGCGCGCCTCTGTGTCCCGGCGCTGCACACCGCATCGCGAGACTTCCCGACGCGGGCTCACGCGGCACCGATGCGCGCGCCGCTGTGCGCGTCGAAGAGGTGGATCCGACCCGCGACCGCCGTGGCGCGGACGGCGTCGCCCGCGCGCAGGGCCGAGCTTCCGGGCGCCCGAGCGACGAGCTTCGTGCCTGCGGCCGACAGGAAGAGGTGGGTCTCCGCGCCCAAGGGCTCCACCCTCTCCACGGTCGCGTTCGCGCCCTGCCCGTCCGTGGCCACCGCGACGTCTTCGGGGCGGACTCCTGCGAGGACTCGTGCGGCCTCGGTCGTCGCGCCGAAGCGGAAGGGACCCGCGTGGAAGTCGCCGTCCGACCGGTCTGCGGCGATCAGGTTCATCGCCGGGGTCCCCACGAACGCCGCCACGAACCGGTTGGCCGGACGCGAGTAGATCGCCGCGGGCGTCTCGACCTGCTGGAGCCGGCCCTCCGAGAGGACCGCGATGCGGTCGCCGAGCGCCATCGCCTCGGTCTGGTCGTGCGTGACGTAGAGCGAGGTCGCGCCGCTCTCCGCGTGTAGCCGCGCGACCTCGCCGCGCAGCTCGACCCGCAGGCGCGCGTCGAGGTTCGACAGCGGCTCGTCGAAGAGGAAGACCTTCGGAGCGCGGACGAGGGCTCGCCCCATCGCGACACGCTGGCGTTCGCCACCAGACAGCTCGCCCGGGCGCCGGTCGAGGTGGGGCCCGAGGCCCAGGCGACGCGCGGTGTCGGCGACTCGCGCCTCGGCCTCGGCCGCGGGGACGCCTCGTCGTGCGAGCGGAAAGGCGAGGTTCTGCCGGACGGTCAGGTGCGGGTAGAGCGCGTAGTTCTGGAAGACCATGGCGACGTCGCGGTCCTTCGGAAGGACGTCGTTCACGCGGCGACCGTCGATGCGGACCTCGCCCTCGGTCGGCGTTTCGAGGCCGGCGACCATCCGCAGCGCGGTCGACTTGCCGCATCCCGACGGACCGAGAAGGACGAGGAGCTCGCCGGCCGTGGCGGCCAGGTCGAGCGCGTCGACCGCGGTCCGGTCGCCGAAACGCTTCGAGACCCGCACGAACTCGACCGACATCGCGCGCAGCATAGCCCGGGAATCGACGGGTGCGCCGCTGCGCGGTCTGCTAGCTTGTTGCGGTGTCGGCGACCGTCCTGCGCATCGACCTCGGGAGCGGGGGATCCGCGCGCTCGCAGCTCGACGATCCGAGCCTCCTCGGCCCGGTCGACTGGGCGGCACACGAGGGCGGGGACGACACGTTCCTGGGGGCGGGCCCCCTGTCCCTGGCGGAGGTTCCCGGCTCGAACCGCCTCGTGATCGCAGGACGGTCCCCGCTCTGGTGCGGGTTCTACGTCTCGACGATGGGCAGTGCCGGAGGAGCGCTGCGCGGGGCCGGCGTGGACCTCGTACGCCTTTCGGGAAGCGCCTCGCGGCCGTCCGTCCTGTACCTCGGGCCGGACGCACGGGTGCGCATCGATCCGGTCGATCCCGACGAGGTCTGGGCCGGAGATCCTGGCGGCACGGCGCCGCTGCTCTCGTGGCTGAAGGGACGTGCCGAAGGGCCAAGCCGTTGCCTCGCGGTCGGGCCCGCCTCGCGCTCCACGCGCATGGGGGCGATCGCCTCGGCGCTCTTTCGCAGCGGGGAGCCGGTCACGATCGAAACCTGGGCGGGGCGCGGCGGGTTCGGATCGAAGCTCTTCCAGCAGCACGGACTGGTGGCGATCGTCTTCTCCGGAGAGCCGCCCACACGGCGTCGCCTGCACGACATGGTCGTCGCGCCCGCGGACGTCGAACGCGCGACCATCAAGTACCGCTACCACCCGCAGCTCAAGACCGGCGGCACGTTCGGCTCGAACTTCACGAACCTGCGGGAAAAGATGCTGGCGTGGAACGCGCGCAGCGTGCTCGACACGCCGGAGCGGCGACTCGAGGCCTACGAACGGCTCGTGGAGCGTCACTACCTGCGGCAGTTCAACGAGGAGATCGTCGCCCGGGGGCGCGGGCGGGACTGCGGCGAGACCTGCCCGGCCGTGTGCAAGAAGGTCTCCGACGGGCACAAGAAGGACTACCAGCCGTATGCGGCGCTCGGCCCGAACATCGGCGTCTTCGACCACCGCGCGGCGGAGCGGGTGAACGCGGTCGCGGACGGGCTCGGATTCGACTCCGTCGAGGCGGGGGGCCTCGTCGGCTGGGGCTTCGAGCTGGTCTGCGAAGGCCTCGTGGAGGCATCGGATCTCGGGCTCGCGCACGCCCCGCGCTTCGAGGCCGACGGGTTCGACCCCGTGGAGGACTCGGCCCGAAACGCGGAGCTCGCCGGGGCCCTGCTGCGCAGCGTCGTCGCGGGAGACCGCCCGCTGACGGCGGCGATGCAGGGCGGCCTGCGCGCGGCAGCAGCGTCCGTGGGCGGCGATGGCAAGGAGCGGGCGCTGTACGTCGCGAACGGCGACGACGGCTCGGTGTGCCCAAACCAGTACTGGGTGCCGGGGATGCTCGCGCCCGTGCCGGTGTCGGGGAAGTACTACGTGGACTACGGGTTCGACTTCAGGCCGCCCCGCGAGCTCGGCCGCTCGTGCGCCGCTCGGATGATCCGCGAGATCGGGCTCGACAACGTGGGGCTCTGCCGGTTCCAGCGCGAGTGGGCCGAGCCCCGGATGGACGACCTGCTCCGCGCCGCCGGGTGGACCGCGATCGGGGACGTCGACCTGCACCACGCCGCGCTCTCGCGCAGGGTCGCGCTGCAGGCACAGCCTCGCGGGCTGGAGACGCGCCGGGCGAAGGAGCTGCTCGCCGGCTGGATCGAGGAGGTCCGGCGCGACGACGCCCACTCCGACGAGCTGGAGGGCTGGGTCACGCGTTTTCGCTCTGACCGCGACGCCGCCGCGGATGCGTGGTGGGAGGACATGCGGATCGGGATCGGTCAGGGGCTGAGCTGAGCCGGTCGCCCCTGCTCCGGGTACCCTCCAGGGACCTTGGAGCCAGCACTCTGGATCGCCGCGCTCTGGCTTGTGTTCTTCGGCAGCCACGTCGCCATGGGCCTCGAGCCCGTGCGCGCGCGGCTCGGGCCGCGCCTTCACGTCTTCGCGTACGGCCTGGTGGCCTGGGTGACGTTCACCGCCCTGTGCGCCGTGTACGCCAGTCTCCGGTTCACCGGCGCGCCCGGTCCGTCGCTGGCCACCCATCCCGTCCGTCCGGTGCTCTTCGCGTGCTCCGTGGTCGGGGTGGTCTTCATGGTCGTGGGGGCGATCGGCTACCCGCGCGCCCCCATGCGAGTGCTGCAGACCCGCACGTCAGAACCCGCGGGCGTGCAGCGCATCACCCGCCACGCGATCTTCGTGGGCCTCGTGCTCTGGGGCGGGGCCCATGCCCTGCTGTCGACGCACCTCACCGGCACCGTGTTCTTCGGCGGCCTCGGGCTTCAGGCGGGGCTCGGCGCGTGGCTGCAGGATCGCAAGCTGCTCGCACGACGCGGCGAGCCCTATCGCGCGCTCTGCGCTGCCACGTCCACGGTCCCCTTCGTCGCGGTGCTGCAGGGCCGTCAGCGACTGGTCCTGCGCGAGCTTCCGCTGCTCGGGCTCGGCGTCGCCTTCGGCCTGCTCGCCGCCTGGGCTCTCCGGCTGCTGCACCCCGATCTCTTCGCGTGGCATGGGCTGGGCCTCGCGCTTTTCGTGATCGTGGGAAGTTCCCTGATCAGCATCGGCGCCCTATGGCCGGATGAGCGCCGCCCTGACTCATGACTCACGACTCTCTCAGAACACATCCAGCGTCGCGGGTGGCGGCAACGCGAACAGCCTGTCCAGATCGCCTGTCGCGCCCACCGGGTCCACCCGGGCGAGGCCGAACGACACGGCCCGCGAGACGGACAGGTAGCCGGACCAGATCTGGGCCAACGCAGGGCCTTCGGTGGATAACGTCGGGCCGCCCGCTCCCGTGGTCACCTCCGGCTTGCCCGCCCGGACGCGAAGACGAGTCGGCGCGGTCTCTCCGATCAGACGATCGGGGCAGTCGATGGTGCATTCGCCGTCGGCCGGCCAGCCCCGAGCGGTGAGCGCGCGCGGCAAGTCGACGATGCGCAGCATCAGTCCGACCGCGAGGTCCGCGCTCGCGAAGGTCAGGCCACGGATCGGCTCGTCCGCAGGCCCGCGCGGCTCTCGCAGGATCACGTGGAGCGGCTCGTCGGGCGGCACCGAGATCTGGATCCGCCGAACCTGATCGCGCTGGGCCGACAGGAACCCCCAGAGCGCGAACCTCGCGCCGGTCGTCGTCGCCACGAGCTCGTGCACCTCGATCTCCTGACGGGCCAGCATCGCATCGCCGACGAACCGGAAGAGGCAATACCCCTCGACCTCGCCGCCGGGTCCCGGCACCTGCGCGAGCCGCACGGTCTCGGACCGCACGAGCGACGCCCACACCGCGTCCGACCGGACCAGGAGCCCCGAGCCGCGACGCGCGTACTCCTCGTAGCAGGCGCGGACGGCGTCCAGCCGGTCCGGCCGGCCCTCCAGCACGCGCACGCGCTCGTCGTACAGGGGCATCGCGTCCGGGCGGAAGCGGTAGCGCCTCATCTCGCCGACGAGCCCCCAGCCGAGCTTGCGGTAGAAGTCGTGGCGGAACGGGTAGAGCATCGAGACGGCGACCTGCCGCGCCCGCATCTCGGAGATGAGCCCGAGGAGCAGCGACCGGCCGACCCTGGATCGCCGCGCATCGGGCGTCACGCCCACCGAGGCGACGCCGCCGACCGTGACGGCCTGGCCCCCGAAATACGCGCGCATCGGGAAGAGAAAGCCGTGGCCGACGATGCGCCCGCCGCGCTCCGCGACGAAGAGGTCGGACAACGCGCCGCGGGGGTTCTCGCAGAAGTTCTTGCGCCGGGCCTCGCGGCCGCGGGGGTCGGGGAAGGCGGCCGCATGGACCGTCAGAAGCGCGTCGAGATCGCGCTCCTCCGCGACGCGGACGCGGACGTCGCCCTCGGCCGTCACGCGTTCTCCACGGCGGGCGCGAGCCGCAGCGTTCGACGACGCGAAGGCGGCACGCGGCCCGCCGCGAGGTACCACGCCACGCTGCGCGCGAGGGCGTCCCGCGCGGGGCGGTGGGTCCATCCCAGATCGGCCTGCGCCTTCGCCGACGAGTAGTACATGTACCGGCCCACGAGGTCCCGAGCGTACCGGTAGGTCGCCAGGGGCGGGAGTCCGAAGAGGCGCGCGCCCGCCTCGGCCAGCAGGCCCCCCGCCATCGAGGCCACGCGGCCGACCTCGCGGCGCGGGGCCGGCAGCCCGGTCAGCTCGGCGAGGATCTCGAACATCCGCCGATAGGTGAGGTTCTCGCCCGCGACGAGGTACTTCTCGCCGGGTCGGCCGTGCGCCTCGATTGCAAGGTGCCCGTCGGCAACGTCGTCCACGTCCGCGATCGCGAGCCCGCCGGCCGGATAGACCGGGAACCCGACGAGCGGCAACCCCACGAGGAAGCGCACGACGTTCTCCCCGGACGGCGTCGGCTTGTGATCGCCCGGCCCGAAGATCCCGGCTGGACACGCGACCGACAGCGGCAGGCCGTGCTCGCGCTGCATCTCGAGCGCCACCTTCTCCGCCCGGTTCTTCGCGACCACGTAGGTCTCGGCGCCCTCGAGGTTGAACGAATGCCCTTCGTCGCGGATCTGGTCGGGCGAGTCCGAAACGCCCACCGAGGGCGCCGCGGAGCTCGTCACGACGATCCGTTCGAGCCCGCCGGACCGCACCGCGGCCCCCAGGACCGAGCGCGTCCCCTCGACGGCGGGCCGCAGGATGTCCTGCGGGTCCCGGGCCCAGACGACGTAGACGGCCGCGACGTGGAAGAGGCGGTCGCAGCCCCGCAGCGCCCGGTAGGCGGTGTCCGTGAGGAGGATGTCGCCGCGGACGACCTCGACGTCGAGCCCCGAGAGCGCCCCCAGAGGGCTGGATGCCCGCGCCAGAACGCGGACGTCACGTCCTGCGGCCAGGAGGCGCCGGACGAGCCTGCTGCCCACGAAACCGGTGCCGCCCGTGACCAGCGTCTTCAAGAGCGCCGGGACTTCTAGCACAGCTCTCTTGACGCCTGGATGACATTATCCTACACTTGTCTACACACGCATCAGGAGTGAACGAAGGAGGGCTGCCCGATGAGGCTCTCGTCCATCATGAAGAAGTTCGACCGGCACCGTTACGAGGAACGCCACGGATTCGGCGGGGAGGTGAGCGTCGTGTCGAACCTCTGGGACGACGAGGTCGTCCAGACCGCGCTCGACATCTCCCCCGCCGGCTGCTTCGTCCTGACCGAGCTCCCGCTCATGCTCGGTGACGACGTCGTGGTCTCGTTCGACGTCGAGAACCACGGGGAGGTCGTCGTGTTCGGCAAGGTCGTCCGCGCCGCCCTGCCCCGTCGCGCCCGCGACGAGGGCCTCGCCGGCTTCGGCATCGAGTTCCTCGACATGACGCCGGTGCAGCGCCTCGTCGTCCGCGAAGCCTGCAGGCACCTGCCGCCCCCCGTCCCGACCCTCCGCACCCTGCACTAGCAGCTACTCCACCGTCACCGTCTTCGCTAGATTCCTCGGCTGATCCACGTCCGTCCCCTTGAAGTCGGCCACGTGGTACGCGAGAAGCTGCAGGGGAATCACCGTCACCAGCGGTGAGAGCTCCGGCAGTGTCTGTGGAACCGAGAACACCTCCTCCGCGAGCGCGCCGATGTCGGCGTCTCCCTCCGTCGCGACCGCGATGATGCGACCCTCGCGCGCCCGGACCTCCTGCAGGTTGCCCAGCGTCTTGTCGTAGGTTCCGTCCCGCGGCAAGACGACGACGACCGGAACGGACGCGTCCACCAGCGCGATCGGTCCGTGCTTCATCTCGCCGGCTGCGTAGCCCTCGGCGTGGGCGTACGAGATCTCCTTGAGCTTGAGGGCCCCTTCGAGCGCCACCGGGAAGGACGGGCCGCGGCCGAGGAAGAGGAAGTCCCGCGCGCCCGCCCACCGGGGCGCCTGGTCCCGGATGCGTGCTTCGAGAGCGAGGGTCCGCCGCATGAGCTGCGGGATCTCGAGCAGACCCTGCAGCACCGCGCGCGCGGCCTCGGCGTCGAGAGTCCCGCGGCGACGTCCGAGGTGCACCGCCAGGAGAACCATCGCGGCGAGCTGCGTCGTGAAGCATTTCGTCGATGCCACGCCGATCTCCGGACCCGCGTGGGTGTAGAGGGCAGCGTCGGCGGCCCGCGCGATCGCGGAGTCGACGACGTTTGCGAGCGCGACGACCCTCGCCCCTCGTTCGCGGGCCAGCCGCACGGCCGACAGGGTGTCCGCCGTCTCGCCCGACTGGCTCACGGCCACCACGAGGTCGCCGGCCCCGACGACCGGATCGCGCTGCCGGAACTCGCTCGCCAGCTCGGCAACCGCCTGCAACCGGGCCAGCTTCTCGACGAGATGCCGCCCGTACAGCGACGCATGGAACGACGTCCCGCACGCGAGAAAGATCACGCGACCGACGGCCTCTACATCGACGCCCTCGAGCCCCATCTCGGCCGCCACGACGTCGGCGGCAGCGAGGTCGATCCGTCCACGCAGCGTGTCCTCGACTGCGCGCGGCTGCTCGTGGATCTCCTTCTGCATGAAATGCTTGAAGCCGCCCTTCTCCGCCTGCGAGAGCGACCACTGGATCTTCTTGGGTTCCCGCGTGACGCGGCGCCCCTCGAGCGTCACGAGGCGCACCGTCCCCGCGTCGACGACGGCCATCTCGCCCTCGTCCAGGAAGACCATCCGATCGGTGTACGTCAAGATGGCAGGGACGTCCGAGGCGCAGAACGCCTCGCCGTCGCCGAGTCCCACGACGAGCGGGGACGCGCTCTTGGCCGCGACGATCCGGCCGGGTTCGTCCACGCACAGCAGGGCGATCGCGTAGGCGCCCCGGACCTGCGAGAGGGCTCGCAGCGTCGCGTCGGGCAGGTCCGCCCCGCGATCCATCTCGCGGCGAACCAGGTGTCCGACGATCTCCGTGTCGGTGTCGGAGGTGAACCGGAAGCCTTCCGCCTGCAGTTCGCGCTTGAGCGACAGGTGGTTCTCGATGATCCCGTTGTGAACGACCGCGACCTTCCCGGAGACGTGCGGGTGCGCGTTCGCCTCGCTCGGGCGCCCGTGGGTGGCCCAGCGTGTGTGCCCGATGCCTGTCCGTCCAGGGAGCCTGCGCTTGCGCAGAGCGCCCTCCAGCTCGGAGAGCTTTCCGACCGTCCTGACTATCTGCAGACCGCCATCGCCGAGCACCGCCATGCCCGCCGAGTCGTAGCCGCGGTACTCGAGGCGACGCAGGCCGTCGAGCAGGACGTCCGTGCACTCGCGCGGGCCGACGTATCCGACGATTCCGCACATGGTGGGCTCAACCTAGCACCGGGTTCGGTGCTGGACCATTTCGCGGCGTTCACCTGGGCGCGGCCGGGACCTGCCGGACGACCGAGCCATCCTCCGGCGAGACGACCTCCACCGGACCGAAGTGCGCGGCCACGGACTCGATGCGGGGGGCCTCGCCGACCAGCACGATGAGCATGTTTGCCGGATCCACGTAGCGGCGCGCGGCGGCGAGCGCGATCGGCGCGTCGACCCCCGCAACCCGGGACCGGTAGGTGTCCCAGTAGTCCCTGGGCAGGCCGAGCTCGCGGATCGAGGCGACCATGTCCGCCACGTTCGCGGGCGTCTCGATGAGAATCGGGAAGACGCCCGTCAGGTAGGTCTTTGCGTTGCCGAGCTCCTCGTCGGAGGCCGCCTCCGTCCGCCAGCGCTCGAAGTTCTCGAAGAACGCGTCCAGCGCTTGCTCGGTCACCTCGCTGCGGACGGCGGCCGACGCGCGCCACGGAGAGACGTCCGGCAGCTCGTCGATGCGGCTGTACGCGCCGTAGGTGAGACTGCGTCGCTCGCGCAGGTCGAGGAAGAGCCGCGCAGACGCGTTGCCTCCGAGCACCTGGTTGGAGACGCGCAGCGCGATGTAGTCGTCGTCGCGGCGCCGCAACGCGAGGTTGCCGATGAAGATCTGCGTCTGCACCGAACGCGGCCGGTCCACGAGGATCACCCGGCGGCCCTTGGCCGGCGAAACCGCGGGGAGATCCCGCTCGGGGGCGCGGCCGCGCGTCCAGCCGGCGAAGGCCCGTTCGACCTCGGCGGTGAAGGCGTCCGGATCGACGTCGCCGACCGCGATGAGGTGCGCATTCGAGGCGACGACGTGCCGCCGGTGGAAGTCGACGAGCTTCGCCCTGGCGATCTTCTCGATCGACGCGGGCGTGGAGTCGAAGACCCGGTAGGGGTGCGCCGGACCGTAGAGCGCCCGGAAGAACTCGCGGGTCGCGAGCCAGCCCGGGTCCGTGACCGAGACGGCGAGTCGGTCCAGCTCGCGACGCTTGAGCTTGCGGATCTCGGCGTCCGGGAAGCTCGGATTGCGCACGAGATCGGCCATGAGATCGAGGGCCGCCGGCGCGTGCTCCTTGAGCACGCGGTACCGGATCGTGATGCTCTCCTGATCCGCGTCCGTCGACAGGTCCCCGCCCACGAACTCGACCGCTTCCGCGATGTCGCGGCTCGAGCGCGTGCGCGTCCCTTCCTTGAGCATCTGCGCGACGCCTGCCGCGAGGCCCGCGATCCCCTCGGGGTCGTGGATGCCGCCGCTGCGGACGACGAGCTGCAGGTACAGGACGGGAAGCGCGTGATAGCCGACGACGTCCACCTCCATGCCGTTGCCGAGGGCCTTGGTGTGGACCTGAGGGAAGCGGACGTCCCGGGGCTCTCCGGGCGGGGGCGGCGGGATCTTTTCGGGCATGGGACTCTCCTCGGCCGGGTCCGGCCCGGGCAACGGTGTCCTCGGCAGGCGCCGCGGCTCCGCGCCGCAAGCGCACGAGAGGACGATCGCGCCGATTGCGACCCCTCTCATGGCGCGGCCGGCGCGGCCGCATCTTCTTGGGGCGGCGTGGGAACGACATCCAGGATGGTCCGGTTCGTCCGGACCAGGTAGCGCCCGGCCACGCGCTTGACGTCCTCGTTCGTCACGGCTTCGTAGCGATCGATCTCCGACAGGAGCAGGCGCGGATCGCCCCAGTACATCCAGGACTCGGTCAGGCGCATCGCCCGCTGCAGGTTGGTCTGCAGACGGAAGATGAAGGACGCCCGGGTGCGGTTCTTGGCCTTCTCGAGCTCACGAGGCGTCACACCGCTGCGGATGACGTCCTCGATCTGCCGGTCGACGTGCGTCCGGACCTCCGCGCCCGTCTTGCCCTGCGCGAGCACCATGAAGAACGAGAACAGATCGGGTCCCCGCCGGTTGTCGGTGCCGACCGACATGTCCTGCACGAGCTCGCGCTCCTTCACCAGCTCCTGGTAGAGCCGCGAGCTCTCGCCGTCGCCGAGGACCGTGCCGAGCAGCTCGAGCGCGTAATGGTCCGGGTGGCGCATCGCTGGCACGTGGTAGGCGACGTGCATGCCCGGAAGCTGCGCGAGGGCGTCGGGCATCGACTCGCTGCGCTCCGCGCCCTGCGGGGCGAGGGGCGGATCGTCGAAGGAGGGCGTCGCGTGGGGGGCGATCGTACCGAAGTGCTTCTCGACCAGCCGGAGTGTCGCGTCGACGTCGATGTCCCCGACCAGCGCCAGGATCGCGTTGTTCGGCGCGTAGTAGTTGCGGAAGAACTCCTGCACCGCCTCGAGCGGCGCGGCCTGCAGGTCGTTCATGTCCCCGATCGTCGAGTGCTCGTAGGGGAAGTACCCCTGGAACGCTAGCTCGTTGATCCGCAGGAACGACAGGGCGTATGGACGGTTCTCGTAGCTCTGGCGGCGCTCTTCCATGACGGTCTGGCGCTGGTTCTCGAAGTTCTCCGCCGTGATGGCGAGCGACCGCATGCGATCCGCCTCGAGCCACAGGCCGAGCTCCAGCTCGGAGCTCGGGAGAGTCTCGAAGTAGTTCGTCCGGTCCTCGCTCGTCGTCCCGTTGCAGGTGCCGCCGCGGTTGTTGACGTACTGGAAATGTTCCGCCTTCCCGACCGACGCCGAGCCCTGGAACATCATGTGCTCGAAGAGGTGCGCGAAGCCGCTGCGACCGCGCTGCTCCACGCGGCTCCCGACATCGTAGTAGACGGAGATCGCGACGACGGGAACCGTCCGATCGGGCGACAGCAGGACGCGAAGCCCGTTGCCGAGGACGTGCTGGTGAATCGGGATCGAAAGAGGCGTATCGGCCATCACCGCACCCTGGGGCAGCGCAACCGCGAGGAGCGCCGCAAGAAGGAAACGACGGGAACCGCGCGGCGACGGCACGTGCATCTCGGCCTAGCCGCCGCCCAGATCCTTCACGACGCCGATGATCTGGAAGGCGATCACGAGGGCGTAGATGACGAGCGACTCGATGAGCGCGAGTCCGAGAATCATCGGCGTGAAGATCTTGCCGGACGCGTTCGGCTGTCGCGATATGCCGTCGAGCGCCGACGACGCCGTCTTGCCCTGTCCGAGGGCTCCGCCGAACGCCGCAATGCCGATCGCGAGCGCGGCGGCGATGAGCCCCATCGACTTGACGTCGCTGTCGTTGGACGCCGTCGCGTCCTGGGCGAACGCGGCGCCCGAGACGAGCAGGGTGGAGATGAAAGCGAAGATCGAGGCCAGCCTTCTCCGGAGCATTGTCCCTTTCCTTCCTTCCCGAAACCGAACCTAGTGCTCTTCGTGAGCAACCGCCATGGAGATGTAGATCGTCGAAAGCAGGCAGAAAACGAGGGTCTGCACGACGCAGACCAGGATCCCGAGCGTCATGATCGGAATCGGGATCACCCAGGACGCGAGATTGTAGAAGGCGCCGACCGTCTGGTGGTCCGCGAACATGTTCGCCATCAAGCGGACCGAGAGCGACAGGGGGCGCACGACGTGGCTGACGAGCTCGATGAGGAGCATCAGCGCCATCAGCAAGAACCACTTCGGGCCGATGACCGGCCCGAAGAAGTGCTTGAAGTACTTGAGGCCGTGCTCGCGCGCACCGAAGACGTGCGTCGCGAAGAAGATCACGAGGCCCAGCGCGAGCGTGATGCTCCACGTGGACGTCGGCGGCAGGAACCCCGGCACGAGACCGAGAAGGTTCGAAACGAGAATGAAGAACGCCGCAGTCGCGATGAGCGGCAGGAAGAACCGCGCAGCCTGCGGCGACATGATGCCTTTCATCATTCCGTAGACCGCATCCAGGATCATCTCGAACACGGTTCGGATCGACAGCTCCGTGTCCGGGACGATGGCATTCTGCGGATCGGCAATCTTGCGGCGGACGACGAGCCCGCCGGCGACGATGAGGATGGATACGAACAGCACGGCGGCGATCGCGCCAAAGGCCGGGTTGTAGAACGTGACGATGCCCTCGTCGTGCCCGAACCTGTGCGTGAACGCCTCCTTCCAGCCGGCCAGCGGCAGGAAGTAGTCGAACCAGGAGGTGTGGGAGTCCACTACGCCCTCTCCTCGACCGGCGCGAGCGACGAGCGAAGTCCCTCAAACACGATGGCGAGGACCAGCGCCGAGGCCCCGGCGGCGACCGCCACCCCGTCGAGCGCGACCTTCACGACGAGCACGTAGAGCACCGAGAACAGAACCGCCACCTTCAGGACGAGGACCAGGGCGATGGCCGGGCGGCCGCGCCCCGGGACCACGAGTCGCTTGCCGAGCCGCCGGAGCGCCTCGAAGTTCAGCGTCGCGAGCGCCGCGCCGGACGCGACCGACAGCGCGGTCCACCGGGTTGCGACCAGCAACGCAACGGCCGCCGCGACCGCGCCGAGAGCCCACGAGACGATCGCCACACGCGTCAGAGTTCGATCGTCCGGGGCCATCGGCAGCGCTTCCCTAGCATGCGCCGCGCGAAAGCGTCAAGGCGCGCTTTCCCGAATGATTCAGAGAAGTTGTGGCATGACGTCGACTGCTGCCTGGACGGTCGTTCGGATGTCCTCGTCGCCGTGCGCGACGGACACGAACCACGCTTCGAACTGGCTCGGCGGCAGGTAGATCCCGCGGCGCATCATGCCCTGGTGGAAGCGAGCGAATCGGTCCCGGTCGCTCCTCAGCGCCGACGCGAGGTCCACGACCGGCGAGGACGTGAAGAAGACCGTCAGCAGGGAGCCGACGCGGTTGACCACGACGGGGACCCGCGCGTCACGGGCGGCCGCGCGCAGGCCCTCCTCGAGTCGCGCGGCGTGCGCCTCGAGGCGTTCGTAGATTCCGCCCTCGCCGAGGACCTGCAGCGTCGCAAGCCCCGCCGCGACGGCGAGCGGATTCCCGGAGAGCGTCCCCGCCTGGTAGACGGGACCCTCCGGCGCGACGAGGTTCATGGCGGAGGCCCGACCGCCGTACGCGGCGAGCGGCAGGCCTCCCCCGAGGATCTTCCCCAGGCACGTGAGATCGGGACGCACGCGGTACCGGTCCTGCGCGCCACCGATCCCGAGCCGCAGCCCCGTGATCACCTCGTCGAAGACGAGCAGCGCCCCGTGCTCGTCGGCGAGCTTGCGCAGCCCCTCGAGATAGCCCTGCGCGGGGGCCACGACGCCCATGTTCCCCGCGACGGGCTCGACGATGATCGCGCCGACGCTTCCCGGGTTCGAGGCGAGCGCCGCGGCGACGGCGCCGAGATCGTTGTAGGGGACGGTGATCGTCAGGCGGGCGATCTCCTCCGGAACCCCGGCCGAGTCCGGCACTCCGAGCGTGAGCCCCCCGCTCCCCGCGCGGACGAGGAGCTGATCGGCGTGCCCGTGGTAGCAGCCCTCCATCTTGATCGCGAGAGGCCGGGCGGTCGCGGCGCGCGCGACGCGCAGCGCGCTCATGACCGCCTCGGTGCCACTCGACACGAGGCGGACCTTATCGACCGACGGGTACAGTGCGCAGATTGCCTCCGCGATGCGGACCTCCCCTTCGGTCGGCGCGCCGAAGGTCGTCCCGCGGCGGACGGCATCGAGCAGGGCCGAGACGACCCGGGGATGAGCGTGACCGAGGATGAGGGGCCCCCAGGACCCGACGTAATCGATCAGCTCCTTGCCCTCGGCCGTCCAGATGCGGCAGCCCTGCCCTCGCGCGACGAACGGGGGAGAGCCGCCGACGGCGCGGTACGCCCGGACCGGCGAGTTCACCCCCCCCGGGATCACGCGCTGTGCCCGCTCGAAGAGCCGCTTCGAGAGGTCTTGCACCACGAGCGGAATGTACCTCAGTCGGGTGGTGCCTGGGGTCTCGGCGAGAGCGCGCGCGCGCGCAGCCGGCGGCCGAGCCGCGAGCCGAGGACGCCCGCGCCCACGAGGACCGGCGCCAGCCAGAGCGCGGCGACAGGCTGGCGCGCGATGATCGCAAACAGCGCCGCCGCGAAGAGCATGCCGACCACGACCTCCGCGATCCCGGCGGACCGCTTGAAGCGGGCAACGACCGTCCCGGCGATCGTGGCAGCCAGCAGGAAGCTGATCCCCGCGGCGAGGACGACCCGGTTGACGAGTGCCCCGGCCCGGGCCGGCGAGAGGTCGCGGATGCCCTCCATCCGTTCGCTCATGGTCAGGTCCCCTCCGGCCACGCTTCCGAGCACCAGCGGCACAGACAGCACCATCAGGACGGTCGCGACCGCGAGCGTGAGCACCGCGCCGATGCCCGCCCAGTGCCACTCGCGATCGACGACTTCCTCTCCCGCTGGCGCCGGTGGGGCCCCTCCGGTGACGATGGGCAGGCGCCTCTTCTCCGCCACGTCAGCCCGGCGGCCAGGCCATCTGCCGGCCCGCGAGCAGGTGCATGTGGACGTGCAGCACGCTCTGCCCGCCGTCCGCGTTGCAGTTGAGGACGAGCCGGTAGCCCGCGTCGGCGAAACCGAGCCTGCGGGCGATGTCCCGCGCGACGAGCGCGAGCCGGCCGACGAGCGGCGCGTCCTCGGGGGACAGGTCGTTCGTCGTCGCGACGTGCCTGCGGGGGATGACGAGCAAGTGCGTGGGCGCCTGCGGGTTCAGGTCCCGGAACGCGACGATCTCGTCGTCTGCGTGCACCAGATCGGTCTTGATCTCGCCGGAGGCGATCCGGCAGAACACGCAATTCATGGGCGGGCAGTCTACACGGTGGGACCTGACGCCGCAGGAGGCGGTCGCCAGCGCACGAACTGGTCAACGAGGTGAGGAGAGCGAGGAGGCGACGACGCTGAAGAGAACTCCTAGGAGGCTGGTGTGAAAGGGCGCCGTAGCGAGGGTGCCGAGACGTGGCGAGATCGGCGCCGGGCGGACCGAGGACCGACGAGCCGTACTAGACGTACGGAGAGGAGGCCGCAGGGAGCACGGCGCCGAGATTGCCGCGTATCGGCAGCCGCA